>Ga0307511_10005167_pt1 | contig 13300 bp, 9 predicted proteins | sample 13_EM_MG_FD_200266 | JGI IMG/M metagenome (GOLD analysis project Ga0307511, IMG submission 200266) | Populus trichocarpa ectomycorrhiza microbial communities from riparian zone in the Pacific Northwest, United States - 13_EM | ecosystem: Host-associated > Plants > Roots > Unclassified | place...
GCTATTGGTAAAAATGACGATTTTCATTTTCATTATTAATGTTTTTAAAAACAAATTTTTAAAAATAAAAAATATATATTATTTTAATATATTTTCAAACAAAAAAACAACTTAAAATACAATCTCTAAAAAACTACAAATAGTCACTAAATGACTGAGATGAACGACTGCTATAATAAGCTAGTCAAAAATCTTCCATGAGCCAAGTACAAGGGCCATCAAAAGCTTTGAACAATTCTTTTCTATAATTGTTTTATACATGGTCATTTCCTCTCTTCCGAATTTCCTGACCATGATGCCTCCTATCAACAGTGTGAGTTTTTCTCAGACTCACGCATATGGCACTGGTTCAACCAACCTGTATTCCTTGCTCCATTCACAGAACAGATATAGGCTACTCAGCATGCTTGCACCCAAACACAAAAGGTCTGAGTACCTTGCAGAAATTTTAGGTGTAGGATTATACGACATTAAAATCAAAATGCACCAAGCATGTTTTGCAGCAATGAAATGTACAGCATACAAGCAAAACAATCAACTCAAGATATTGAAGCAGCACTAGGAAGAATACAATACATCAGTTCTCTTATTTCAACCAAAGAATTTTTGAATTGCTATAGATACAAAGCTCCTGGCTAATACAATTAAAATCTACAGTGTTCGTTCAGACATACAGGAGATATCTGTCATCGTATACACTACAAACTATCCAGTATCCATCTAAAACGATAAAAGCGATTTTGACCACATAAAATATGATTTGCTTTGGTATTGTCATCACCGGTACAACCCGATGCTATTATTTGTTCTTGCACATGCTTAACTCCCACCACGTTTAGCAGTCTCGGAACTACTTGTTGTCATAAAGGACTCTCCACAACCACACTGCCCTTGAGAGTTGGGATTGATAAAGACAAATTCAGATCTGCACAAGTTACCAACAACAGATACCAATTTAATACCGGCAAAAACTACAAATCAAAAAGATTGAAGTGGCATTCCTTAGAATCATGGAAAAGGAATTGGGGCTGAGGCAGGGCGGGTGGGGTGATGCCATGGTTTTTACCCCAACACCCACATCTGAAACTACTCAGTTCAAAAACAACAACGCAATCCAAGGAATAAACCACATCCTATAATGGGACATCAGCATAGGGAAATTTGATGTCATCAACTAAATTCAACTGCCCTCTACCTTTGCAAATGGAGTTGATTTGCAGCATAATGGGGAAAAAAAAGTACTTAAATCTCAACTTCCAGCTTGGAGTGATCATACTATCCCTATTACTGGACACCAAACTTTATTAATTCAGGCAACAAATTTCTTATAGGAACTGAACCATGCCCATATTCACCTAGATGCCCTCCAACATTACTTCATATGCAAAGAAACTCAACCTAAAAAAATGAACTTTTACCTGAGCTTGTCATCAACAAAATCCATCTTGGTTCCTATAACATGCATCAGTGCCTTCGGATCAATCAATATCTTCACACCTTTATCTGCAACTAATTCATCAAACCTCCCTTTCTCATCTGCACATTTCAATCAAAACACAAAAGAATAAAAAAAATCAACAAACTTTCCTTCTAACCCAAAAAGCCCCTTCTCTAAAAATCCAAATTAGTCACAGCCCCACATTTTCAGACCCCAGAAAACCTAAGTTTTCAAACCAGACCGAAAAAAGTCTCAAACTTTACAATAATCCTATCAAACCCATCAAACAGGAACTCAAAAGTCTCAATCTTTTTCCAAAATTAATGAACCAATGAGGCGAAAAATGAGGGTTTCATAGCTGAACCTGCGTAATTAAGAGTGTATGACAAGCCATTGCAGCCGCGAGCTTTAACGCCGAGACGGAGGAAAGGACGTTGGCGCTGCTGCAAGAGGTGGCGGATTCTGGTAGCGGCGGTGTCCGTCAAGTCTAGAACTTGTTTTCGGGCTGAGGAACCCACCGACTCTGCTGCTGCTGCGAAAAGTTTGGATGCCCTTGTAGCTGCCATTTTTACAAAGCTCTCTCCGTCTCTCTGTTGGAAAAAAAATATATGAATATTTTGGAAGAGGAAGAATAAAAATTTGATTTTGCCTTTTTGTTGAATTTTGTGAATATATAGTTCTTTTGGGTAATAAACAGTGTTTGAACCTAGCTAGCCAGCTAATTATTTTGCATATTATAAATTATTTATACTTGTATTTGTATTTCGTGCTTCTATTTTAAATTTAATTCCAGGTAAGGTTTTGAAGAAAAATATTACGAGAAGTGTTTGGATTCAATTTAAGATTAGTCGTTTTAATAAATTTCTCCAAATTAATTTGAAAATATTGAATTAATAATTTTTTTAAGATTAATTTGGAAGTGCGACATTAAGATTATTCAAGAACTTAGTTTTAGTTAATGTATAAATTAAGTTCAAGATAGTTTTTTACAGATTGAATTAATAAAAAATATAATTTAGATTTAAAATTCAATTACTGATTTTTTTAGAAACTATTGAAATTAAAAACAAAGAAGAAATTAATTCTTTTTTTTTTTAATCTTGACTTCATTTATATTGACATGTGGACAATTAATCCTTTTCTTTTTACAGGATGAGATATGTAACTAATTTGATTAAACAAGTTTTAGAATTTCAATTATTTTTTTTAAGATTTCTTAAAATTCTTTTCTTATTCTATAGTTTCTGATTCGGATTGATTTCGAATTCATATTCTTCTACAAAATATGCAAAATATGAGGAATAAATCCTTTCTCCACAAGACAGGCGCCGATTTTGAATTCCCTTAATATGGAACTTCAAGATCTTTTTTTTGAATAAATAAATAAAGAAAATTCTATATATTTTTTTCACGCTTCAAATTACAGTCGGATTTCCTCATCCGGCCCATGCAAGGATTAAAACAATTCTCATCATTATATATGATCCACCAACGCATAATTTTATTAGCGTCTTTGTTCATTATAATCAACGCAGCTGATCTTTCTCTTTGTTTTCTCTGCAAGGCATCGAGAGCTGATCACACCATGACACCACTCGAAAACAAAAGGACCACGAAGTCCTACGAGGATAGGAAGAACACCCTAAAGAAGAAAACAAGGGAGCTTGCTATATTGTGTGACGTTCCTGTTTGCTTAATCTGTGTTGATCCTGATGGCACTACTGAAACATGGCCAGAAGAAAAGGAGAGGGTTGTTGATGTTCTCAAGGCATACAAGGCCAATCGAACAGTAAACAATGTTGAAGGCGAGGAGAAGGTTGTCGACAAGGCACCGAGAGTTTTCGAAACTTGGGACCCAAGGTTTGATTACTTGCCCGAGGAATCTCTGATGGATGTTTTGAAAATCTTGGAGAGGCAATCGCAGGTTGTCGATCAAGTAGTTGGGAAGGAACAGACCGGAAAGAAAAGAAAAATTATGTGCGATAAAATAAAGAGCAAAACTGGGGGTGATGTTAACGATGAAAGGTCTCAAGAAGCTGGTCTAATAACAAGAAATTTTCTTGATGTGGTTGGCTTGAATCACCAGACTAGTTCCTATACAGGAAACTACAGTGATATCAGCAGTTTCTTGGGTAAAAATTCAGGGAGCAGCAGCAACGATTCCAAGATACCAGTGGACTTGGAGTTACGTTTGTGATGAGATTGATGCAATTAGAGGGAAACATAGAAACCTTGCCAGCGTTCATGCTGGCTCCAGTCAATGTTGTAGTTTTTTTAGGTAGGGTTTTCTTTTTTTAGATTTCCTTTTTAGTTCTCCGTGTACCCTAGTTTTAATGAAGACAGGATTCCCCCTATTAATTATGGATTGGTATGCCTAAATTAATTTTCAGTTGGATGTCATAAGATAATTAGCTTTGCACACATGAATGCCTAGATTGCTTTGGCCTCCTGGTGAGAGATTGTTCATTCATCTTCACCAACTATAAGTGAATGGTTAGAATTTGCATCCTAAATCGACCGTCCTTTACATTGCCATACTCACTGATCCCCGAAATTTTCAAGTTCCCTGCTTGACAAAACATCCGCTGAAGAACATGTCCAAGAGAAACTTACATATAAGAAAATCGCCATGAAAACTAATCCATCGTTATGATTTCCTAAATGTCTTCCTGAAACAAGAGAATGAACCAAAAAGTCATTAGACGGTAGATCACAAGAACAATCATCAGATGCCCTTCTCAAGCATTGCCCTAACCCTCATTGGAAGACCATAGAGTCGAATAAATCCAGCTGCATCGGCCTGGTCATATATTTGCCCACTCTCAAAGGAGGATATGTCTTCCCTATAGAGGCTATTGGGGCTTGTCCGGCTAGCTACTGACACAGATCCTTTGTACAACTTAAGTCTGACTGAACCGTTTGTCTTCTCTGTGATCTTCTCCATAAATGCATCCATTGATTCCCGCAGTGGGTCAAACCACCTGCCTGCATACACTAGCTCAGCATACTTTAGAGCAAGTGAATCTTTAACTTGCATCGTTTCTCGGTCCAGGGTTAATGACTCTAGCTCACGTACAGCAGTGAAGAGAATGGTGCCTCCAGGAGTTTCATATACTCCACGGCTTTTCATACCAACAAGTCGGTTCTCAACCATGTCAATACGGCCAATACCATGTTTCCCACCAATCTCATTGAGTTTGGAAAGTAGAGAAGCTGGGGAAAGCTTCACCCCATTTACAGAAACAGGAAGGCCAGACACTATCCCAATCTCTACATATCTAAAAGAATCAAACACATTTAAAAAAAAATGAGATTTGGGGATAAAAAATGCGAACTTGGGATTAGAACTCAATTGATGATAATCTCAGATTAGTTGAATCAAAAATTCAACGAGGGACTTACTCAGGTTTGTCAGGTGCAGCTTCTGGACTAGTAGACATCATGTACATATCTTCCTTTGGCTCATTAGCAGGGTCTTCCAGAATGTCACCCTTGAGAGAAAGAAGCAAATAAGATTTAGAGAACAAATTAACAACCGAATGACTATTAAAGAATTTAAGTATATAGTATTCAAACAAACATTGTGTATGTTTATATATATATATATACACACAAAATCACAAGGATTCAAAGTGTTTGCTAAGCATGAAAATAGCAAACAAAGACAATGAAGTGCGGGGAAGAAAACAAATTTTGAGCTGACAGCACAAAGGAGTCTAACTGTGACATTAAAACCAACAAGTGATTTTCTACCTTCAACAAGCTTAACACAAGACATTCTAAATTAATATTCTTTAACAACTACAATTTTTCCTTGGAAGCAGTTGATGAGGGGGACTAACCTCATGGCTCAGGTGCCATAAGTTTCTGTCTCTGCTGTATATGGATTTCTTTGTCACTGGGACAGGCACGTTGTGTTTCTTGGCATATTCAATGGCATCTTCTCTTCCTGTGATATCCCATTCCCGCCAAGGAGCCACAACATTGAGCTCAGGATTCAGGGCAAAGAAGGTGAGCTCAAAGCGAACCTGAATAGACAAGAAAGCCAAAAAAATTACATTAGAAGGAACGCACATGTTAGATAAGTTATCCTATTTGTGAGGCATGCCTGATCATTTCCTTTTCCTGTGCATCCATGAGCAACAGCATCGGCTCCAACTTCTTTTGCAACATCCACCATGGCCTGTCACAGCATGATGTGGTTAAAGTATGATTATTAATGATATAACACTGATGCAATGCATATTCTAGATAACAGAAAACAGAGAGAAGAGAAACAGAAACACTCCATAAAATTGCAAGTATCTGTACTTGTTTTAGATAATAGAAAGTGCTTCTATGGAAAACAAATTTGACGTCAGAGGATGATAAAACACAAGGAAAACGGCAAAACACACACACTATCATCATTCTTTATTAATGGCTCGATGTTTATCTTAATTCTGGAAAAAAATCTAAAAACTACAACAAGACAACAACTCTCTGGGGAGCCAACCTTTGCAATAACAGGGCGTGCCATTGATGTTCCCAGCAAGTATTTCCGTTCATAGATGGCGCCTGCTCGCAAGCAGGGAAAAATAAAGTCTCTCACAAATTCCTCCTGCAAGTCCTTCACCACTAGCTGACAAGCACCACTAGCCTTGGCCTTTTGTTCCAGGCCTTCCAATTCTCCTACTCCCTGCAAATTGAAAAATCGATGCCATGCACATGTATAAAGACAGGTACCGTAATTTATAAAACCAGATAAGATAGCTCAAATGAGGAATAAGTTTCTATTCTTAAGCAAATCAAATACTACGAATTTAATAGATTTTTCTACTATTTACAAACCTGACCAACATCAGCAGTGAAGCAAACAACTTCACAACCGTAATTCTCCCTGAAAGGAAAAATAGCAGAAAAATTATAACAGGGAGTGTCAACAAAAACAATTGTTTCGAAAGAAAAGGGCAGGCGAAAACACTGAGAAACTGTGATGCATAAAGACAGGAAGCAAAATAAATGAAAAGTAATTCTGCTAGTAAGATGAGCTATGCCACCCACCATATGACATATAAAACACCTAGCAACATAATTCACACCTATCTGGTTGAGCTGAGAAAACTTTACAGCCCTTCACCAACCCCAGATTAGAATACATAATGATCTCAGAAGCACACATCTTGATATCATAACACAAGCATAAAAAGTGCATATGCGCGTTTCCTTCGTATCTATTCTAAACACTATCATATGGAGCAAGTATAAAACTTACATCCAAATCCCAGAATTTCATAATTAAACCAAAACAACAGGTCAAGGCTCATGAACCATGAGTATCGATTAGTTAGAAAACTCAAACATAAAGCAAGAGGTATACCGTAGCCATGGGACAATAACTGAGGTGTCTAAGCCACCACTATAGGCTAAAACAACCTTGTTTAATTTTCCTCTTAGCCCTTTAGTCTTTGTAGCTTCAAAAACCTCAGTAGCTTTGTCATGGGATAGTACTGCTTGAATCCCTGCAGATCATGATCAATTACAGTGTCACTAAGCAGAAGTTACAAACCCCATTATTTACATCCACATTATCTTCGCTGCTTCAACAGCCACAGAATCTCAAAAAATTACAACCAGACATACACTTTTGAAGATCCAGCCCATCAATCTCATAAATATTTTCAGCTAAATAAAAACTACTCGATAAATAAATTACAACTACGCACCTAGTAAAACTTAGTACATACATAATAAAACAGTTATGAAGATTGAAAATTCAGACTTTATATCAAACTCTTAAACACAACAAGTTCATACTTTGACCCCACCAGACTAGCCAATTCACATTAACATCCCCGCTAACTTGGTTGCTTTAAGAATGAAGATGCGTAAGAGCAGAACCTCAGAAAAACTAACACCAGGAATGCATTGACTTGTCAGTATACAGCTATTGATTGCATTATAAAAAAAACACTATTGAATTAATAAATTACAATTGCGTTTTCTAGTAAAACTTAGCATTTGCACAATCAAACAATTTTAGAGAAAACCCAATAAAAAGATTTAAAATTTATAAATTATATTGAATTCCCATTTCAAATTGAATCAATTTAATATTTTTAACTCATCAAAAAAGCCCAAAACCAAAAAAGGCAGCAATTAAACTCACCTTTGTTGCAATGAACTCGAAGACCATTCCCTTTATTGCTCACAACTGCATCACCCTGAAGCTCACTGTTTCTAGCCCCCAACTGCAAGTAAAGAAAAAATGAAAAAAAAAAACCAACTAACCACTATACTTCAAAAGAAATGATATACCTCTTGAAACAAAGCTGACTTCTTTGAAAAAGATACATTGTCATTACACAGCATTAAATCTGGCAAACAATATTCAACTTGTTATAAGCTTCAAGAAAATCACTTCCAGCGTAGCAGAATCATCAAAAAGTGTAAAGAAGTGGGGAGTGTACCGCTCTTAGGGACATGAACAGAGAGATTGAGTGATGAACATGGGGATATTGCCTTCAGCTGAGCCATCTCTTACTGACCCTGTACTTTTTTGGAGGAGTTTATGACAACTCTTTGAGGGCTATCTCGCTCTGCGGCTTTTTGAGTGTTTTGTGCTGTATGTGAAGACAAACTCTATTTTGTTCAATTTAGGGTTTTAAAAATGCAGGGTAAATAGTGTAAGAAAAAGCTGCACACGGTTGCTGACTGATGCGCTTGTGAGTTGATGGTGGCAACGCGGGGGTGTTTGGTAAAGCAGTAGAAATTATTTTTTAAAAATGTTTTTATTTAAAAATATATTAAAATAATATTTTTTATTATTATTTTTAATATTATCCCTAACTAATCATTCAATTAACTTGAATGATCTATTCTTTTAGTTAAATTTTTTTATAATGATATTTTAGATTTTAAAAAAATATATCTAGAACAATATTATTTTATTAAAAAAAAGTAATATATTATTTTTAATAACAATACATTAAAATAATTTTAAAATATTAAAAAAAAATATTTCCAAAAAAAAATATCAACCGCTGAAACAAACAGCAGTAAAACAAACAGCACTGAGTCCAAATCTCCTGAAAGTTACAAACAGCCGCTTTCCAATAAATAAAAGCCACCTTACTTCACTGTCCAACAAATCTCCACTTACTATAAAATTGTTTACACCCATCACCCTGAGTCTAAGTTAGGTAGGGCACCCTCCTCAGGTAGGTCTCCTTGTAATCTCCGCCTATTAACTTCCTTCTAGCCAGGTCTCATCAATCAATCTCTCCTTGTAAGATCTCTTGCCTTTTACCCTTCTTTACGTGATTTATTGCTCTTGTTTTTGTCCTTTTCCTGTTCTTGATCTGTTATTATCAGCTTTGCTTTGTTGCTTTTTATGTTGATACATGTTGTATGGAAGTTTGCTTCTTCTTTTTTGTTTTTTACTTCTTACTGATGTTGTTTGATTAATTTCGTATCTCGGGAACTTTATTTTTCATGTTCTGAATCAAGAAATGTAATTATAAATCACTGTGAAAACATCATAGTAATAATTTGTTTCAAGTCAGCTGAGGTGGTTCTTAGGTTTGCGGAAGACAAAATCCACTGTCTTTAAAGTGAATAAAATCTTAAAATCATCAATCGTTGTGATGTTTGAGGTATAATGTATGTTTGAAATACAGGTCTATAGTTTTGTGGGTGATTGATTTTGACTTGGTTAAAGCTTCAGTTATAAAATGGTGATGAGGACAAGCTGTAATGGCAGAGCAGATTTCTGCATAAATGTAAATATATCACGCATTATATATTTTGGCAGTGACTGTAACAATATACGGTAAAAAAATATTTTCTGAATTGCCTGTAGTCTGTGGTCACAGCAAAAATAGAGGAAATTTTCTGATGGCCAAGAAATTATTGTCTCTAATACAAAGCACAAGTGTCCTTCTCCCTCTCTCTCCCTCTTAACTCTCTTCCGCTTGGCTTGATGGTTTGAAGAGAATTGTCCTCGTTACAAATGATGTTAAGCGGCTACAAATCATTGATCTGACCACAAATTTCCTGTTGGGACATTTTTTGATCCATGAATCAATAAATTGAACCACAGTGGATTCCCTTGCTTCCTTTGGCAGTATTGTCTTTATTTCCTGCAAGTATCACACATTTTAAGCATGAGATGAAGCTAGGAAAGGAAAGAAAGCTATGCTTGACAGTGATTGATCATCCACAAAATGTCCCTAATTGCTCTGGTGCAGGTGGAAACATGTCAACCGTGAGACTTCCCACAACATGCATGATCAGAAGTGCACCACCGAGAAAAGTTGCAAGCCCAAGCAATTCGTGTGCATTGATCAAGAGCCCCGGTGCTTTGGGTTCTGTAAGGAATGTATCTAAAGCATTTGGCTTGAAGTCTTCCTCCTTCAAAGTATCTGCAATGGCAGTTTACAAAGTGAAACTAATTGCACCAGATGGATGCGAGCACGAATTTGATGCCCCTGGTGATACTTACATCCTTGACTCAGCTGAAAATGCAGGAGTGGAGCTCCCATACTCATGCAGAGCCGGAGCCTGCTCTACTTGTGCTGGTATGTTGGTTTCAGGGTCCGTAGACCAATCAGATGGTTCATTCCTTGATGAGAAACAGATGGAGAAGGGATACGTCCTTACCTGTGTCTCATATCCAACTTCGGACTGTGTGATTCACACACACAAGGAGGAAGATCTGTATTGAGCAGCATAACTAGCATGCTGGTTGCGCTTGTGCTGCTGTCTCAATAATGCAGGAACCTGCATTTATAGTAGGCTGGTAGGGCACTTGATTATCAGACATTCCTATAACCTGGTTTAACGTTTGTGTTGTTAATTTTCGAACAGCCTTCAGTCTCCAGTACCTTGAAATCTTTCATTTCAGTGATCAACTTGTACTTCATGTGAATTGATTTTGTGTTTTCACGCGGGTAGTTATCAGGGGACATCAATTTGAGCCATGGAACCCACATGATGCCTGATTTGTTATTCAGGCTCGGGTCACGGGTTGCCGGGTATCAAAACATGTAGTTTTAAGTTTTTAAAGTTAAAGCAATGTCTTGAAAAAAAAAATATAAAAGCCAACCTAGGTTTTAAACAAGTCACAGGTTCACTTAAATTGTTTGATCAAGGTCTAACTATGTCAATTAACCCGGGATAGAAGATGACGTTGACCTATTAAATTGAATTTTAAATCGACATGTCAGGCTCGACCCATCAGGTTGACAGGTTTAATATATGTATCAATATTTTTTTAGGATACAGGTGAGGCAATAGACAGCTCAAGCTGTCCAACAAGAAGCAAATGAACGATAATCTTTTGAATTCTTTTTTTTTTTTATGAATTCATAGATACGTCAAACAGAGTTGAATGGCATTCAATTTAGGAAAGATGGTTATGAACATGTTCTGAAATTTTGAATCAATTTCACTCACCTGAGATCATTTGTTGCTGTCAATTGGAATGCTGAAGCCTTGTTGACCTGGGAGGTGGATCAAATGCTTGGCCACTTCATATGAAAATTTCAATGAGAAAGTGATTTCCACATAATTGCCATTCCAATTAGCATCTGTAACGGAAGTTCCAGCAATCCAGTCCTTTCCTCTTTCTATTTTGTTGACAAAAGGAATCACCACACCCAACAAAATTACGCTAGATTAAAACAGATGACAAATTTAACTCATGACATGCATGTATCAAGCCAAATTTAACAGACATCAAGTTTGTTAAAACATGATGAGCAGGATCCTAAACCTGCATAAATTCTTAGTTTGATTTAATGTCGCCATAAAATTGTGGAAGAGAATAAAAAGATTGACCAATTTAAGGTCAAAACTGGAAAAGAACCATCATCTGTGAAAATATTGCTGACGTACAAAAATTTAAGTATAAAATCAACTATACTGCAATACATGAAACTTCTGCCACCGAATAAATATATCAAAACTTCATTCTCGACATGAATGGTATAAAGAAATGAGACCGAAACAAAATGGTACTAGATTACTCCCAATGCCAGGAAAAATGTTAAAACTGTCTCTTAGGTGTTGGTAGCCCTGGTGTAGATCTGTTGGCTGGCATGTGCAGATACCATCCTAATGGATCCTCTGGCCATTAGATCCTTGATTGCTTTGCGTGCAAGAGAGCCACTAATCTGAAATTCAGATAAAAAACAAAGCATCAAATGTTTGCGTACATTGCAAAGCATTAAGCAAACAACGAATCATCATGAATTTGTCAAAAGATTAAATGCACAAGATATTGAAGCAGGAATCTAGATCATTTAGCAGCTTAGGATAGCATGATGGCTCAGACGTGCTGGTTATGATATCACATTGAATGATCAATGGGAATCCTTCTGATTCATTTCATCATCTTCCATCATGCTTAACGAAAGAAAAAATAAAAGAAACTCGATACATGAAAAAACAAAAAATCAAGAAAAGCAGGTCAACGTTTACAAATCCCAGGTTGAATTTTTTGAAGACAAATTTCATGCTATATTGTTTTATTTTACCTTTCAAAGAAAAGCGTTGACGGTAAAACTTAAGACTTCAAAGGTCGCATTTCTTTAATGCATATGCAAAATGATTTCCAATTCTCTAAGAACATAACTTCACAGTATCATTTGTTGGTGTCCACATCTTGAAGTTAAACTAACCTAAGTAGAACACATCAAATCAAAAGCTTTTTGAAACAAACTCTGCCACTTATGAAATTTGCCTGCCTGTCTCTCAGCACAACTTACGCAGCATGATACCAGAGCCATATTACATGAGCAATTTCCAAGAACACCACAGAATCCATTCTAAATGTAGACTAACACCATAAAAGCATAAAGGCTGGTAAGAATGAAAACTAAAAGAAAGTAATGTAGAGCATAAAGAACACACCCTCAATCTGTCAGACAAGACAGAAGGAGTTATAAGCTTGTACTTGGGAGCTTCAGAAAGAAGCTTATCGTAGGTAGCTTGATCAAACAAAACCATGTTGTTCACCTTCTCCTTTTGCTTTCCCTTGCTCCATTTCTGCACATAAAACCCCAACAAATCACAACAAAGAAAAAAACCCAAACACTCTTTAAGAGCAAATCATCCAATGTTTAAAAAAAAAAACACTAAAAAAACCAACAAAAGAAGGAGCCCCATGATTTGTTTTACCTTCTTCTTCTGTTTGCCACCGCCAGACTTAGCTGGTTTTGAAGACGGTGGTGGAGCCTTCTCCTTCTTTGGTGCCTACAAAGAAAACAACCGCCACGAATAAATGAATGAAAACATCATAAACCACTGTTCGGATGCCGAGAAATAGAAGGGATATTTAACAAAAATCATGAAAGGTATGTGGTCTTGAGATTGTTACCATGACAAGAGATCAAAGGTTGAATATAAAGGGTTTTGGAGGGACCGATCGAGAGAAACTAGGCTAAGCGAGAAGAAGGAGTAAGGTCTGCTTGCAGAGAGTATTTATAAGTGTGCATTTTGGTGCTTGCTAGGGTTTTTTTAATTTGCGGTGTGTTTGGTTGCTGGGTTTGGTGCATCCTTGATTCAGGTTGGACCTGTAAAACACAGTTCTAGTGGGCTTCATTCGGGTTCAACTTAAGGGGCTTCTGGGCTGGCGCCTGAAATCCTCACTGTGGAGTTTGTTTTCTGTGTTGTTCTCCTCTTAAATTGCACATCTAAGTATTGCGGTGTATTGTTTTTTTTAAAAGTATTTTTTTATTTAAATATATATTAAAATATTTTTTATACTAGTATTTCAAAAATTATAAAAAAAATATTAAAAAATATCATTTTAATATTATTTTTTTAAAAATCAAACACCGTTTCAAAATGGACTCTCAATAATAGTTTCAAGTTTCAACA
>Ga0307511_10005168_pt1 | contig 13300 bp, 13 predicted proteins | sample 13_EM_MG_FD_200266 | JGI IMG/M metagenome (GOLD analysis project Ga0307511, IMG submission 200266) | Populus trichocarpa ectomycorrhiza microbial communities from riparian zone in the Pacific Northwest, United States - 13_EM | ecosystem: Host-associated > Plants > Roots > Unclassified | place...
ACATTATATTTTTCTACCTCTGGAGGCCTAGATTTTCTAGTATTTTATGTATTTATATCTTACATTTTTCCATTTATCCGTAGTGCCGGTGATTCTCAATAGTTCCGAATATATGAGATAATTATATTAAAATATTGTTGTAGCCGTTAGATTGATGGGTGGGCCGGCCCAACCATCTTTAGCGGCCCATTGATGAATGGGCCGTATTGACGTATGGGTCAGAACATGGGGTTAGGGCTTGCAAGTCTTGCCTCCGTATCATTATTCATATATTCAGCACCTATTGCACCCTCATTATATGAGCCCCAGGGCACTACAGAGGTTTCGGAGCTACTTCCAAACATCATATTGATCTCAATCCTGGGAGCATGATTCATGTCGCTAATTTTTGAAGATGGCCTTCAGAAGATAGCGAGCGCTCCAGTTTCCTCAGTTTTTCGGCCAGGTTTTTGGCTCCATGGTGGTCTGCTTGGTGCTGGTAGTGCTATATGGTATTATCGGGAGAACATTCCTGATACATTTCTCCTTGTTTCCAGAATGGGGATCGCTTTGCCCCTCTATGAATTTTTTTCTCGACTTGGTTGTTCTTCATATGGATGTTGTTATGGCATATCCATGAAGTCTTTGAAGGAAGCTCCAGCAATCATGCAGTGGTTTCATATGGCACCTGTTGTATACAACTCGCCCGAAGCAGCTGTACTGAGGCAAAACCCCTCAATGACGGGGATAGCCCTGTTTCCTGTTCAAACTCTTTCTGCGGTCCTCTATTTGCTCCGGTTCCTATTCAATATCACGCTACTCTCAACTGGATGGCCCACTGTATACCTTCTCGGAAAAATTTCCTTCAGTATGCATGAAGCTCTAAGGATCATACTAGAACCATATCGGGCCGACTTTAGGGGGGGTGGGTCTTGGTGGACAATGACTGGTGCTATTGCTGCAGTGCAAATGATCGGTGGAATGCTTCTGGCTTTGCAGACCGGACCAGCAAGAGAAACCGAGAGCGGGTTACAGTGGAATCAAGTCGCTTGGTCCAATGTCGTCTTTTGCGGTTGCATCGTATTTGAGTTCACCAGCTTGACCTATGGCTACAACTACCAACGGATCGGAAGGTGGACCAAAGAATGAGGGAATTAAAGGTCGGAGGTAATCATGAGCTCGATTGAGGAATATTAGGATATACAGGAAGAGACAAAGTGTATCGTCAGCCCAAATCTGCCTATATAAATTGCCCTCATTCCATCCTATGTACATGTGAAGCTTTTTCTAGGAGAATATTACAATTGAAATAACAATCTGACTTGGTTTTGAACTGAAGTTAGTTCGGGAAGTGACTGCCCTTGCAGCCGGAATGGAACAAGTCAACTCGCTTTCTTTAGCTTCACCCCGAGTTTCAGTTGACGTTCCCTTTGAGCTGTTCATGTAAATGTAAGGCTGTGTCAATTTAATGCTACTTCCTTAACAAAGCCCCCCTCTTTACCCGAGGAGCCCTAAATCCCAGTTCAAGCTTGTGAGAGTTTGGAGCGAGGAAGAAGCAAATTGATCCGATCTAGGTGGAAACATGGTCACAAGGTAGGAAACAGCATTTGTCCAGTGCCACATCCAAATTCTGTGATCAAGAATTGCGGGGCCTAGAATTGCCAAGTCGGACTCTACTCCAAGAGTTGTATGGGAGGCTTTGTTTGCCGTTGGCTTGAAACACATCTCAATCCAGGAGGTGCCACGTTCCTCAAGTTCGGAGGTATTCTCACTGAGAGGGGATGGTCTATTGATACTATCATGGCTGGACACACTCATGTAATGATCGTTATTAACTGCTAGTATCAAAACAAAACCCTTTGTTATGCTCGAAGTCGAGCTGCTCAGTGATACATACTTAAGGTATGCAAGACGCAGCTTATGATCTTTAGGTATTGATATCGCTTTTGTTTCCTCCCAATATTCAAAACGCTATTTTGTCACCAATAACTGCTGCAAATTCGCAGCCATAGAATAATAGAGAACTTACTGGTAAACCAGGATCTGCGATCCCTAATGTCTGCTAATAATGGTCCACTAATAACGGCAGGCCCTGGCATACAAAAACCATCCCATAATGTCACTCCCGCCCCTACGCCTCTGAGTTATCTGCCAGATCGGCCAGCACCAGGTTCCTTTGGAATTATAAATTCCCCCCCCGCCGCCACCCCAACTAATTATGCAGCCCAGGGCAGTGCCAGCCAGACTACTCAGGACATACCAAGGTCTTGGTTCACTGGGTGTTGGCCAGTTCTGCCCACATCCTACGCAATTGAGAAGGGTCTTGTGCCAGAACCCCCGGCTTTAATTGGACAGTATTACATCAGGGACGATCCGATGAATATTGATCACCGGGGGATATCAGTGCTACCTAGCAATCTTGGAAATATTAACCCAAATTCCCAGACTCTGAACTCCCAGCCGCTTCAGCCCAACTCTCAGACGCTTCAGCCAAACCCCCAGATTCCGGGCTCCCAGCCGCTTCAGCCGAACTCCCAGACTCCGAACTCCCAGCCGCTTAAACCGCTTCAGCCGCTTAAGCCAAACTCCCAGACTCTGGGCTCCCAGCCGCTTCAAGTTCAGCCCAACTCCCAGACTCCAGACTCCCAGAAGAGACGGATACTACCGGCAAGTCTTTCGACTGCCCCCTTGGGTCCCTTGAGCGTCTTGGGATCCAGCATGTATACAATGAGCGCCGAGAGCCTCCAGCGAGCAATGGTGGCTAAGCTGGGCAATACACCTACTGTAGTTTCCTAAGCCTCTATAACCGGTACTCTATCTGTGAGATATTCTGCTTATACTTGCATTTTCCGATAATATGATGCACTCCGGTTTACACTCTGGTTTACCTGCGCACAATCCCTATGTCCCATACCCACCTACGCTTGATATTCTATTTTGTTTATTTCTTTCCCTCCGGGTTTGGTCTTTATGGGCACTGAAGGGGATGCACGTTCTTGGGGTGGCCAGGTCGTCCTCAAGCTCTCGGGTGAAAAAACAGAGATACTTACGTGGAGGTCATGCCCACTTCCACTATCACACATCCCAGAGCCAATTTCTGACAAGTTGAGATCCTTCGACAAAAGTAGATCCAGATGAGGTGGAAACAGGTGTGGATGAAGTTGGAGATGAAGATGAGATGGAAATGGGGGTGGGGGTGGATGAGAATGATGAACTGGAGAAATGGAATATAGCTAAATAAAGTGCAAGCTAAAGCAGGATGGAATGGGTTTGTAAGGGGCGATCCAGAGACACAAGCAATACTGTGCGGAGGGGGAGGTTTATGTTGCGGCGAAGTGGGATTTTTGATGGCAGTATTATGGCATGATTCTATGTATGCAAGAGAGAAGAGAACTAACTACATTTGAGGCCTAAATCTCTATGCACAAAGTGAGTCAAAAAGTGGAGCAAGACCACAACCTAGAAGGCAATGTAGTAACACCATGACCAGTCGGTACCACCCACTAAGGGTTTTATTCGAGCAAGCATTTATCGTATAGAGAGGCTTGGGTCAGGTACAAAGGAACCCCCAAAAGCTCCGTTATGTCGCAGGTTTGTCGGTAGTCTATTGTTCTGGTAGTTAGGTATTTGTGCAGCTTGTTGATGAAAGAATGAATTTCAATAACCAACCCTTTATACATTAAGTAGGTAACTATACTTTTAGAACGTTGATGGCTTGGAACTTGCCAAATGATAGGGTCACAGGAAGACATCGTAGTCTCAGAGTGCCTTTTCATTATATGTACAAGTATGTTGGAGAATAAATGTAGTGAGTTGGAGGGGTCTGGTTGATCTGGGAGAATACCTGCGGGTACCAAAAACCCCAGAACTCACGGAAACTACCACAAAAAGGCACTCCTACCAAGCTATATACAGTGCCTGGGGGAAAGTTTCCGCACACTCCTTTTTATACAGCGATCGGCACCCAGTGAACATGAATGACATGTATGTACAGCTAGGTGGCAAAAAGAATTGGACGCTGCATAAATATGCAATGTATATCATCCAACCCAAACCCATACAAAAGTCTCAAATATGCAGTGTTTGGGCCTCTTTATGCAGGGGGGGTGTCCAATTCTTTTTACCACCTGACTGTATCACAATGAGTTGACCGCTAACCAGATTGAGCACAACATTGGAGGTATTTACATAGTCTCGTACCTATTTACATGCATCACCAGGCTATATCTATGTAGATAGAAAGCTCATTAATATTTGGTAGCCTAGTTGAATTATTAGTGTACTGCCCCTCAGCTTTAATAACTACAGCAACCCGTCAAGGCATAGATCTGGTAAGAGAGCCTAGTAGGAATCTCTTTCCATGTTTCTTCGAATCATTCCTACTCTCTTCTTAACAGCTACTAGTCTACCGAGAAAGGAAGCAAGGTTAAGGAACTTTTGATGCAAAATCTTGTTAAGCTTGAGGTAGCGCTCAAGATCCGGATACCTCCCAAATTAGAGTACGATAAGAATTGTGTATAGGAGAGTTACCTTCCACGAAGACAGGATTGGCACACGAGAGCACACCAAATATGATGGGCTTTCTATCTTGTACATAGATATAGTCTGGCGATGTATGTAAATAGGTACGAGACTGTAAATACCTCCAATGTTGTGCTCAATCTGGTTAGCGGTCAACTCATATGTCATTCATGTTTCACTGGGTGCCGATCGCTGCATAAAAAGGAGTGCGTGGAAACTTTCCCCCACGCACTGTAAGTGAGAGACCACTTACTGACTGATATTGGTCAATAATCCACGCAGTAATGAGAAGGCACCATGTACCGAGGAATAATATTCATTACCCCCTGTTTGACTTCATTCTTTTCTTGACGTCGAGCGACATGAATGTTCCCATCCGGCGGTGGACGATCCTATAGCACAAGATCATGCTCACTTGTAATTTCGCCATACTACTGTGCTTAATCCTCAGTAGTTGCTAGTAGATACATAAATGTGTAACAGGGATGTTTTCCCTTTTAAATGCCCCATTTTGCATCACACATTCTATCGAGTTCTCATGTACTAGGTACCAATTTATGAACGTACGTCGTAGAAGGAAATGACAATCCTCTACACCACTTCGTTTTTGTGAAACCCATAAACTCAACACAGCAACTCGAAATCCAGGAACCCCAAATCCGGAAGAAAAAATTCAACAAACCAACGAGATCATCAGGGCGAAGATATCCAATAGCTTCCAGCAGTAATGCCAATGCCACCTCCCCAATGCCTTTCCTTTATCCCAAGAGCGCTTGCGCCAGTCTAAGTTTTTTAACTACCACCCCCTCATTGTTGACAGGCTCGCTCCAAGCATCCATAATAGCCCTGCAATTCCATTTGTCCAGGAGATACGCTTGTTCCCCCACTTGCGGCTCGGTGGAACATCCTCCATTGCTGCTACCTGCCGCTGGCACCGGCACTGGCACACAGCTGAGTTGCACAGAAAGCTTAAGACTTTCCCTCGTTGCCCCCCCCGCCCAATCCTTTGGAGGGACAAACAGGAGATCAGTCTCTTGTAGTGTGCCTGGGGCTGGGTCCGGAGTCATCTCGGCCAACCGAATGGCAGTAACATGCTTTCCGTGTACCAGAGCAAAGAGAGTCCGGTCATGGTCGAGGTGGAGATCCATGAAGTCGCCTTGCCAAGAAGGTATTAGGTGGAGGTCCTTTGGTGACTTGCGTGCATATGGGACCCCCATACCAATATATGGGTTTGAATGCCGCACATAGGTCATGAATGCTTTTGGGTCTGTGAGATCGACAAAAATTATACCAATCTTATATACCCAAGGCACCTCACTTGAAGGCGACGCGTACTCCAAGCGTTCGCTCGCCATAACCGAAACCCTTTCTTCCAAAATCTGGTCGAAATGGTTAGGCCTGGCAGCTCCGACATCGTCGATGAAAAGCATGTCCGCTTTGGGGTCAAACTGCATTTTCTTTTCGAACGTACCACGCAGGTCGAACCAGGTTTGTTGACGATAGCTGCATATCAAGTCCACGTCGGGCGTAGCGGTAGGTAACCTATAGAACATTTTGGCTACGAGTGGTTGAGAGCGCCCTCTCGAGCCAGCGTTCCATCGTTTTAAGACGAGATTGATTTGTACTATATCATGCCTATGTCCACGGATCGACACCGTATCAGGCTCAGGATATGTATCAGACTCAGAACATGTATCAGGTTCAGGATATGTATCAGAATCATCCGATTCCGCGGTGGCAGGAGGCCGGATAGAATCTTGTGATGCTTTACTAATTGGCTGTACACCATGCGCATACCCACAGGATGGCTCGGTCTCCGCTTCAGAAACTGTGTCTGACTCATCCTCTTCCACAGTGGCACGAGGCTGGACAAGTTCAACGCTACGCTGAGGTGCGGTGTCCCCCTGAAAATTGGATAAGGAATCGCCATTATTGTCGCTTTCAGGCTCCGGAATGCTCTCAGGATCACTTCCACGATCACTTTCGACGCCACCAATCGCGAGGTGCAACCCTCCCAATTCGAAAGCGGTCTCAGGTGCCAGGCAAGTCTGAGAAGCAGGATGACCGTCAGTAACGCCGTCTCCCTCTGGCTCCAAGTGATTCATGTTTTGGAAACTGTCAATCGAAGAGCCAGGGAGCTCAACAGTCTGAAGCCGGTTAGTTATTTCACTCAGTAATGCGTGAGGAAGTGGTTTAAACTATATACCTGCTGAAGGCTTATATCCGGGTAAAATACTCCTGCTCGGCCGTTTATGACAGAGGGCCTGGGATTACTCGGATTGTCGTCTTGCGGTAAGCCTGAGGTATGACTCTCAACTGAGATGGGCCCATCTGCTGTAGAATCCCCAGCGGGGGAGTAGTTTGGGATCACAATCTCAGGGTAGTGGTACTCAAAGAACATCCCCGCTTGACCATTCACGGTCTCTCTTCGCACAGTTCCAGATGGATCTAGTATTGAAACTGAGGGGCTCTGAGGCAATTCCACCATGACTGGGTCTACGGGCCCCAGATCTAGAGCATCAGGGCTGCTAGAGGCGGCACTTGTCCCACTGTTATTTTCAAGTTCGAAAGTGGCCATTAGGCGAGAGTGATTAAAGATAGTCTATGTAGCTGAACAGAAAAACTGTTTCGAGAATGATGTTGTCAGTACGTCGAGCTCTTCAAACAGATTCAAGCCCTAGGCTGTTTGTCTCCATCACGCACCAGGCCTGTTTGTGTCAAGCAAGGTGAGCAAGCACCTCCTTCCGGGTAACAATGGTGAGTTGCTGTTCAACTGGTCGTGTTTCCTATATGACGAAGTATATGGTTGATATTGTCCAGGGTAGTCTGGTTGTTTCCTGGTAGGATGGGTATTTGTTGTTGATTACAGAAGCCCGTACATGCCACATATCTATCTATACCGACATCTAGAGATTGAGGCTAGGCTATCGGCCCCGGCCCAAACCTTACAAAGCCTCTATCGGGTTCTCGTAGCCCCACCCGTGCGATATGGTAGGTAGTCTCAGGATCTGCTTCTCTATTTTGTCTCGGTCCTCACCAGACTACCTCACTCCCTTCAAGACCTATGTGTATATAATCTGCCTTCCCCATTACTTGCCTTGAGCGTTCGACCACTCAGCAAATAGCCCAACACAGGAATAGAGGAAGCCCAAAGCAGCTTACACCATAGTCTGGTTCTTACACCACAGTACTCTAGAACGCCTGCGAGTTTCCCACCCTTTAGCAACCATGGGCAGAGCGGGCACGCCCATGGCCAGTGGTTTAACTGTTTAAGTTACATTATACATAACTTGAATCCCTACCTTGCAGCATCTCGTGTTTCTGTAACATTAAGTCAGGGGCTTGTTAAGAGGTGACTAACAGAGTTGAGATGCAACACCGTCGTCACCTCACACAGTAAAAGTCACGGGTTTCTTTTATTCGATGGACCCTGGGCTGAGTAGAGTTAACCACAAATCGACGAGTGGGCTTGGGTACAAGGGGCTAGGCTCAAAGTCGAGTGAAGATAGGAAGTTGCAGTAAATTCACCAATCCTGCCATCACGGGAATGACCCTTTGCGAGAACGCCCCTTAAGCCGCTTTGATTTCAGCTTCTATCCAATATCCGGCCCAGGCATATATATTATATATGTATGCATACTTTAGTCTCCTTGTCGTCTAAATTCCAATCCCGCAATACCACTAGCATTATCTACTTTTACGTCAAGCTGATTGACCCACAACATTCTGTCCTGTTTTTCAAATCAACTGAGAGACAGGACAGCGTTTATTTGCCCATGCTCTAGCAAAAGATCTGCATCCAGCAATGTACTAGGTAAACTGATCCGGTGGCTTTCTGATAACGAAAGAAAACTTCCGTGGCCAGGTGGTTGGTACCCCATGAAGTGAAATCAATTCTAGATCAAAAACTACCTAATAGTCATTTATAAAAGCTGTCATTTGAAAAATTACTACTCATCAATCTGCTTATTCTAAGATAGAATAACAGGATTTGGTGCTTTTATGTCATGCATAAGGAAATCATAACAGAGGGACCTTCCCTCCCTCTTTTTGGGTTTCTTTGGCCTCAATCTCCGGAGATGCTCCCTCAGGCTCTAGTCTCACCTCAGGTTCCAGTCTCGCTTCAGGTTCTAGTCCCGCTTCAGGTTCCAGTTTTGCTTCAGATTCCAGTCCCGTTGCAGACGGAAACATATAGCTAAAGTCGTCATCGCCGTCTTCTCGTTCGGAGAATCCAAGGCTGTCTCCTTTTGACAGGCCCTCGAAATGCTTATTTGTCTCCGTAGATTTAGCCTCGACGGTGGGCTCAGAAGTAGGCGCTCCATGTTCAGTCCCCACTATACCCTGTTCATCGCCCAGTTCCACTGAGCTAGTCTTGGTCTCTGTCCTCAATCTACCGGGGACGTCTTGCGTATCTATATACCACTCTCCCTCAGTGCTCGGCACATGAGTGTGAGGGTCTCCGGTGTGCTCTTGTTCTAGACCCACCCCATTGGCCTCTCCTGTTGGCTGCCATGTAGGGGGTGCAGTTGGCTCAGTGTCCTCTTTTTCCCCACCCTCCTTGTTTCCCTCCACTGGCGGCATATGCCCACGTTTCTCTATCCGCTCACAGTAGTCTGGCTGCCGCTCACAGACAGCTTCCTCTTGTAGCTTGATGATCTCCCCCCTCTGCCGCCTGAGAATAGTTTCCCGCTTTTTGGGGTCTACCTCATCTTTCCAGTCCTCTTCCAGATCTTGTAGCATCTGTCGAGACCGTGTCAACATCCGAAGTAGATGACTTCGGTATGTACCACTTTGAAGTCTGAATCTTTGTAGCCAGCCGTCTATTATTTCATTAGCCTCCTGTTTCGTGTACCCCCAAGCAAGGGGATTTTTGTTCTTGGGAAATCGGGATTTGGGCATTGTGATGCTAGAGAAGGACGAAACATTAATGGCCTATGTTCTCGAACCCACGCATTTGGCTTTGCAAAGAACCCCTCCGTTGCAAATTTCGTACTCCCGGACTGGTTTGACACATGTTCATATTCCCGTTCCCAGATGCAGGCTCCATCGGGATCTTTTGGATCTACCACCAGTGAACCACTAATAATACAGAGGATGAAGAAGAAAAAACCCCAGCCCTTCACCTGCGCTCTGGTAACGGTGGCATAGGTGAGGAGAATGCAAGCTCCAATCCAAAAGGTAAAAAAATATACAGGGGTTATAGCAACAAAGTAGGTTACTGGCTCTTCTATCGCTCTTTTGGTGTTCGATAAGCAGGTGAAGACTAAACCGAAAGTGAGAGCAATGAAGAAGCAGTCTCGCATGAACCAGGGCTCCAGAATATGCATTGTATATGGAGGCGTGAGGTTTAAAAATCTGCGTGGGAAAGGGTGCGTTTGCAGTTGAGATCGGATGGTTTGGTGAAAGGCTATATCGTTGCTTTGTTCCTAGTTATCGTTGTTTTCGACTCCCCCTATGGCCACGCAGGTCGCGGGGAAATTGAATTCACCGCAAGCCTTCAAGTGGATACTAAATGGAGCCATAAATGTGAATAATCCCTTCTTTGTTGTCTAGACGTCCTATAGTTGTTAGTCGACGCCCAGCGCTCAAGTCGGAGACAAACAAACAAAGGCCCATCACAACCAACCACAGCTCGAGTCTACTAGGCCTATAGGCCTTTGTCCTGAATTAAGCTAACTAGAAAACATAACATGAAACTAGTCTACTGGCTCACAGTATAATGCCATTGAGCAGTTTTTGTTACAATGCAATACTTACCCTTACTTGTTTTGGTAACCCCTACAGTCATCACGTGCTCTGACTTACAGCAATTTCAATTGTACCAAAGTTTAGTATCATGCGATATTGCACTGAAACGTGAATGAGAATAATCTTGAAAGATTCTAAGTCTCTAAATATTGCTCTCTCCTGATGAAGATTGGGTCAATAAATGAAGAGCACGAACCAGACAACCCACGCCCCCGAAACTAAAAGCACTGTATAACCAAAGGTAACAAAGAAGTAGAAAACGGGGTAGCTGAGGTCGAGGAAGTAGTTTGCGATGAAGTTGATGAATATGCTCAAGAAGAGAGCAGTTCTAAAGATAACCCACACCATCTTTTGGGTGAGTGAGGACTGAGAAATGTTGTGGATATCGATATTACCTGAGTAAACTTGAGACTCGACTCTATGTAGATTACTTGGATCCTATGCTGTTGGGGATTTACCTAACTATAGGAAAGTAGGGGAAGGATTTTATATGTGTATGTACTTTTGATATGTTGAGGTCATGCAAAGGATATGATAATATGGCCTTGAAAATTATGGCCAGGGCGTTGTGTTGTAGTATGTATTCTCAAAAACTATTGATCTATGCATTCGTGCACATGCTCTCACCAGGTACCGGTAATATATACACTAAATAAGCTTCTACAACACACATAAACATCAATAGCCGGCGTGGTGCAATTGGTAGCACGCCCACTCTCAAAAACCTCTAAACGGGGTGAGAGCATCTGCGGGCTCATATGCCACAACTGTCACGGAGATCGAGGTTCAAGTCCTCACACTGTATAGGTTTCTGTACAGGTATCTGTATCATATCAGAACCAGTCTCGCCGCAGCCCTCTTCGCTTGCCTTGATGTTAACCTGAGCACCGAAGCTGCCGGGATACCTAACCAAATAAGAGCCTCGCTGGCACTACCACAAACAAATGTGCCACTGCCAATACCGCTAGGTGGACCAGTAAGACAGCCACTTTCACTATTACACAATGCATCTCCCCTCAGGGAGCGTAACCACCTTCAGATACCATGACGTCTTACCCAGGCTATAATTGAAGTGGATGCCCCGATCCCAAAGAATCGCACCTTATGCATTTCTTGTCTTCACCACAAATAGAGTTACCCTCAAGCCGTCACCCGGCAACCTACTATAGATGAGCAGCCTGCGGTTTACCTAGAAACAATTAGACCCCTTGAATGAAAATAAAGAACTGCTTCAGTGTAAGTGGTTTTAATTCGCACACCTTTAGATCCTAGCCTCATTTAATCTCATTTAAGTTTGTGCATTTTTTTTAAGCTCCATCGCAGGTTTGAGGCTAAAGTATTACACACCGCTGACCCGCTATCTTTGATTAACAAAGCTGGGCTGGTTCTGGGCTGTTGCTGCCAATTAGACTATTGATGTCAGATGTGCTAATTCTGTAGAATAACGATAATGTATCAATATATTACCCTGAACTCAACGATTCCCGACGGGTCAATATTTCTTTCTTTCTTTTTTTGGAACTCATTACCCATATGCGTCCTAGTCAGGGGACCATGAAGCCGATGTTTCACGTTGCACCAATAAGCAACTTATAAAAATGGTGATCTCCTCTACGAGGCCGGTGCCCGCCAGGCTAATGTTAACTTACTATTGGTTTGTACCAATTGTCACAGGTAAAAAACGTCAAAAAAGTTCGCCGCGTACGAGACTACATCCCTATCTCCCCAGAGTCCCCTGAATAATGCGGGAATCCGCATTAGTTGGAATTCGAACCCTGGCACTTAGTCCTCCGCTTTCACCTGCACCACCCCAACTTGCAAGCCGAAGGACTAACTAGTCGGCCACAGTTGGGGTGGGTATGATAATTCAGGACTGAAGGGGAATATGAATGCCCGTTTCTCCTGAGGTTAGGGTTCTTTAGTCTCGTACTTAGCTAGGTACTTTGTAGCCTTTTTACTTCCTAGGATTACCCTACGCGCCGCCGGCCCTTTCTCGCAAACAGACCAGACTGCACTTCCGTGCAGCCCCTGGCATACTTCCCCAGCATCATAATCCTCATAACAGAACATACGTCTGCAATCCGGACCAAAGGGAAGAAAATGCACCCTTGCAATATAGAATCAAGGGTATTGGTACTCCCCTTCGAGCACCTTCAAGTTGAGGTCGCGATCGAGGTCAACATCAGCTATAGTCTGTGACTCTAGATGTTTTGGAGCATCCTTTGGCTTAGCATTGTTGCCAAAGGGGACAGGACGACGATCGAGAATAGGCGAGCAATATTAGTTAGAGTGGGGGGATACGGAAAAGAAAATATGGAAGCGAAGAAGATGGAAACCGGGTAGTAGGCCTTCCAACTTCCACAGAGTCCTCGACAAGGCTTAATGCTTAAGCCCCCCCCCCCAAGAAGCATTTGGATGGGTTTACGTGACTCAGAGTGGAAAGGTAGGAAACGCCCCACTATGGGGTTGTCTCTAAGTACTAGTGGGTATTGAGATATCCGTGCAGTTAAACAGAACTCTATAGATTGATTCTACTGAACTGAATTGATTAAAGTTCCTCATGATCACATTTCGCAGAACAACTTGGCCCACTTGAATATCCTCACAAAATTGTGACGTTTCTAGAGCTTAAAGGTATGTTGATATAAATACTTGAATCTTTTGGGTGCACTTGGTGAATTAACGAGCTATCCTAGTAGCAGGTAATTTGCGAGTACTACCTCCTATAAACAGAGCTCTATGTACCGCTACATCAGGATCCATCTCCATGGAAGACTTCCGAAGAAATTTGAAAAGGCTCCTGGCGTTTGGTATATGCCCTACAAACCACCCACTGCTCACAACAACTCAGTGCATTCCTTGAATCCAAAAGAATTCCCCGTTTGCTCATGCAGAATCCCGTGGAGTACACTGGAACCCTCAGGTCCATAATCAGGTCCGCTACTGACTGACTTTTAATAGTCACAACCTCCACTCCCACCTATGGATTGAACCCCCCCCCCCCCAAAGCGGCCAGAGTGAGCTCAGTTCACGGATACGAATACGAAGATCG
>Ga0307511_10005169_pt1 | contig 13299 bp, 7 predicted proteins | sample 13_EM_MG_FD_200266 | JGI IMG/M metagenome (GOLD analysis project Ga0307511, IMG submission 200266) | Populus trichocarpa ectomycorrhiza microbial communities from riparian zone in the Pacific Northwest, United States - 13_EM | ecosystem: Host-associated > Plants > Roots > Unclassified | place...
CTCAGCGGTCATTTCATAAGTAGTCCACTGGCGGACTGACCTGCAACGCAAGACACATGCATGTGTTGGTTAAATATTTATTCTTTCACTTTTCGACCCCATTCCGCCAAAAGCGCCATCAAATAAAATAAAGAACACAACTGACCGCTCCCCAAGAGATCTCTTCAGCCCCCTCCCCCCCTGTCCAATGATCTTTCAAGCCCCGTTTCTAGGCCTATCTACCCATACGCCGGGTGCTCAATTGTCGATCAGCTGTGTCTGGAGTCCCATCAAAGTAATATTACAATAGAAAAGTAAATTAAACCAATAAACAGTGAACAATACACTTAGCTGAGTTCGCGTGGTGGCAATGTAAAGCGCCAAGATATGAAACGAGGGAGGAAATCGCTGAGGGAGGCAGGGGCAGAGCCATGTTTGCCTAGTTGGGGAGTGGTCCAGAATGAAGGGAAGATGGGGTATGGCCAGGATTCAAGAGGTAGGTAAAGTACATGTAAATACGTATGAAGAATAGTTATGGCCAGAAGAACTAGCAGTAGACAAGAACAAATACTTAAGATGAAGAATGCCCAGTTGCAAAACGCCGAAGTTCCTCGAATTCCCAAAAAGTCCCATAAATAAAACGGAAAAAAGCAAAAACAGAAATGTTAAGGCTGGTGAACCACGCAAAAGTGGCTGTGAATGACACGGAAACGGAATAAAAGCGGATTATTGTCGGTTGGAAGTGATGTGAACGGCAGGAGGATACAGATTGTCGACTAGCCGAGATCGTTGCTAGATCAGGACTTGTCGGAGAATTATTGCAGAATATTTGCGAACTGTCGACAACAGAAGAATAATACTGGACTGAAAAAGGCTGTGACTACCCCCAAATACGTAAACGTGTGCCTAGACTCGTAAACGTGTATCTCATGAACACCCATCATTGGACGATCTCATAGCCTCATTCTAGCTCTGGGCAGTCCATGATCATATCATCACCACTCCCGCACTTCCAACACCATCACGACCAGAAGCACGCCTATCTCCTCTCTGGGTATCTTCATACTCCTCCTGTACCGGAGTACTATGCAAGATATCCCGACCTTGCTTCCGGCTTGCACTCGTTGTATTTCGCGAGAGTGTTGTTATTGGTGATCCCGAGGAAGGATTGCTCGCCCCCTCGTATGCTTTCGCTCTTGCGCTATAGGCGTTTCTCAACTTCTCACTGTCAAATAGAGGAGGTGGGCTTAATGGGGTTGTGCTCTCAGTGGTCATACGCCGCTGACGACGCGCACTGAGGGGATTGCAACAACCCTTATCTTCCGCCTCCCCATCAGATTGCAAATCCGCCCTCCACTCCCCAATCTGGGTGCTACCATCACTTCCGGTGAAACTGCTCAGCCTCATTGAATTCCCAGTTTCCTTCCCAATATCTTCTTCATCGCTCGAAGGGATTATTTGAGCACCGATTGGTGATAAATTCGAGCGACTGTTCACTGTACTATCCTTGTTGCTCCCCGGGCTCCTCATTGCGGCCCCGCAGGGACTACTCGGAGTAGCGACTCCCTCTCCACCACACGTACGCCCAATCGCAGGTCTACCAGGTCTACCAGGTCCACTAGATTTAATTCTGGCATGCCCAGAACCTCTCAAATCGGGTATTCTTTCCGTTAATTCTTCTGCTCCAACCCTGCTCCTCCTTCTAAACCTGAAAAGAACGCGAAGAGCTGGTAAACATGCGAGCCAACTGGCCACTAAGGGTTCAACAAGGCCAATAATATCCACACTTTGGTCCAGTTGTTCTCCCTTTCGAATATGAGCATCATATAGTACCGCTCGCGAGATGGCTAGAGAAATAGTAACGAAACCCATGAAGAGGAGAAGGGAGATTGCATATAACTTCGACTGGGGAAGTTTTATAATATGGAGAGACCACAGAGCAAGCGTTAGAACTAATCAGTGAATCACATTAGCTCTACCGTTCCCTAGTTCGATTGTGAAACCACAAGGTACCTTGGATATCGGTGATAATATTTGCCGCTCCATATGTATACTCTGTCACAATTGGGAGATCAGAGGTTTTATTCTGACCCCTATTATTTTGACAGCGTCAGAGTCAATTCAGCTTTGCCATTCTCGCCCCGGGATAGTTGCTACTCACCAGTTATCAGACGGCATTCCAATGCAAAACAGAGTTATTGTTGCGACGTAAGTTAATCCGATCGTCCATAACGTCACATACATCAACCATCGGATTCTTTTTGTCAGGTTATCCCATAACTCGACGTAGACCATCACGATGGAAAACTTGACGAGCCAAAGAGCAGTAGTCGAACACAACCTCCAAGCCAGCGAAGACTATTTTCCAGGACAATAAATTAACATCAGCATCCTTTGCCTTTAGGCGGATCCGGAGTCGCAGCGCCGTCCCATACCTTCATCGTATCCAATCCCAGCTTCATGAGCTCTGCGTCAATCTGATCTTGCGCAGCATCAATCATTCCCGTCTCCGCCGCTGTCGAATTATCAGATCTCATGTTATCCAATCTCATCCAGGCATCGTCCAGATCCCGCATCTTATACACCATATGATAGGCATAAAAGAGCAACGCCAAACCCACTGATACAAATACCACAATCAACATCACAGCCACGTTACTTATCCATCGCGGTGAGAAGGTTCTGTATGTATAGTGTCGCAACGCCCAAAATCGCACCCCGGCTAATAACCACACAATAAATGTGAAGACGATGGCAATTGCCAGAACACCCGGTGGCGATACTGCATTGTCGGGGTTGGATATGAGTGCCATTTGCTGAAAATTCCACGTAAGGGAGGTCGTGGAAAGATATCTTTTCGTTTCCTGTCTGTTGTTTTCAAGAGGGGGTAACCAATTATCATAAGTAGCACTGATTCGAGGGCATTTGTAAACCAGCTTAATTTAGGTTGTCAACTAAAGACGGATAGATATGTCGGCTGGTAAAAAAGCACTGCCCTTAGTTAGCTATACCTTCGCCACCGTACACCGTTTCGATCGATTACACAGGTAGAGGTCCTCTTTGGTAAGCCCCTGTAAAGGTTGGGTGTACATACCTAACTGCCGCCGGTTGCGCAATGCCGCCTCGTTTGTTTGAACCAATCAACCACAAAATATCAAGATGGACAAGAAAATGGTGTAAGGACTGAACAGGAAGTCAGGCTTCGAGAGATGGACAAAGATAGAGCCAAAAAAACAAAAAAAGACAACCCTCCTTAGTTCCCGGTCGGATAGGATGAGGAGATTGACGATCAGTAAAAGAGATCGAATCCAAACCGAGATCCCTCACCAATTGGTAGTCCCGATAGCGACCTCTGCGAAGTTAAAAAGGAGAGACACAGAGAACTTGCGAACTTTGTCCGGAGCCCTGGGGATGGAATCCTAATACCAGCGCCGGGATACCACTGACTAAGAGGTCAGAGTGTATGCACCAGACGAATGGTTCTGGTCCGGCTGCGGATGAGGTCTGATCACCTCCCAAAGGAAAACCCCTCACCCTGCAGTCTGGCTTGCTCACCTGTGCTTTTGCAGAGATGCCCTCCCCGATTAGTGCGACAGGAATCAGATCTTCCGCTCAGTGCCATTGCAGCAACCCCCATTGAGACCCTGCCTCCAACTGTCAGACTGAAGCGGCGGTCGTTCATTGCCGTTCTGGGGTGGATAATACCCTGACTCCACTCTGTCCCTGGCACTTTTAGTTTGTACCAGGATTGCAATGTGATTCGTCTGTTTGACGTGTTCTCCTCTTCACGACGAAGATTACATTTGATAAGGGGAAGTAGGTAGGTAGGACAAACGAGAACAACAGACTTGCCCCTCTGCCTATTAGCCGATAGAGTGGAATTTGCTCCGTTTGCCACGACTGCACCTTGCTTCGCAAATAGGGACATATTTAGGTTCCTTGCCCAATTGATCATCTCTAGCTGGTGAAACCCAATCTGGCATGCTTTCTCACCCCCGTGCATGGAATGGTAGATATGATATTGTGGTGTGAGGGGTGGTTCATACAACATTGCCGTGAATTAGAGGAGATCATATCACGCCGACTTCATTTGTTGACGAATGTTCAGAAGGTCCCCTATCTCAGCCGTGTCAATCTCCTAACATCTAAGTTTGTAGCACTTCGTGGTACCTAACCAGTGAGGTTACACTAAACTGGCGTTCGGAGCTTGCAGGCCTAGATAGGTCGAACGTTACAGACATAGCAAGGATGACGTTCACCTTGCAACGGCTATGTCCCAACGGGATTGGTCATTGGTAGCGGAGATGTTAGTCTGGTCAGCGGAGCTGCGAGCTCAGCCGGTTGTGCATACAATACATCTATGTCACGGACCAATCCTAAGCCTGAAAAGGTGAAGCTTCCTAACGTTTGTCTTGTCACGTTGCAGCTCCACTTTGCGTGCATGCATCCGGCGAATGCTATGAATCATTTGCCGTCCGTGCATGTCACCAAATTTAATTGCCCCTTCATAGCCACAACCCCAATTTATGAAGGCTATGGGACGTCTAGGTTGTGGCGCAACACCAAAGGAGATCAAATTCAGCCACACAAATTAGGAGCAGAATTGCATCGACCCGCTTTTGTGATTGGTGCGCATGCAGGTCGATGTATATGCTTCCAGCGGGTGGTCCGCACACTTCGAAACGTCTGGAAAACCTCAGCAGCTTAATTAAACAATCCAATGCTTCTCAAATTTAGCGATGGCGCTGGTGTGATTATTATAACTTACAATTGCGAAGCAGGCTCTGTCATAGAACAAACTTATGTGGCGCTGCCGCCGGTGCGAGTGCCGGCAGCACCACCTTAATGGGTTCGAGGGTAACCATGGCCAGGAGGCGTTGCTAGGGTTGTAGTGCCTTTTAGGAAGACGACAAGTCAATTTATGGTAAACATCCGATCCACTAATCGTAACCAGCAATTTGTGAGAAATTGAATCCCTAGTCTTGGGGACGACTGTTCCTAGGAGTGTACGTATCTTAGTTTTGCGACAGGTGATCTGACTTTCCCGTAAGCTTATCAGATACCTACACCAGATGACCAACCTGAGCATTCTGGTGGAGGGTGCCTGAGTTGATAACAGCGAGGTAGTTATGTATATAGGTATAGGTACAATAGGTACAAATTAACCATCATAGTTGTACTGGCCTGCCTAACAGATCGCCGAACTAGTCTGGTTCGCTGTTGTGCAGCACAAAGGAGTCTCAATACTCGTGATGACAGCTAATCTCAATTGGCCTAACGTGACTGGAATACATCCGAAGGCCATCTCTGGGAGACAGAATGTAGGCTAAACTCTAAAATAGCATATTGTAGAGGCTCCACCCGACTTGCAAGCGAGTACTTAAATTTGCAGGGCGTGACCATGGTCTTCGTCCCGTCAATTTCGCTCTGCATGGAGTTTATTATTGGGACTCGTGGGCGAAAGTTCACACCTGCATCTGGATAAAAGCGGGTTAGCCCGTGCTTGGAACAAACGTGGATGAAATTTTCTCGATTCGCTAGCCATAAAACGTTAATTTTCTCCACAATACTTAGTTGGAAAATAGCACGCGATTCACTCGTCGAGTAAGTACCGGCAACATGGACGGCAAGGGCCAAATTTAGCTTGACTGCTCAATCCACCATTCATACTTCCTGTTTCCCAGGTCAATAATATCTGACCCGAGCTTGGGTCACTAAGAAACGTGGTCTCATACCCGTAGTCTGGGTCTAGAAAGAGGTTTATCCCTGACATTTAGCTGTCAGCTGATTTGAACTCTTAGATAATTGGAGTGACAACAGCATTGTACTAGTACACGACTATCTTTCAGTAGAATACAACCTATTTGGTCTTGGGATTGCAGTTACTGTATTTATGTTCGCAGTTCCAACTTAATTGATCATCCTCTGAGCTTAGGCTCGAGCTTTGCATCTCAAATCTTTTGGACCGAGAACGTGGGACACTACTGATCGAGAGCAGAGCCTCTGGGCCCGTGTGGTTGAAGTGAGACAGGCCCGAGACCATTGTCGTGGACCGGATACCGTACCAGTACTCGTTGGGTTCAGCCTGTCCCGCCCCCTCCCCTGTACTGACACATCATAATTAGCGAACCGGCGGGAATCTCCATCTTATGCAAGATGCCTCGACTTACGCAGTCACAACACGACAGCTTCTCTCCGAGAAGAAGATCTCTGTCTGGAATAGGTAGGGTGCTTAGACAAAGATATGGGAGGGACCTGTGCGCAGAACCGGTGAACAGGTGTATCGGTATTGTGCTGTGAGAAACTCGGCAATTAAACGGCGGACGTTGCCAAGACTGCCAGATCGGGAAAGCAACGGACTGTAGATGGTATGCAAAATAATATATCAATACGAGAATACCTTACAACCAGACAAGCAGGTATGTATACATTAGTACGTATACGTCTGTACCAATACTAAGATCAATCAATACACAACAGTAAGACACATTAAGAGTATTAACTGATGGCTAGTTTTATATGTTTGGGATTGATAAGTTGATATCTGATCAAATCTCCCAGGGCTTCGAGCATCTTCCAGCTTAAAGTAGGGCCTCGTGGGATACAGCTATAACTCAGGCCATAGTTGTAGGTTTGATATCTGCCTACGGTGGGGCACATTTGCATATTCTTACAGAGCGGATGGAAACCACCTCAAATCACGAGCCTAATTTTTCTATTATGAGAGCAAAATTCACCACTTATATCGCCGGCCTAGGTGGTTAGTATGGAATGGTAAGTAATTAATAGATGATCCCCAGCTTGATTAAGGCGGAAAGCCAGGGCAGAGAGGAAACTCGGGCTGTGACAAGTTGTCATACAGTCAGGTGGCAAAAAGAATTGGACACCCCCCCTGCATAAAGAGGCCCAAACACTGCATATTTGAGACTTTTGTTATGGGTTTGGGTTGGATGATATACATTGCATATGTATGCAGCATCCTAGCTGTACATGTCGTTCTCATGCCTATATAATGTTTTAACAACAGACAGTACCAGCAGGCCTTCTATTAATTGTTTAGAAAAGTACGAAATCTCGTCAATACATACCGATAAGATAACAATAGCGCCGCATAGCCTTAGGCTGATTAGGCCAAAAGAAAAAAAGAAAAAAAAGATAACAATAATTGGGACAAGCAATACCGACAAAAAAATACGAATCTAGGTCTAGAAACAAATGCGGTACTAGCTCAGTTCGTTTACCTTTGCTCTCGTTAATGCGCTAAACTTATTTTCCGGTTTGAAGCCATTGCCTATCTTAGCTCTCCAGCAAGGTTTTTGGATTCTACGAGGCTGTGCCATCTTGTTGATATTCTAGGGTTATTCATCGATGAATAGCCCCATACCTTGGCAATGGTGTTGAGCAACTGGGATGGACCACTAGCAATGTACCTAGTCACACTACTCAACAGGCAATGATCTACAGACATGGGTTGGAAGAGGACAAAAGTGTGTCGAACTTTGGCAAAACTCCACAACAATGGGGAATCCCAATACCACAGAATTGAGTGCCCAAAGCCTCTGGAATCTCTGCTATAATTTGGTGTCCTTAACACCTGGGAATTCCTATTCTGGGTTATGAGGGGGGAAGGGGGTTGACGGGTTGGAAAGTGGTTGTTAGGTACAAGTCCTATTGGAGCGAGCTCAACAGACTTATCCCTGGCACCTGACACCCTGTACATGTACAGGCTATAACTGACGGCAAAATCTAGCGCTCTGCCTAGTATTGCAAAAATTTCGGTAACCTCTAGGCAGGGTTGACCAGTCACGTGTATCCTGAGAACTCCAATTTTGGCCAAATGGGGGTATCTGGAGTCACATTAAGCCTAAAAGAGTGAATTATTCAGTACTCAGACATGCCTCGTCCAGTAAGTATAGCAAGGGAGAAGTGAATGGGGCAGGGGTGAGAAGACCCTGCACTACTCTGGGCTGTCCGGTCCGGTAGATGCAGACTATCCATTACAGCAAAGGAAATACAGGTGGATCTGGGGCTGTGGTTCAGCTACCCGGTATCGCAAGAGATCGGTTATAGAGAGGTTCGTTCTAGCAAGGGTTGGCGTTAGTCGTATCATAGACATTGAATATCTATTTCTGCATCTTAAATATTATATTGTCATTGTGCATCAGGGCCTCTGCCTTAGGATTCTCCTCTACGCAGTAGTTATCATGTCTTAGGCTTGGCCCTGTCATTGCACATACTTATTATGAAACAAAATTGGTAGGAAGTAGAAAGCCTTTGTTCCTAGGGTATAGTTTTGGAGGTGTTGCATTCTATGAGGACGAAACGAACTCAAAAACACCGGTCCCCACCTCTAGGACAGAAGGAGCTGCAACTAGAATAAGAATAAAGTCCGAACCGAATCGGAAGATCGGTGCCTCAGGTCTTCTTGAGCGATTCCCACTTCATTCAAATGCGAGCGTGCCACCAGAAGCAGTTAGCGGGTTGGTTAGCCTTAGCCTGGGCTTGATGATTACCGTCTTCGTACTTTATTACTAACCTTGGAAGTTATAATATTACCGTTTTAAATGGCAGCCGTGCATGCATGCGTGCCTGTAGGTAACACTAGGTGCGGGGTGTAGGCGCTTGCACAGGATCGACGCCAGGCAAGTTCGTTTACCCTGAACGGGTTCAGGGTAATGTAAACTACCCTCGAGTCCACCAAATAGACTGAAATTCATCAGGGCAGCAGATATTGCCTTCCTAGCTGGCGTTGGTCAAATTCAAAAATATACCTTGCTCTTCTCGGATTATTGATACTAAATTACTACGCCGGTCATGGAAGGAAGCAGGAGCAGTCACGAGACTTGAAAAACAACTCATGATGTGTGGTAAGAGTGTGCAACCAGATACGTCACGTGGGATCCCGGGACATTTCGGGAAAAATTTGCACGCGGGGTTTGTTACCTGTCATCGGGGTTGCGGATCCGGTCGCGAAGGGAAAAAGAACAATGACTGGCCATGCCTGTAACCCAACTCGTATCTGCCGCTCGCTCGTATCTGCAGCTTTCGTCATACCTGCTTGCGGTAGCGCTGGATCTGGAGCTGTATTGCATCGGTCTAGACCAACTGTGCGCGCTAAACTTCCTTGCGGGGATGTATTTCTTTGCCAGGAAGAAAGTAAAGCGAATAGGGTGGGAAGCTGCACAAACAGGGCAGACCATGGCGCTGGGGTACCTATCCATACGGGCGCCACTTGAAAATTTACAATATATAATACTCCTAAGTAATATAAGTTAATTAATCTGCACATAATATGATAAAATACCCATGGCAAATTTAAACGAGTGCGGCTCCGCTCCTGGTATACATGGTTCAACACGAAACATGGCAAAAGCTGAAGCATGGCATCTCCATATTATACATAGCATCAAGGCAATTGGCACGACACAGTTCGATTACATTTCCACCTGCCAGCTCATCGTAGAAGATCACCACGTGCACTCTGTTACCATTGCCGCTCACATTGTGTCACCAACATCGACGTGTCGCAGATCAGCTCGGCACGGCAGATCTGGCGAGCGTTTTTTCGCAATTACGGCCCTGTACTTTCGCTAATCCCCCAGTAAGGTACGTGTACTCTACTTAGAGTACTCATGCGGCTGCGGGCCGCGCGCACCTGACCCACCCCGCATGCGCGAATGTACATACCGGTAGGCATACCGGAGAAGATCCACCTGCAGCTGCTTCAGTACCATATAACCCCGCATATTATTAATTAATGCACGTGCATGGTATAGTTTATGTACCTAGGTACACCGCTATGAGAGTTACTCTTATCAATGACGGTCAAGTAACTAACTGGCGCGGGAACTGAGCTTGGCTTGCGAGTGGGCTATGTACAGTGTAATCCTGTAGGTTATGCGGTTGGATATCAGATACCGATATACTGTATCGTTTTTATTAATAGACATTTCTCGTATACGGCTCGAATAAGAGCCACCCGGTACTGTTAGGTACACTATAGAGATACAAAGGAAATTACAAAGGAAATTCGTAATATGCTCGTTCTCTCCTTCTCCCGCTCTCTCTGCCGTGCTATGCATCGATGTACTGTAGTCCCAAGTGTCGAGCTTTAAAAAAAAAGGGGAATAGATCGAGAGTAGCCATACTGGTGGATAGGGACGAAGCTTGCATATCGGGTCCTGATCTTGAAGTACTCAATTCTGTTATTTCTCTATACTGTTTGCATATTTCATAGATCAAGCCCTGTCGCTCATGCGGTTTCCACGCTCAACCTACGTATCTTCCTCCTGTACGGGTTACTACATGTCACCCATTAATACACTCCACGGAGGGGCTCATGTACTTTCTGACTGGGGTAATAGGCCAACGATACGCAGCGTCTTATTTGCGACATATTTTGCATCATGAAGGGTATGAAGCGATGTAATTGAAAATATTGTCAACATTCTTACGAAGGTATGTGTTTATTGGTTCGTCAGAGTTGCAGTAGAATGGCAATTCAACATTGAGCTGGGAATCTTGCGATCGGCTCAGCCAATTCATAGACCTATGAAGTTCGTGAGCCTGCCAGAGGATACAGTACAACATGGGGTAATGCACCATTACTGGCAAGTGCATCTGGTGATTTTTTTGGCGAATGGTGTTGTGAAATAGGTACAACTCTAAGATGAGCAGGTAGGGTATGAAAATTGAATCTCTCGTGTGACGAGATTTTTTCGGGGGTGGATGGGTAGGGCCATAGAAAAGAAGGGCTTCTATTGACAGGAAACATTTCTTCTACTTGCTGTTTAGGATCTGAGCAAACTGTACCCGGAATATGTCTATATAGAAGGAGTGTTCCCATGGGTAGGCTATGGGAGCGGTGGAGAAGGGGTAAAATCTAGTTGGAATAGGTTAGACAAACAGGATCAAAGTCAAGCATTCAATAGCTCATAACAATGTACGCAGGGTAGGTCGTTTTCTAAAGCTATCAATCAAATGCTTGACCTAAGTGTTTCTTGATAGACATCCTAGCTTTTCTATTTCATGGTAATTAGAGTACCAGCATAGCCAACCTCTGTGCAACGAATAACGTCACTAATAGGTCTAAATAATTACCCCCAATGCGTAGGTTCTCTTGAGCTATTGTGTACTTGATATTAATTTGGCTGGATAGATAGACCTATCGCAACATTTACCTCTCCGAGGGGCCCACCTCAGAATGACGTTACTCAATTGTAGTTAGATGTCATGAGTAAAGTACCTAGGAGACTCTCACTACCGCATATATTACATTCTCTAGAGGTATCAAAGATTGGTTCGGAGCTCCTTTGACTGGGATAATCCGCGGTATACCCCATCTACCCTTGGGAACACTCCTTCTGTATAGGTATGTTCTGGGTGCGGCTTCAAATAGCAAGTGGAAGAAATGACTCCTTCCAATAGAAGTCCTCGTATGACCGGCCCTCTTGTCTACCCATCTCCCAAAAGCATTTCCCCACGCAAGTAAGTTTTCATAGCCACATACTCACCTCTGTTCTCAGGGTTATACGCACTTCACAACATAATTTACCAAGTGTAATATCCATTTTAAGCGCGCTACTGTGGCTGTTTTTTACAAACTCATCGAGAAAACCAAGAGCACCACTTGATGCGGTGATAGTGCACTACCCCTGAAGAGTGGTATTATGGTATTACCCTGAACTTTCCGGATATGGTACACACTTCCCTTTTAGTTTCAACCCATTCCTTATTTCGTTCTACATTGACCATTCCTTGTTTCTGTCTTACATCATTTGTTTCTTGCTTGATTCCTATAACAACTTTCTATACATCATGCAGTCATCTTTTCTGCATCTGTTTCTCGTTTATTTTTCTCTTCTGGAATTCCTTATATCCTCCTTGAATTACATTTAACCATCCTCTGAATCTAGTTACCATTATTATCTATGTATATGTTCAGGGCCGTTACGAGATTAAAATTGGTCAATGCCACGGCGACAGGGATATAATTTCTACCATAGCGGCCACAGCGACTTTACAACACCAGCCGGTGTTGCTATGCAGGTCTTAATCATCCTTCCCGCCATCGCTGCTGTCTTGGCTCTTGCATCCGCCTGTCCATTCCCCTCCACTCCGACATGATCCATCACCCACATCAGCGCCTTCTCCCCCGACATCGCCCTCGAAACTCACTCGTCCACCCAGGATCTCCCCTTTTGTGCGCCTGATGACAGGTTCGTGCACCTTTGGATTGCTACTTGGCTATCTGACGCCACCGTGTTATATCCCTCTTCCCACGCCATTGCGATCCCTAACAATTCTGCGTTCGTCACCATGGCCAGCTCCCCCAGATACATTCCCCCTTCCGCTGGCGCCACTCCAGTCACCCCTTCTATCCTGCTCCCGTCTGTGTACCCTGTGTCTGGGCTCTCGTGGAAATCCACTCGTTCATTAAATGGTGCCCAGCCGAGTCCAACTTCTACATAGCAGCCACCCTCACAGAACTAATGAGACTCATTACAACAGGAATAGCTGCCCTGCTGCTTGGGAGAAAATAGAGCCAGAGTGAAATGACTAAAGGTGATATAGTGACGAGTAGTTTTGCTGAGTGATGAGGTGTTTGATGTGGTATGATGTGAAGAGAAGAAGGAAAGGAATCCTCGGAAAGCAGGATATATCCCGAGTCTCCTGTGACTAATTCGCACTAGGAGCTTCGTTCCTTTATGTAAGCGAGAAAGCCTTGATGTGAGCTCAGAGATACAGAGGGCTTATCTCACCTCATATGGTGAACAGCCACTTTGCATAATCGCACCCTGGAGTGTTTATTCGCAGCCGAGTTTAGGTCGGTACATGTACTTTTTAAATAAGCGAATAATCACGGGGGTACGAGGCTACATTAGGGTGCATATGTTCTGACCGATTCAATCTTAACTCTCACATTTACAGCCTATGGTACACAGTTCATACCTAACAGTACTTGTATCACTGCCACCGCATCTCTATGGTAGCCTTCGGTTCGCTCCTCAGGTGGGACACACCCTCTTACCAACCCCTCACACGTACGCCCTATAGAGATATGTGGATTGGGGAATAAATATCTTCACAAGAGGTAGAATTATAACTACAGTACAGACTGACAATAGATACGCATCAATTGAAGGCGATAAAAGTCAAAGTTCGGAGGACTTTAACTACAGGCACTAACCTGAAGAAAATTAGGAATTCCGAAAGTGGTCATTTTATGCGTTGAACCGTCCTGATTTATGCTAACCTGAACCCCCCCTCATGCCCTTGCAAGAGCCTACACCAACGCATCTCATACAGTAATAGAGAGGT
>Ga0307511_10005170_pt1 | contig 13293 bp, 20 predicted proteins | sample 13_EM_MG_FD_200266 | JGI IMG/M metagenome (GOLD analysis project Ga0307511, IMG submission 200266) | Populus trichocarpa ectomycorrhiza microbial communities from riparian zone in the Pacific Northwest, United States - 13_EM | ecosystem: Host-associated > Plants > Roots > Unclassified | place...
ACCTCACCCGGGGATGCGTGCCACAGCGAGAACAACGTGAGGTTGGCCATGTTCCTCCAAGGCAACTCGGTCCGAACGCACGACGGGTACATCTCGCGCAATGAAGAGAGGTCTCCGTTGAAGAGTGAAGACGTGAGCACAGGGTTATAGGGTGGTACGGATTTGTAACCAGCATGTACCTCCAGGTGTTCAAGAAAGGTAGCGGGGTTGGTTAGGCGTGCGGTGATATTTGGGTGATATCTGGTAGACTATCCGGCGAGCCCTCGACACGGAGGGATCTGAGCCGACCGGTGGCTAGGGGGATAATCTGGAAGAGGGGGTCGTGGGGAGATAGGTCATATTCCCGGTCTATCCGCAAATCGATGAGGGAGGACTTTGAACGTTCGAGGTAGACGCGGGTTTTGTCTGGAATTCGGTCCACAAAGAGGAGCGCGACGTGAAGATCTCTCTCCAAGCCCGACATACGTGGGTCAACGCAACTACGTCTTTGTCTCTGACGCGCGCGTCCCAGAAGTCTGGAATCAAAGTGAGGACCTCGGAGGGAATCCGGTTGATCGGCGCGAGCCCGTTTATCCGGGACTGAATGAGAAGGGCCTCGGGGGCGTCGTGCTCGAGAACGTTGGGCTAGAATACAACACACATCAGTTGCAATCCGCATCTCCTATTCATTTGTCTAACATCAACCTCGTCTGGGGTTACTGCAGTCCTATAAGGAACATTTCAGCCCTCAGACATGACGTATGTCGCCACTCCAGACGTACTTCGCATCAAAAGCTGTATCTGGCAGGATTTTCTTGGTTTCACGTGAGCGTCGATGTGTAGAAGATTCCTCAGTGGAGGCGGACATGGTCCTCGAGTTCCGGGCTCCTACCTAGCCGCAAACGAGGAGACCAGACGAATCCGGAGTGGAAAGAGGGGTGTGGTTATCCGGTACTATTTAGCATTGGGGTGTAATGGCCAGTCCCTCGCCTGCGGAGGTCACACGCTCAAAACCTTTCATGTTGGGAGCCTCAGCTATGATATTTTACCCAGGGGCAACTAAAAACCTGCAAGTGAGACAACGGATTATCGACAGCGACCATGAATACATTGTATGAGATGTAGAGCGTGTAATAGACGGCAACGAAGGCGACCACTTATAGTAGTAAAACATTAGAGGATTGGAAGGACTACCTGATGGTGGAATACTGAAAACTAAGAATCAGCATCCAAAACACAAACGCAAACCTGCTCACCGAAGTACTGTCACGTAAATCCTCCTCAATCTTCCCCATCGCCGTCATCACTGTCGCCATCTACCACAGCAACCTCAGGACCGCATTCCACGTGCAAGACGTGTTTCTCAAGCTCCAACACATCGAACGCGACTTCACGAGTAAGGATTCGAACGGCCATGAGTTTTAGTCCTCTCAAGGCCCTCGCTGCCGCCATTCCCGTAAGACGTTCGACATCGAGTGTCTCCCCGTACACACGGAGCACGAGGACGAGTTTCTCCAATTTGGGGCAGACCACAGTCCGGCTTACACCAGGATGCAGGGCGTCGATGAAGTGGTGTGGGTTTAGACATTGAAAAAGTGTGAGGGTGCGGAGGTTGCTCATGGGGAGGAGTGTCTGATAAGGGGAATCCACGGACGAAGTGTCACCGTGGTCTATTTTCAGCCGTTTGGTCTTCGAAGTGCCAAACCGGGCTAGAGATTTGAGTACCAAGGAGGTGTTGTTGGGTCGAGGCCGCAAGGAGAACATGCGGACTTGGCCGTTCGGTCCACTGAATCGCAGAAGGGAACGCCAGGAAAGAACGCGTAAGTGGATTTTAGTGAAGTCGGAGAGGTTCCTAAGGTTATCGAGAGACCTGGGGAGGTGGTCCTGGATCAGGGGACCAGGCAAGCCCACCCAGGTTGTCAACCTCGCTCCAACCGGGATCAACAGGTGGTTGAGTAAGATGGAGGTACTCTCACCCTCGAAGAACTCCGCCCTTTTTAGGTACGCCAATGGCACCAGTCGTCCATCTTGTACATTGGACCCTGGGGTTGGGGTGGGGAGTTCAATTTCGCGGAGGCGAGGAGCACCTTCAAAGAAGTCGAGAAGGTGGCGGATAGTGACCTCGCCCGGTGACATGTACCACAGCGAGAACGACGTGAGGTTGACCATGTTCCTCCAAGGCAACTCGGTCCGAACGGACTGCAGATGCAGCGAACGCAATGGAGAGAGGTCTCCATTGAAGAGTGAGGTCGCGAACACGGGATTGGTCTCCGGGTCGTATTCACAATCACCGTCTATCAGCAGATCTTCAAGGAGGGGAGCGGGGTGGGCCAGGTGTGCGGTGAGATTAAACAGGCTTTCCGGCGATCCTGTAAGGTGCAAGGATTTGAGTCGACCGGCAGCAAGGGGGATGACCTGGAGGAGGGGATCGTGGGTAGACAGGTCGGTTTTCCGGTTTATCCGCAAGTTGATGGGGGAGGACTTTGAACGTTCGAGGTAGACGCGAGTTTTATCTGCATCCATGCAGTAAAAATTGGCCCACAAGGAGGAGTACAATATGAAGATCTCCCTCCAAGCCCGGCACACGTGGGTCAATGCGATTACATCTTTCTCTCTACTATGCATGTCCCAGAAGTCTGGAATGACAGTGAGGACTTCGGGGGGGATCCGGTTGATCGGTGCTAGCGCGTTGGTCTGTGACCGAGCGTGGAGGTCCTTGAGGGCGTCCTGCTCGAGAATGTTGAGCTAAAGTAAACCCCACGTCAGTCACAATCGATACGCCCATTCGCTCGTCTAACCTCGGCCTCGTCGAGAGTTACTGCGATCCTGTAAGTAACATTTAAGCTCCCCGACGTGGCGTATTTGACCGTCCCAGACGTACTTCACATCGGAAGTCGTATCTTGTAGTATTTTCTCGGTCCCACTTGAGCGCCGGGATATAGAAGAGTTTTCAGTGGAGGTGGACATGATTGTTCAGGCCCACCACCAGAAACGGAACCGGCGGTCGTTCCCGGCAGGTTCAAACCCCGCCGTAAGTTCAACGCCGCCACGGATGAAGCGCTGGTGGGTGGCACGACGATACTGCGTTGAGGTCCACTAGAAAACGGGCTGCCCATATACGATCGTCCATTCGGCGAGTTCAAACCCCGCGCGTAAGTTCAACCTCAGCCAACCGGCTGTATGACATGATCACCAACGGACCTCCTCCATTGACGATAGCAACCTCTAGTACTTGCCCGGTCAAGGCGGCGGGGCCTTGAGACATTATACAACGTGGGGCTTTGGAGAGTACTCGGCCCACTCGTCATTCTACCAGTACGCTTATCCCCTCACGACCAACTGGTATGATTCGAGATTCAAATTTGGGTCGAGCCTCCGGTTCAGCTTCACTTTGAGGATCCCGTGTCTCTGCTGGCTTCAAATGTTCCCAACCCAAGCGCTCCAAAGTCCACCCGATCATCGTCCCATGCTTGTCCAACGACAGACCCGCCAACTGTTTCCTGTCGAGGGTAGTAATCTTCTTCACATCCTCCGGTTCTATCTCTGGGAGCTGAAAAAATTCGCCGTCAGCACAATACCTTTTTCTGGATCCACTCGACGCACGTTCAAAATTTCTTTACGGTGTGCTTCGCTCCTGCTCTGCACCGCCAAACTCACACCCCTGGCGATCCCCCATCCAAGGATGACTTGTGTGGGGGTCACATTATACTTGACCGCCAGCTCTTTGATCACGGGGTCTCCGCGGACCATAGCACGTCCTGAGCCTCGTCGTTACCCCGCCATTGGAACCATTACGGAGGACTCACCAGTAGGACTGTAAGCGGTAACGTGTATCCCCTTCCCACGGCAGAATTCGAGTAGGTTCTCCTGCGCGAGGTATGGATGCATCCTATCAGGGGTTATTTGAGCTCGGACTATCCGAAAGGCACATCCGCGAGTGTACGTACTCGACTTGGTTTACTGCCGGTACAATCTTAGCCGTCTCCAGCAGTTTGTTCAACCTGAATCACGTCAGTATCTCTCGTTCGCTGGGTTCGGGCGGGTATGTCCACCCACGTCTTGATAGAAAAGTTGCTGACTCCTATGGCTCTAACTTTGCCGGTTTCCAACAGCTCCTCCATCTTCGCCCAGGTCTCGTTGAAAGTCACGTCGGAAAGGTGGTACCCTCCTTCGGCCCAGTGTACGGGCCAGGGGTTCTCTCCGACCTCTGGGAAGCACAGATCGTTCAGCCGGGGGCGGGAAAGATGGAACGTGTTCGTTTACCATAATCAGCCCACGCAACGGGGGTATGAATAAGGTACTGCCACGGCGAGAAATCAATCTGAGTCGTCGATGTGTTCCGTGGCGACTCACGAGGTCAACATAATCCAGCCCAAGGGCCTTCAGACTGTCTTCGAAGAACTCCCTGACTCGGCCACAATGATGGGCCCTACGAATTGGCACGGTTAGTAAGCGGTTATTGCTCGGCGGGGGCTACGCTTACGGGAGCTTCGTCGTGACGAACAGCTCCTCTCTCCGGATGCCTGATTCACGTATTGCCACTCCCAATTGTTTCTCCGTGCCTGCATACGACGCTAGTTTGTTGACAGAAACACCGGGAATTCGCGGTACCCACGATAGAACCAGGCTGTGTCTACATGCCTGAACCCTTCCTGAAGCGCTAGATCAGATTCAGTCATTGGCCATAAATACGACCCCACCTTTAGGACTGCCCCGAAATTCTGGATGAGTGCTCCGCGTTCTTCCGCGCCCGTCCCGCCCCAGCAACCGTAAGCTACCAGAATGCCGTGCCATCAGGTGCGTGGTTAAAAATGAACACCACTCAGCACTCACCGATTGCGGGAATAGTTACGCCATTGTTCAACGTGTGTCTCATATCAGCCATGGAGCTTGACCTGAGGAAGAACTCCCAAGCCCACTGCCCACTTTTAAGTGTCAGGAATATCGTCGGGAATTCATGCCATGGTTTGTTCCGATAAGCATCGAAGACGGGCAGAGCACGAGGTTTGGCTGACTACACGAGCACCAAACAGCCAATGACAAGAGTTCTCATCCTCAGTTCCGCCCGAGATCTGTCGGCTGGTTCTCCACTGTATCAAGGAACAACTGGGCCGTCGGGCCGGAGGTGGGTTGGTGGAGCTGGGGTTGACCGTTGGACATTGACGCGTGACCACCGATACCCGTGGAGAACATTCTTTGAATATCAATCGGTTAGCGGTTAAATTTTAAACCTCGGTGCACGATGTGCGGAGAAGCGCGTGTAAATGCACCGATATCTGGGGGAGAGGGGCCGCCGGAACCGGCCGGGACGCGACAATCACAATACTCAATCCCGCGACTGTACTCTGGTAGCCGTTGGTGGTCGCGGACCCCCATACGTCCCCTGGTCAAACTCATAGACCATCCTTCCACTGGGCTTCATTGAACGACCAATCTAACACCCTTTGCAGGGCCCCAACCAAGAACGACTTTTGTATGAGAACTCCGGAGGAATTTCGAAACGGGGGCACTCGCTGAACCTCGCGAACCTCTGTCCCACGTTGCTCGTCAGATGCGGATCCAACCGCGAGGATCCGATCAGAGTCGGGGAATCGGCGGTTGAGCATATATGACGTCAAAGAACCGAACTCCCGTACACCAGTAATTAGGGTGAGACTGACGGCGGGCCCGACTCAATTTGTAAACCAAAACTTGGTCAGGGTCCACCTTGTTGCCCCACGTTGCTCTCATCTCACGCAGTCCCAATCGCGTCTATTGTGGGGAAAATGTCAGATCGGGGTCACCACGAATCGAATGTCATCGGCGCCGGACGGACCCTCAGGACGATTTCTGCTCCCCTCCGGTGTCACTTCCGTCGCTCCTCGACTCTAGTGTTGGCGGCTACACACCGCCTTCCAGGACAATTTCTCGAGCGGTGTACCCACGACCCGCGGGGGCTCGCTCTCCATGGGAGGTACGGAGGCGAAACCAATCTTTACTACGGGAACCGCCAGCGCGGACCCAGAACCGGCTCGAGCACTCCTCGTTCGGTGGGTCCCAGTAGGGCCGCAAGCTTTAGGCTTCACACTTCAGGTCCCACGCCACAGACATCACCAAGAACTCCCGAAACTTTTTGGCCCTCGGGGTCAAGTCTTCTTGTGGCACCCCACTACGCGACTGACACTCGGACTACGCATTAGGCAACGGGGCCCCTTGACCGCCCCGCTCCCCGGACTTTCCACCATTGACCTCAGGGGTGCCGCTTACGCCTCACTGATTTAATCCCAAACTATAGACATTGATCGACGTCTGATATACCCAACACGATGGACGCGTTTTGACACAGTTGGAAACTTTCTGGAGCTTGAAGAATACCGGCTCCCGTAATGCGGGACTTCGGACAGCGATTGCGACACTCGTCGTTCTACCAGCACACACACACCCTCACGACCAATTGGTCTGATTCTAGATTCGGATTAGGGTCGAGCCTTCGTTTTAACCTCGCATCATTGAGGTCCTCGTCTTTCGACTGGCTTCAAATGTTCCCAACGCAAGCGCTCCAAAGTCCACCCGATCATCGTTCCATGCTTGTCCAACGACAGACCCGCCAATTGCTTCCTGTCGAGGGCGGTAATCTTCTTCACATCCTTTGGTTCTATTTCTGGGAGCTGACAAGACCGCTGTCAGGACGGCGTCTTGTGGATCCACTCGATTCAGCTGAACGCACGTTCAAATTTTCTTTGTGGTGGGCTTCGCTCCAGCTTTGAACCATCAAACCCACGCCCCTGGCGATCCCCCATCCAAGAATGCCTTGCGTGGGGGTCACATTATACTTGACCGCCAGCTCTTCAATCATGGGGTCCCCATGGACCAGAGTACGCCCTGAGCCTCGTCGTTACCCCACTATTGCAACCGTCACGGATGACTTACCGGTAGGACTGTATGCAGCAACATGTATCCCCTTCTCACGACAGAAATCGAGTAGGTTCTCCTGGGCAAGGTATGGATGCATCCTATCAAGAATACGTTAGGCTTAGACATTCGAAAGGTATATCCACAAGTGGACACACTCGACTTGGTTTACTGCTGGCACGACCTTAGCCGTCTCCAGGAGTTGGTTCAACCTGGGTCGCATCGATATCTCCCGTTCGCTGACTTCCGGCGGGTACATCCACTCACGTCTTGATAGAGAAGTTACTAACTCCTATGGCCCTGACTTTGCCGGTTTCTAGCAATTCTTCCATCTTTGTCCAGGTCTCGTTGAAAGTCACGTCGGAAAGGTGGTACCCTCCTTCGGCCCAATGCACGGGCCAGGGGTTTTCTCCCACCTCTGGAAACCCACGTCACTGATACTGGAATTGGGAAGATCGAACGTGTTCACTCACCGTAATCAGCCCATGCAACAGGGGTATGGATGAGGTACTGTCACAGTGAGTCGCCAACGATCCGAATTATCTATGTGTTCCGTGGCGGCTTACAAGGTCAATATAATCCAGCCCAAGGGCATTCAGACTGTCCTCAAAGAACTCCCTGACTCTACCACAGTGATGAGCCCTACGGATGAACAATCAGTGAGTGGCTGCTACCCGACGGAGGCTGCACCTACGGGAGCTTCGTCGTGACGAACAGCTCCTCTCTCCGAATGCCTGATTTACGGATTTCCTCTCCCAACCGTTTCTCGGTGCCTATACACAACGCCAGTTTATTGGCAGGGGGACCGAGAACCCACGATACGCACGATAGAACCACGCTGTGTCCACGTGTCTGAATCCCTCCTGGCATGCACGATTAGAACAAGTCGTTGGGCGTAATGACGACTTCACCTTCAGAACCGCTCCAAAGTTCCTCTCGAGTGCTTCACGTCCTTCCGTGGTGGTTCCGCCCCAGCAACCGTAAGCTACCGGCATGTGCCATCAGGTGCGTACTTTATGATCAAGATCACTAGGCACTTACCAATCGCGGGGATAGTTACGCCGTTGTTCAATGTGTAACTCTTGTCTGTGATTGAACGATAACGGGGGATATCACCCTGCTTGTTCGCCTGGAAGGAGAGCCACGCCTTGCTCGGTGGGAGCCTAGGGGAGTGACTCCACACCCCCAACACGCTCGTGGGGCATGGCCCCATACGACCCCTGACAAGGGAGCGAGGTTTCGTGATAGGCGCCATGCTCTGAAGTCCCTTCGTCCGGTCCTGTGATTCCTGCAGAGCCGTTCTTGTTGCCCTTATAACGTGCGACACTCGAGGGATAGCTTTCATTTGTTGGGAGATACCCATATGCACGATGTTTGTTGATCTCAAGAAGGGCCTCAGGCTCCAAGTCCACGCCCCTGTAAGTATCAGGAACATAGTCGGAGGTTTACATCATGCGCCGCTCCGGCAAGTGCCAATGTTGGTGTCAGTGCGAGGTTGGGCTGACTACACGGACGCCAAACAGACGAGACTTCTTATCGGCACCTCAGCGGAATCGACTGCGGATGCCCGCAGAGTGTATTATCTGACCTAAAAATATCTGTCGCCCGTTGGAGTCGGTCTCTAGACCTTCGGAAGATGGAGTTGTCAGGACCCCGACCATTACAAGGGGCTCGGCCTGACGTTTCTAAAAAGCTCGCGCGAGTTCGTATCGTTTAGGATCGAGCATTTTGTGAACATGGTCTGGGCCCTCGATTTTTGGGTCAGGCGAGGTGCTGTTACATGCCTCCCACGAACCCCAGTGCCTCGGCTCCTAGCACGTCACCCGTTGCGCCTTCGCTCCCAGGGTCCGCACCGAGTCGCACAGCAGGTATTGCCCCCAACAGAAATGATCCACTCGTCACCGGCTCTCTGTCCCATCCACCGGATGCCTCGTGAGGTGCCCCTCCCACCAATGTCGGACACACGGTCGCTGCGAGCAAAAGCTGGAACGCGCCTAGAGCAGTCACAGTTCCGCATCCCCGGCCAACGAGGACACGCAACCGAGATACAGCACATGGAGAAAAAAATCCCCATAATTACGGTGGAGGTGGAGGAGGGCTCGATTGCATCCGCTACGACTGGCAACGACGATCAGCAAGGTGGAGGATCCTGTTTGGAATGACCCATGGGCCAGAGCTTGTCCCCGTTCGTCCTGTCGATCGACCTTTCCACAGTAAACCAACCGTTAGGGAACTCCTTGTTTATCCCTACCAAAAAGTACCAATGAAACCTGCACGATTTGAATCCGTGAACGAGATGCCTCTCCCCGAAAGCGTACGCACTCAATGCTGTAAACTAGGGACAACTGTCCAAGACTATATATCCCCGGGTAAAATCCGCGCCGAATGAAGAACGAAATACGAAAATTGGCCCGAACTCTAAAGGATAAGATCTAACGAACAAGCGCGGGGTGTGGGGTGGTAGAAACGACCATAGTCGTCATCTCAATATTATGACAGGTTCTCAGTCAACTTCACCAACATCGCTTCTATTCTCTTCTGCCTCTCCTCCATCGCCTCCAATCGTTTGCTCAACCCAGGTTCGCCGCCATCTCTTTCCTCGTCCTCAAGAACTTGTCCGACGGTTTCGGGTATGCTCAACGAGGGGTGAATCTGGACATGGTCCGGACTTCCAGAGAATTGGTCCCCGTCGTCCGACCTAGTCAAAGATTGCGATGGCTGCCTCGTGTCTGGGCGTCGCCATCGATTCATAGCCGAGGTCACTGGAGAAGTGTCCGCAAGCGAGCGGCCGTGGCGTCTGGGACCGAGAGAAACTAACCGCCGCCGAGAGGCTGGACCGTAGCTGACGAGGTTTGGAGCTCTTAGCGAACTCTGGTTATCATCTGGATCTTCCGCGATTACGTCATCGTCGACAATAACGGGTTGGAACAACAAAGCGAGCGGGCTGGCAGACGAAGTCGAAGGGTTTACCAGAGAGTTTATCCTTGGTCTCGCTGGAAGTGGGCGCGTCGGCCCTTTGGTGGGGACCTCTGGGATGGTCGGTGGGAATTGTGACCGTAGGCTGCCGTGGTCCCCACCGCTTGACGGAGGAGCAGGTACGGTATCCGGTCGAGCAGGCTGGGGTTGGGTGGGCTCTGGCTCGGGAATGGGAGAAACAGTAAATGTAGGAGCGGGAGGTGGAGACACTGTAGATTTGTCCCGTGCGTCAGACATCTGGCCATATGAATATTGAGATAATCGTCGCTGTCTAGCGACGTGACTCGGAGGAAGGAGGGTGCTATCGATGAGCGGGCCTGCTCCGTGATCTTCGTCGATTTCGAAAATCTATGGTAACTCTTGAGTACCTGATCCCAGCGTTGGGGTGAAGCACAGCGTACCGCATCGATGTCTGCATCAACCCCTGCCAATCCTTCGAAAAGGGCTGAAGGGTCGGTCAACAGCTGTGAATCTCCGCCAAAAGGAGACTTACTGATTCGTTTCAGTCGTCTAGGGAGGGAATCAAACATCCTCTCCGCAGCGGAGGCGACCGTCTCATAGAAGTTATTCGAGCCAGAACTCTTCGCCTGTCTTTCATACCAGGCGATGTAGAGTAAGATCGGGAAACTCGTTGCCCTGCGTGAATGCTCAGGTCAGTAGTAAAGACTACGGTAGACCCGGTCGCCGCACACCTGATCATGAAAACGTTGACCTAGAGCGTGAATGTTAGACTGCTGACTGCCCCGGACCACGGGTACGGAGAACAAACCTTGTGGAACCAACGGGGAGACAGTATATGGCTTGCTGGGAGCATAACGCATAGCGCCAACATATTAATGGGTGGTTGGTAGGAGAACAAGAAATCCGCTTTGACACTGTGGGTAGAGAAAAGTTAGCGAATAGTCCCCCCTTGACTCTCTGTACCCACCCCTCAATGGTAGAGACGGCTTTACGAAACATGGCCTAAATAGTCGTCGGTCATCGGTAACAGAGGACAGATGGGAGGGTGAGGAGATACCTCGGCAGCAGCGTCCTCATTGATTGTCGCAAACGTGTTTGACAATATCTGCGGGTAAAAGGCGGGGGGATAGGAATCGAGGGCCAAAATTGGAGGTAGATCCCGATGCTTACGGAAACCAAGACTGCACAAGTATCAGCTCCAGTTTTGAGAATGAACCGGCGCCAACTCACCAGTCAAGAGCAACGTGTTGCTGAGACATGCGTACGTGACCATTATAATCGGGCCCAGATAATCATGGAACTTTGCTGCAAGGGTAGAAACTGTCAACATCGTGTCGTGATGCATGCGCAGGTGAGGCGGCACACTTGATTTCTCAAATCCACTCGCGTCTAGACCAAAGTATAGGTCGAGCATCCACCATGCGATCTGCCTAACGAAAAGTATCAGCGGGTGTAGAGGGCATTAAGGTCGCGTATTACCCAACAGTGAAACTATTTGACCGCGGATTTGTTCTCAGTGCTAAAAATCGAGGGGTCGAGTTCACTTACTGTGCGTGGGTCCTCCCGAGTCTGAGGCAAAAAGTCGTCTCATATATAACCGATTACTCAGCAGAGGAAGCGAACTCACGTCCATAGGGCGTATAGGAACCCAGCAAAGCAGAACACCGCAATGAGCATCAGAACGACAAACTGAACGAACATAGCTCGCAGCGAGAGAACCATGAGGTTGTTTCGTAACGTCACGAACGCAAGCCTAGTTATGAGAACATCAGATTATGTCACGAGGTGTTTCAGTGCTCAGTACCGAGGGAAGATGAACTGCACAACCATTCAGCCGATTCTCAACATAAGGAGGGGTAAGTGGCCTACACAAGTGATCACAGCGAGCAGATCAATCCCAGTGGTCTTGGCCCATTTGCCTGTAAAGCATTAGTTTGCGCCAAAGCGCACTGAGAGACCCTCACTGTGCGCATATACGCCATAAACCCTAAGTACGAGATAGGCCCAGTAGACGCTCACTAACGAGAGATCAGTTTGAAACAGAAAATTGGATGGAGATAAACTAACCAAAAGCCAAATCAAAACCATTCTACAAAGTCGATCAGAGCTGGGGCTGCAGTTGAGCGGATTCTTACCCATGTCCCCTTGAAGAATACTAGGTCTAGGTCAGCCTATGTTTGATGGAAGAATATCGAGTTCCTGCGCACCGCGAATGCCATGTTCCTGCATGGCAGCAATTTTCTCAAGCGTGAAGCCGGATGCATATATCATGAAGGTGAGCTCTGCCGCGTTGATCCTCTTGATCTCATTGCGTTCAATGGCGATGACGAAAAGGATGAAAAGGATTAAGAAGCTGGATATAATCAGCCACAATGCGCAACTTCGCGGAAGCGGGTGGCCTACTTCAAGTATTCGAGGACTGAACGGATTGCAGGCACTTTGAGGCGCTGGGGAAGGTCAACAACCGAACCATCTCGTCGTCCGAACTGTCTACCTACGTAGTGGTCCAATAAGGGTGCCTTATGAGGGTCATAGAAGTGGATCGGCGTCCTCTTGTAGGTCTACGGAGGTGTGAGCCACGTACGGGTTGGCACGCGCTGGGACTTACATCGGAGATTAAAGAGTGGCTGCCTCGTGCCTGATAGACGCATTTGCCACTGTAACACAAGTCGGTGAGGCTCAAAGTCCTTAGTTGAATGGCATACCTCCAAATGGCATCAATGACTCTCTGGCACGGCGAGCTCTTAATGAAGCGTTTGGCCTTGCTGATGATGGCCAACTCGATGGCGTTCCCAACGGTCTCTTCGATGTCATCGTCTCGTTCTTCCCTCGCGCTTTCGAGGATACTTGGATCGCATCCTATGTAGACTGGCCAACTGGTGGTGATCGCCAAGGCAAGGTCGAGTAGACTGTCAGCGTATATGCGCATGGTTCGAATTGCCAATATCTCGCATAGGGTGGCCCTGGACCGAGACAAGGATGCGGTTGTGAGGTTTTGGTCGTTATAGAAGCGGACGCGGTTGATCAAAAAGCAAAACACGACGGATTTGTTGCCTTGTTGCTGGATGACATTGTATTTCTCTTCGAGAGGACGAACAAGGGTGTAGGTGAGGTCGGGGGCGGTTAACTGCTCGCACAATCAGATAGCACGAGGCAAACACGAGGCAGCCTACACGCACAGCTTCATAACTAAGAGGCGTGTCTGTGCAACGTTCAGGTGGGGTTATCGAAGTGGAAAGATCAAAGGAAAGGGTACCTATAAAATGCTGGAGGCCGAGGAAAGGAGGTTTGTTCAACTAGACGCACAGTGAGAATGACGATAAAGGGATTACCATAATATCCTGGAGCGGGCGTCAGGCGGGGAAAACAACAGAGGATTGGGTGAAACATACGGCTCGAATCATATGGATGATAGGCCAGACGGAGGTCGAATTGATCTCTTCTGTGTGCAGCAGAGGCTGCAGTTGCTGCATCTCCTCGTTTCCG
>Ga0307511_10005171_pt1 | contig 13292 bp, 16 predicted proteins | sample 13_EM_MG_FD_200266 | JGI IMG/M metagenome (GOLD analysis project Ga0307511, IMG submission 200266) | Populus trichocarpa ectomycorrhiza microbial communities from riparian zone in the Pacific Northwest, United States - 13_EM | ecosystem: Host-associated > Plants > Roots > Unclassified | place...
CGACACGAAGGCGGGGGCATACCTGGGTGATTGCTTCGTGGGTTGATAAAGGGTTGGTAGCACGGCCATCATCTGGGAGCAAAATCGTGAACGCCAGACCCTCGCGCGAGGCGGCACGCCGGCCACTACAAGGACCGCGTGTAGACGTACCGAAGTTGCTGATGAGCTTCCATTTTGAAGCCACATCTTCGGGCGTCAACTGCTTATTGATAGGGAAACCATGACCACCAGCTCGTTGCCACCTTGCTTGGGCAGCCCATCCGCCCATAACTTCAAAGAGGGCGCCAGTCGTATCCTCATTTGCTAGGGATGAATTCAGTATGAATCAATTGAATTGCAAGCCAAATATTGTTCACCTTCACTTGTCAAGTAACCGACGATAGGGGCAACATAATCCGGCTGTATATAGCGGTGTCAATATCTTATATTTGCACGCTTTAATTGACGCGTTCACCTTAAAGGCGTCGACCATCTTCTGAGGCCTTGAATGGCATCAGCAACGTCCAAATCCCAAGTAATTCAACGGCTACTTGCCAAATGGTCATCGTCATGGCGGTACCAGCCGACGGGGCGATGGTGTTGGCGAGAATATTGTACCTCTTGCCTTCAACCGCGAGAGTACGGGTGAAGCCGATGATGGCTGCTTTCGCAGTAGAGTACTAGCGGTGTGATGGTCAATCCAAAGCCTTTGTTGAGATGCTGAATTGGCGAACATTTGCTTGACCGAAGTTCCCATCTTCGGACCGACAGATGAGCCCGGGTGTGATAAAGATCAACACAACACAACTTACATAGCCCGACACTGGAGGCGGTGGTAAGAATTCTTCCGTACTTCTGTTGCTGGAAAATGGGCCAAACGGCTTTGACGGACTGGGGCCCACTCAGGAGGGCGTTACGGGATATGTCAGCGCGTCACGAACCTTGTAAGTGCCCCTGCGTCCGTGTTAGTTCCGGATAATGCAAGAAGAAGGATGTTGGAAAATACCGGAGGTGAACAGCAATGACGGCATCCCACTCCTGATCTGTCATAGCTATGAACGACCTATCCCTCAAGATACCAGCGTTTGCGACCAAGATGTGGACACCACCGAAGGCATCCAATGCGGCCTTGACGAGAGCATCGCCATCCTCAGCCGAACACACTGCAGCCGTAGCTTTACCTCCAGCTGGTGCGTTCCATTGTCAGTTATCACGACGGGTATTGTTGCTCGAGTCCTCGAACCTTTGATGATTTCGTCAACAACGGCCTTGGCGCTCTTCTCGCTCACGTCGTTCACAACTATATTAGCCCCCAATCGCGCGAACAACAGTGCATAAGATCGGCCGAGTCCGCCGCCGGAACCCGTGATAATCGCTGTCTTTCCGTCGTACCTGACCTCAGGGGAGACCTGTTGATTGGGGGGAGCGCTCCTTGCAGCCTCGAGTTTGCCGAGTGGACCGCCGCTAGCACCATCCGCCTGAAGAAACACATCCGCCGCACTGTTCGGGCTACGGGGAGTCAGTGGTCAGGAGGGACGACTGCTTTACGAGGAACTCACTAGTCGGGGTTCGTAAAATCGGTGACCTTGTCCCAGGCGTGGGCAACCTACCATCGGTAACTAAGTAGGCGTTCAGAACTACCAGCCGAAGAAATTTCTCACAGCGGACGGGGTGAAAGTATCGTCGGTCTTGAATACATGGCCCTTACTTCGTTCCCATCGAAGTTCGGCGACGTACCCAGCACCAACTTCGTAAACCTTCCCCGAGGCTTCGGGTCCATCGGGGTGCGTAACAGCAACCACAAATGGAGCGACGAAATCTGGCTTGAGGTTCGCAAGCATGTCCGGTGGCATGATCGTCTCAGTCATGGCCGAGGCGGCCATCTAGCCCCATGGTCAATCCCATTCTAAACCATACAATGCAAGAAAAGATTACCGGTGCGATGACGGTAGCCTTGATTCCGTACTTGGCGCCCTCGATGGCAAGAGTCTTTGTGAACGTGACCAAACCCATCTTCGCAGCGGAATAGTTCGCCTGACCGAAGTTACCGTACAGGCCGGCGGCGGAAGCGGTGTTTACGATTCGGCCGAACTGTTGTTTTCTGAAGATGGGCCAAACGGCTTTCGTGCATGAGTAGGCACCCTTGAGGTGGACGGCTTGTATCTGGTCCCATTCCGCGTCGGACATGTTTTTGAAACTGTGTGGCGGAGAGGTTTGAACTTGCTTGCGGATGGGTAGGAGTTTCGAATCTTACCCCTTATCCCTCAAGATTCCAGCATTGTTGATCAGGATTGTGACCCCGCCGAACGCGTCCAAAGCAGATTTGACCACAGCAGCACCGTCCGTCACGGATGAGGTGTTCGCCACAGCCTTCCCGCCAGCTACTCACCGCAAACCATAATGTCAGGTCAGTTCATCGTCCCAAGCCGTGGCTACTCCAACGCTTCGGATGTAACGCACCCTTGATGATCTCGTCTACGACCTTCTGCGCGGCGGCGGGATTGAAGTCATTCACGACAACGTTTGCTCCCCTCGAAGCAAATAACAGAGAATAGCTACAATGACGATCATCAGTCGCGTGCTTCGGAACTTAACAAGGTCCGTACGCCCGTCCTAATCCTCCTCCGGCACCTGTGACGATGACGGTGTGTCCCTTGAAAGAGAACGTCATGGCGAATTAAAAGTGTGTAGTTGAGGTGGGTGACGGCGAAAGTGTTCCGTGCTGTTATGGCCGCTCGTTCACTTATAGTCCGGTGAAGATCGAAGCATGTGTTTTTCGCCACAGCTCGATCCGTGCAACTGCGAGAGGTTCCCGGCCCGGCAGGTACACCGCGCCACGTGCGAAACCTTGATTAGCTTCCGTCAGGAAAATCTGGGCCACAATGTGCTTCAATCACTGGGTGGCTATCCGTAAGGCTGTGCCGCGTACACACGAGTCCAGACGAGCACCCTTCAAAATTCCAGGGATCAGCAAGGGGCGCAACCCCGCTTTCAACCCCACCCGGTGCTTGTGTATGTCCCTATGTCTGCTCCTCGAGTCTCATCGGCGTCTGCTACGTGGAAGGTCCCCGGGTATTGAGGGATTTACCTCGGTTACCGGGACACTTTGAACAGATAAGCTTAGACCTGGTGGTACGTGTATTCGTCACCCGCTCTGTGCGCTTCCAAGCAATTCAGAGCTATTCCATGCACTTCCGTTGAGGTGCCCGAGTATGGAAGCGCGCCGATATGCTCCTTCAAATTCCGTGCAGTGCTTCAAACTTCACAGAAGCCGACTCGGCATTTTCTTGATGTCTGTTGAGGGGGGTTCAAACCAAGGGTGGAAGAGATGAAATGTACATTATGCGTGTGCCAATGGAATAGAACGACTAGGTTCGTATAAGTGTGTAATTTACAAGAGAAGATGCCTGCGATTTCTAGAAAGCCAAACCGAGAAATGCTGAAATGACGTGGGCAAAGCTAGACGTCATAACGAAAAGGAGAGAAAGGTCGAATAGGATGGGTTGAGATAGCACGGTGCATAGGAGAGAGACGAGGAGGGACGAGTTGTTTCTGCGATCAGGGAAAGAGAGAGAAGGGAGACATGTGGTTGGTCCAAGATGTTGGGGAGCGGGGAAAGGGGAGGGGAGGCACCGGTTACGATGGTATTGCAAGGATTGAGGGTTGGACACGTGAGGTAAATGTTTTGTACAAGTCGATTGGAAGATGGTGAGAGATTTAGGATGTGACGGGGAAGTTCGTTGGGAGTCGGGGGATCCTTAGTAGGTGACGGAAAGTTATCCAGCTCAAGACATCATTTGGAAGTCCTCGTCGCAGTGGTTGCGAGCCCAGTCCAAGGCAAAGTTGGCGGCCTTGAGGAACTTTTTATGTGAGTACTTCCTCGAGACGTATAGCTTCTCAAAGCCCGGTTCCGTGAGCTTCTCGATGAGCATGCGGTGCCCAGGAATCATCTGTTCCTCAGTGAAACCGGAGTAGAAGATAAAGGCATCATTCTGTCAAATTAGCGCGATCAGTCACGTGTATGAGGCATGGTATCTTAACCATGGACGACATACCCAGTCTCCCCCCAACATACGACGAGAGGTGTACATGCCGACAGCAGCGACGACGCTCGGCTTGGCCCTCAAGAAACGATGGTCCAAGAGAGTAACCTCGGTCAAGAACTTGCTCAGCGTCCTCGTTTGGATGTCGTAATCATCCGCCTTGCTTATCTTCCTCATCCAGCTGTATGGCGAGCAGTATTGGGAAATCTTGAAGTCGAGGGTCTGCAGGATGATTCTCTCTCCCTTCAGAATCTCTTCACGAGAATACGCATTCTGGGTCAAGAAGACGAACTCCTCGATTCCGGGGGCAAGAATCTCCTCGTACTTGGAAGCGATGAAGATGGCGGTGATGCCGACCAGCTGAAGTTTGGCGATGGATACAACGCGCTTTGTGAGGAAGCGGTCGATGATGTTGATGGCGATCCAGATGGTTTCGGGTAACATGTGGTAACGGAGGTGGACTTGGAGCAACCAGTCGACCAGCGTCTGGCGCATTTCCCAGGTAAGGTCGTTTTGTCCGTCCATGTAGTCGGGGTTGGGGATGAGGCTCTCCTAAACGACCGTCGTATCTTAGCGGGTGTCGAACAAGTGGTACGCCAAGAAACATACCTCGAGCTCACTCATGTATTGGAAAATCTCTTCGGAGTATTCTGACACCATCGTGGTGTCGTACATATCAGGTTCGTCCTCGAACACATCCCTGATGGCCTGAACTTGACGGCGGTATCGTTCAGCACGCTCAGGTGACGCTTCTGGCCAGATGTACTCGGTGTGGTCATCGTAGTGTTGGTATTCGTCCTCGATCATCGTCTCGACCTCTCGAATGGCGTTCATGAGTTCTCGCGGATCTTCGTGGACGACCTCCTCGATGTCCATGCTCTGTTCGTCGTCATCTTCGACGACTGGAGGAGCGAGGTTGGTGACTTGTGAGACGCTCTGCGCGACGCGGATCGATGAGGGGCGGGAAGGGATAGATTGGATGGATTGTGACGAAATAGGTCGCGAGGCTGGTGGAACTCGCTGGGGAGCGACGGTTGTCGTGGTTGGTACGGAACGGCGCTTGACAATATCCACCGACTCCTTCTCCTTGCCGGTGGCCTTGAATGGCTGCTCCTACGACAGGTCAGCGCTGGCCACGGAACACGGAGAGGAGGAATGGTACTTTTCTGTTGATGGTGGTCTTGGTGACCTCGTTCAGCACAGGTCTCTCGCGGATGCTCTTGCCGAAAGTGGTTGAACGTGAGGGACCGACGCCGGCACCAGAGCCTTGTCGGAGGTGTTTGCTCGTAGCATTCTCGTCGCCTTTGGCTTTGGCGATGCCTGTGGTTCTGTTTCGTATAGGAAGCTGTTGGAGGGATGAGATGTGAATAAGTAAGGGATGACGAGGAGACGGGTAGAACGACGGACGCGTTGGGTGAAGGAAGGGGCCATTGTTAGGGAGAGAAAATAGAAAAACTCGTCTGTGTGGAAGAAAACAACGAAGAGAGTTTACAGGAAAGTTAAGAGGAGGACGAGAGCAACTTCGTTGGGACTAGAAGAAGAAAGCCAACTCGGTTGTGGCGAGCCAGTTCGAGCCGATTTTTGGTTCATATCGCGCCCGGTGTGAGCTCACGTGACTTTCCCAACACGGACATACAACGCGTCCACGCGAGTAATTAACCGCATGGCTATGGCCCCTTTCTATTGTCTCTGGCCCACACGAGCAATGGGGCAAAGGAGGACACGGACACATGTGGCCAGGTCGTGGCCCTAGCCCCTTTCGAGCCGTGTCACATCTCAGCGTCACACATTCACAGCAAAGCGCGCGGGATGACGAGCGCTGCGCGAAATCTACCACCGCGGAAGTACTTTTGCATCCGATAAGAAGTAAGAGGTACCACATCTCTGTCTAAATGCTGGTGGTGGGCCGCAGCTACCTTCCTCTGTCGACGGCGACGAACCCGCCCCCCGTCTCGGACGACGGCGACTTGAAAATCACCCGTCCTAGACCGCGTATAGACTCCGAGACACTCCCTTGTCTAACCTCGTCAGAGGTCCGGTTTTACCTGACAATATAATAAGCCCTTGACGACCAGGGGTATGCGGAACAACCTACCGGTTGGTGTGGATATTAAGGATTGAACCTCGACCAGAGCCTTTGCTTTCCCTCCTCCTTCCAATCTGCCCCCTGCGGGGATGGGAGGATAGTGCCTGCACTGCCGAGCCCGGCCCTGTTGGAGGTAGAAGGGGCCGTGATGGGCTCCACAACGTGCTGTGTGTCTTCCCTCGCCACACCCAAGGATGTTCCAGGAATCCATCCTTGTTTCGCAAGCATTCGATACCCGACATTGCTCGACGACACTGGTTCTGGCGTGGAAGAATTGGACGTGGTGGGAGTATCCTGGGGAGTGGAGCGATGTGGCTCTGGGGGAGGCGATTGCTCTTGAGGGACGGGTTGGGAAGGAGGGTGCATTGCACGGCGACGCGCTGAACGGTCAACCCAGGTGGTTTTCGGGCCATTGTCCGGCTTCGTTGCGGGGCGTTGTGACAACAGGCTCTTCCTTAACAGCGATAGCGCCTTCTTGGACCCCTTCGCCTTATCCGAGGGCAAATACCCACTTTCTTCATCCCGCTTCCGCTTTCCGTGAGTCCGGATCGCGGACGTCGTGGTTGCAAATAACGGTATCTCGTCCTCGTCGCCGCGGGAACACTCCGGACACGGAAGACCATCGTTATGGACGTGGACGATAAATGTAGTGCCACCAATCGAGAACGTGTCGAGATGTTGCAAGTGTCGAGGCATACTGGCGACCCTGGGTGGCGATAGGCGACTGCCTCTGGTTTCCGAAGAAACCCCTGAGTGAGAGCGATTGTGAAAAGTGCCGTGCTTAGAACCCATATCCACCAGTCCCCATTCAGCCCTACTATCATCCCAGTAGATTGTGGCGTGAAGTTTGGAAACCTCCATTTCCTTCAGCCGAATTCGAGGGGTGACACTCCCTGGGGGCGCTACATCGCGACCAATCTGCACTTCCCGATATCCTTCGATAACGGCCAACCTTTGGGCTCCTGGGAGAATGGAAGTCGCCCGTACAATGAGTCGGAAAGTGGAAGACGTATGACCCGGTTGGGAAACGGATGACGCAAGCCTCGGGCCGTCATGCTCGACGGTCTCGTCGTCGCCAGGCCACTCTAGAGTGGGATTGTAGGTGGAGTCGAGGACACCATCGCCCATCCGGAATGCAAGGACGATCGTCAGAAGTCACAGGACCTGACTGGAAATCGAAGAAGTGCGGCTGCAGGAGAAATGGCGCGCCCGCGAAGGTTATGCAAATGCTCCCGCATGCAATAAACCCGGCAGATCAATCATTACGTCAAAGATCACAAGCATCCTCTTTCCTCGTACCATAAACTGCGACAGCGGGCAAAATTTAAGGAGTTTCGGAAATGGACACCTTCTTCGATGTTCGTACAAGTTACAAATGGATTCTGTTCCACCGGTCGCTGATTACCAACTATCCATTACAGGACGTCCAGAAATACATGCTGGGCAAGGAATGGCTAGCCAAAGTCGACAACGAGACATCGACACCATATCTATTGGTCGGTTCGGTGGCATTCATCGTCAAAAGTTCCAACTCAGGTCTAATCGGATCGCTAACCCCCTAGAAATTCCACGCCTCTGAGTCCGACCCTGCTTGTTCATTGATGATTACAGACACCAAATCGGTGTGGTTCGAACGTGTGTCAAATGCGCCCGACCTATTCTGCGAGGTTGGGTTAAGGGTCAATCGATTTAGCGCTCACGAGCAACCAACTCGCTCGTCGTTGGCGGGAATGCCACCCTCTCAAGTCCAAGACCAACCTGACTTCCCGAGAGGAGGAACTCTGGCGGGGAAACGTCCTTAAATGCCTCTCCGCAGCTCACACTATCGGAAACATCGCAGAGATGTCGTTCGAGGTCGTCAAGTCCCTCTATTCTGTAAGTTGATCTGCAATCCGCCATTCTAAACTGTCGGATGCCTTTACCGATGTCCAACGGTACCAATTGCAGGACTTCGCCTTTGAATTACGTCTTGAAGACTTTATATTCAGATGGGAGACCAACTCCGTGGGACCCAGAATCTCCGCAGAGGTCATTTCGAGACAAATAATCATGCCTTTGATGAGTACAGCCCACCTCGCATTCAGTACACCAAATTCCGTCGGTGAGATGTCGGAATCCGACCTAGAGACCGTGAGTAAAGTGCCACTCATTTACGTGCTGCTGATCCGGTACGAGCTGGATGCGCAGGCTTTAGATAAAGTCGGTCGAACTGCCCGTAGGACGCCGGGGATGCACGCGCGAAATGCCATTTCTAAGCCCAGGCTCGCTACTGCCATACGTAGAATGACCGCGACGCTCAACTTTCTTGTGGAGCTCCGTGAGTGAACAATTACTCAGAATGTCCCCCCGACGGGCGTTTACTTACTTAGACCCTGTGGAAGCAAATATCCAACTAGATGTCGAGAAGTTGGATATTAATTCACCTGACTTGACACTGGCAATCACTGCCTCCGAAGATCGCGTTGTAGAGCATCTATCAGGGGCTGAAGACGTTGAAATGGGAGAGCCCGCGATACCGAACGTGCAGGATAAGAATGTGAGTTGCTCGATATAATGCGCAGCCGAACGGGCGCTGACTTGCCTAATCTAGATCCGTGATTGGCTAGACCCAACAGGGGCCAAGCCACCGGATCGACCATTGGCCATGCCGGGCCCATCCAACACAATACCCGACGACGATTCTGCTACCGAGAACTCAGATGATCAGGAGGACCTCGTCCTAAAGGAGTCCACAGCGCTTACACGGCCGCTGAATACTTCACCAGCCCCTGTGGACAAGAAGAAAATGGACAACTCAACATCGGGTTCAAAACTGCCTGAGGAACCCCATAAACCTGCCAGCAAAACTGTGCCGTCTGACCGCTCACCTCCGCCTGCACGACCCTCTGCTTCGAAGAAGGTCAAGCAGGCCGCTTCGAGCTCCAGCGACTCGGACGAGGGCAACAATATTGTCCCAGGCCCCTCCACTAGGCGAGGGGCAAGGCAACCCATTAAGCGCGGTGGCAGGCGCTTCTGAACCTTCACGGTGAGGAAATCGCCCGAGAGCTTCCCAATTTACCACTGGAATTAATTCCTAATCCAGGTCGTCCGTTATCTTGGTTAGCCGCCGGGGTCTCTATTATTACCTTTTGGCCGTCGTTTTATCCACTTCGGAAACGTTTTCCGAGCGCCACCGTAAGCTTTTGGCTTCAACAGGCATAGTGTGATTGTGTAGGCGAGACGAAGAGGTGCTTCATTGTACCGATAGACTTGGAAATATATACAAGTAACGAATTGTCGTGTATGATACATTGGTTACGAGCGGTCGTGTGTCAGCCTCGTTGGCCAGGGAGTCCTTTGCGGACGCAGTCATCACAGCGGGTTTGGAGGATATTCAAAACGCGTCGATAGTCGTCATAGTACTGTGAAGGCGGGGGTGTAAATGAATGCCCACGAACCGGGAGGAGGGTGAACGAACGTTTCGGCATCCACAGGTCTTGGATTCCCCGTGAGCGTGCCTATTGCTGAGCTGGCAGTTGGTTTGTTCGCAATCTTTCGTTTCACCGGAATAATAGACCCGGACGTAGTGCTGTTGAAGGGGTGTCAGTTGTGGGCTGGATGCCGCAGCTGCAATCAATATTCACGCCGCAGACCCGATGTTGATCTCCAAAGCTAGGTGCGACGAGTGGGTCAGAGGCGGCAGCGGAGGTGTGGACGTTCGGTTGAAGACTTGCCATTCGGCTTGGCACATTGTGGTGTACAAAAACTGGAAGGGGGTGGACACCGAGGAGGTAGGGGTAATGTGAGAGGCGAAGGGTTGGCGAGGTGCAAGGAAACGATTAGGATGAGGTCCACGAATTTATAGGCGGGAACTAGCGCACGTCAACGAGAGCTTGGAACAAGCGCGCAATAAAACATCACAAAGCCGACGCAGGTTCGGTGCGGTACACGATCAAGATCCTGTGACACATGAGTGTTGCAAGTAGAAATGCAACGGGGCCTATAAACCGGCGACTTCCCGTCCGTCCTACGGTCGATCGCACGAGTGATGGCGGGTTGTACGTGTCAACTATGGCGGCAGGAGCTATGGTTCAACGTTCAGCCTCAGCGGCACGCATGATTCACCTGCGGGGGAAACAGACAGCCTAATGAACAGGGTACTAGAGAAGTAGCCAAAAGGTAGGCCACTCGACGGTGCCCCGCATTTCCCGTCCGGTGCGATTTTCTCCGAGCAAAGGAATACAGTGGTGATGTACAATGGCAAAGATAATTTCACGGGCTTGCCGTGATTAGATATCCGAGTGAACCGGTGTTACTAGGCACACAGCTCGTAGGAATTGGTCGACCTGGAAGAGTTTATAGCCTATCTGGAGTACTAGAACTTTTGAGGGTAGAGGAAGCAGTACGGAGAGGCCCAGGATCACAAAACACTGACGGCCATGAAGTAGCGCAAATACCGGCACTCCTAGTAGTGCATCCACAAGTGCGGCACCGCACCATCATGGATGGTTTCCCCCTGGGACTGCCGAAAATACGTGGTTTTGCCATTAGCGTTCACAGATCAAGGCGAAAGAAGTGCCAGGAGACCGCATGCGAGAATTCGCGCAAGCTTTAGACAGAAACTAGGTCCGGCGGCTAGGTGAACTGTGTCCTATTCGAGCGTATTATTGTTCCCCGCCGAGCAGCTGGTGGTGGCAGTCCAATCCAGAGGTTATTTGAAAATTTCAGGATTGGAACAACGTGATCAGCTACGTGACAGTGTCACGTCTTGATGCGATGGCTGACTCCCAGGAGGTCGGCCGCAAGGTGATTTTTGCATTCACCCCTTCCCAATTGCTACCATATGCACAAGCCTAACGTACGAACAATTCACAGGTCAAGACCAAGGCAAGGACGAGGTACCTGAAGGCGAAGAAAGAACGGCGGAAACAACGAAAACTTTCTATCCATGACGGTATACGACCCGAGGGGGGAACGGGCGACAATCCTACGGATGTTCCGCCAGAAAATTCTCCCACTGTGATTAACCTGGCTCAGCTGACCGGGGGGTCGAAGTCTGCCGCGGAAGACGGCTCGAAAAAGAGGAAGAAACGGAAGCTTGATCATTCAATACATGAGGGTTCCGCGGAGGACCACCAACCACCACCGGTTGAAGCGGATGAACCCAACTTCGGGGATGACCCAGAGTCGAATCGCGCGCTCCCCCTATTTCCCCTGCCAATTCGCCCGGACGCTCCTTCGAAAACTGAACTCGCTCTTCAGGGTCTCGATAGAGCTCAGGCTGAAGCAGAACTCGTGGATCCCAACTCCATGCTCTCTATTGACCTGGATGCTGACAATAACGGTTCAGCCCTCGGCTTGAAAACCCGGAGGGTACTGATCGACCTGGGCATCAATGAACTGTTCGCTGGTATTTCGCATTTTTTTTTGCCCGCTTGGTGCTCCTGGCCGCTAAGGTTGAACAGTTCAGACGGCTGTTATTCCATTTCTGCTCCGTTCCGGGCACAAATACACTAGCCTTTACGACCCATATCACCCGCCGCGGGACGTGTGTGTCTCGGCCCCGACTGGTAGTGGGAAGACGCTCGCATACACACTGCCAATCATTGAGGTAAAAATCCCGATGAGATTACATCAGTCCCTCTAATTTTGGTCGCAGCTCCTCTCTTCGCGTGTCGTGACGAGATTGCGTGCGTTGATCGTCCTGCCAACTCGTGATCTCGTAACGCAGGTCAGGGAGGTCTTCGAGATGGCTGGAAAAGGCCGGGGTTTGAAGGTGCCTGTTTGCATCATGAATAGCACCGAGCCGAACTAACTCAGGGCCTTACGTATAGATCGGTACTGCCACCGGCCAAAATTCCTTCTCAAATGAGCAAGCTCAGCTCGTAACGGACGAAGAGTGGAGAACGTACGTTTTACTTGTAACGTCCGACATTACGTTAATTTTTCCGATTCTATTCACCCCTGCAGTGGGAGAACAAGCAAGGTCGACATTCTCATCTGCACACCAGGACGGCTGATAGACCACATCGACGGAACATCTCTTTTCACATTGCGAGACCTGCGTTTCTTAGTATGTATCTGATCACTTTCTCACGGATCCATGAAGCACGATGATTGACATCAATAGGTTATCGACGAGGCGGATAAACTCCTCAACCAGTCATTTCAAGATTGGCTTGCGAAGGTCCTGACTGCCGTTCGACGTCCGTATCATTCGTATCTACCCCGGGCAATCCCAGGGCATGGACCTCACAAACTCGAGGATCCGTCAGCCGGTGGTCACGCAACCACATCACTCGTTCCGCACGAGCGCTGCCCCATGTTCAGGGCGGACTACGACGAACCGATACATTCATCCTGTCAGAAACTCCTGTTTTCGGCCACATTGACCAGCGACCCAGGAAAAATAGCCTCGCTCGGACTGCGGGATCCGAAGTACTTCATCGTTCGTGATACTACTACTGGGCCCACGGACAGCCACCATGTGGTATCGGAGAACTTTGGTATGCCGGCAAGCCTCACGGTGGGTTTTTCCCCCGCTTCCCCACCGAAACAAGTCTAAAACGGTGTGTGAAGGAACACATGACCGTGTGTGATTCTTCCCAGAAGCCCCTGATACTCTTCTATCTCGTGCACGTTCGTCAAGTGGACAATGCACTGGTGTTCACGAAATCAGCGGAGTCTACTGCGCGTCTCGTCAAACTTTTCGAGTTGTTCGAGGAATTGTTTCTGATTGCGGGGGAAAAGTTCACAATCCGCCCCTACTCGAGTGATCTGCCCCTGTCGGATCGGAAATACATTCTCGAACACTTCAAAGAGAAGAAAATTAACGTGTAAGAACGACCACTTGCAGTTTGTTGTGCCGGAAATCCTTAATAGTCCCATTTAGCCTCGTGTGTTCGGATCTGATATCTCGAGGGTTGGACATCAGTCATGTTGCTCATGTTGTCAGCTATGACGTTCCGATCGACATTCGCAAGTACGTGCATCGTGTTGGCAGAACGGCTCGAGCGGGGAGGCGTGGCGAGGCATGGACATTAGTTGAAGAACAGGAGGCAGGGCCACTCATTCTGGTGTTTTGATGGACAGCTAATGCGGATGTACAGGCAAGACACTTCAAATCCATGATGAAGGAAGCTGGCCATTTCGATCAACTCAAAAAGTTGCGGGTATCTGATAAGGATCTTGTTCCGTTCACCGCT
>Ga0307511_10005173_pt1 | contig 13289 bp, 12 predicted proteins | sample 13_EM_MG_FD_200266 | JGI IMG/M metagenome (GOLD analysis project Ga0307511, IMG submission 200266) | Populus trichocarpa ectomycorrhiza microbial communities from riparian zone in the Pacific Northwest, United States - 13_EM | ecosystem: Host-associated > Plants > Roots > Unclassified | place...
TATTAGAATAATATTTATTTGTGTGTGAGCAAAACTCATACTTTTTAGTTCTTTATTGAACTATCTTGACTTATTAAAGAATGACTATCTTCGTGACGACTTCATTTCTAATGATACTAGTGGTGTCGTAATCGAAGTTTGGTGTGCCTTCGAGCTGTCTTTCTTTCCATTTTTTTTTATCTTTTCTCGTTATAATTCGTGACAATCAATTTAACAATTTCAATCAAATATTGCGTTTTTAATTAGCAACATCTTAAAATATCATGTTTTCTACTCATGACATGTATCGAATTATGATATTTTATCAAAAAAAAATTATAGTTATTAAACTCGATTCAGGGGTTGACCCAGCTAAGGAGTCGAGTTCCGAGTCATAAGGGTTGACCCAGGTCAACTAGGAAAATAACAAAAAATATGCTTGAGATTTTGATATCCCAAATGGAAAAGTTTTGAAATAATGCATGTGGACATAAGTTGTAAAAAAAATATGAGACATGAAGTGTAATATAGTTATCAATGTGTGTGGATGTAGGCTATATAGAGCTATTCCATATTGAAAAATTAAAAATAATCCATATGGATATAGGCTATATAAATAAAAAGAAATATAAGGCATAAAATGTAGTATAGTTGTCATACATAAAAAAATATTAAGAAATAATTCATGTAAATATAAGTTATATATAGTTATCCTACATCGAAAAATTATAAAATAATCTATATGAATGTAGACTATAAAAAAAAATATAAGACTAATTATTCATAAATTAATTATATATTTTTTAGATATATTAAAAAAATAAAAATATTAAAAAAATTGAATATCACTCTCGTTATTCCGAGTCATCCAAATACCAGGTCAATCCCCACCAAATGAATCCATGTTTCATAACTATTTTTTTCTTACCAGTGTTATTTGATAAGAGAAGATATTAAAACTTCACTTTCCCCTTACGCCACCCACCTTCGTCTTCCAAAAAAATCCAATTTACACGATTGCTTACGTGTCACCTCCACGCTCCTAAAGCCGACACCCATTTCCTTCCCGTTCGCCACCTTTTAAATTTTGGGAAAATAACATATTTATCCTCTACCAGTCATTCAATTTTCAATTAGGTTCCTAAACAAAAACAATTCTCAATTGGGTCTTCCATCTATTGGATAATCATAACCGAATCAGAACTTTCATTTGGAAATAAGACCTATTTATCCGAGAAAGAACTAAGAAGCCTTTTCGTTTTTTCATGATTCATAATGGCTTTGTAATTTGGGTAATCCTTGTTAGATGAGGGATCTACTTGGATATTTTCTTTACTTGAGGTACCTAGCTGAAAATAATAGGTAATTGAGCGACAAATGTGTACTTTACCCCTAATTTTTCTATTCTATTTAGAAGCACCAATTCTTCGACTCACTCTCCACTACCATCCTGCTCTCTCCCCCCCTCGTCTCTAATGGAGCTTCTAATCCTCTCAATCTTCACTTTCTTTTTCCTCTCACGTGCTGAGTTGCCCGGCACATGGGATCTCCTAGTCCCTAACGCAGGCATATCCTCCATGCACACAGCAGTTACCCGCTTCAACACTGTGGTCCTTCTAGACCGGACCAACACCGGGCCATCTCGTAAAATGCTACGAAAAGGCCACTGTCGTCTCGACCCCCACGACGCCGTTCTCAAGCGCGATTGCTATGCCCACTCCGTTCTCTTCGATCTCCAAACCAATCAAATCCGTCCACTCATGATCCTCACTGACACCTGGTGCTCATCAGGTCAGTTTCTCCATGATGGAACTCTCTTGCAAACAGGAGGTGATCTGGACGGGTTCAAGAAGATCCGAAAGTTCGACCCGTGTGACATTAACGGGTCTTGCGATTGGGTCGAGCTTGATGACGTGGAATTGAGCGAGGGGAGGTGGTATGCTAGTAACCAGATACTGCCCGACGGGTCGGTGATTATAATTGGTGGTAGAGGAGCTAATACTGTGGAGTACTATCCGCCTCGAAACGGTGCCGTGCTGTTTCCATTTCTTGCTGACGTGGAAGATAAGCAGATGGACAATTTATACCCTTACGTCCATCTCCTCCCCAACGGTAAATTATTTGTGTTTGCTAATAATAAAGCGGTTTTATTTGATCACGAGACTAATGAAGTTGTGAAAGGATACCCACCGTTGGATGGGGGCCCAAGGAATTACCCATCCGCTGGATCATCAGTTATGTTGGCATTGGAGGGTGACTATTCGTCGGCTGTGATTGTTATTTGTGGAGGCGCCCAGTATGGCGCTTTCATTGAGAGGAGCACCGACACCCCGGCGCACGGTAGTTGTGGGCGTATTGTAGCTACATCACCCGAGCCGATTTGGGAAATGGAGGACATGCCATTCGGGCGGATCATGGGTGATATGGTAATGTTACCCACCGGTGATGCTCTAGTCATTAACGGAGCTCAAGCTGGGACCCAAGGGTTTGAGATGGCATCAAACCCGTGTTTGTATCCACTTCTATACAGACCGGGCCAACCCGTTGGGTTACGGTTCATGACATTGAATCCGGGAACTGTACCCAGATTGTACCATTCAACAGCTAACCTTTTACCAGATGGGCGTGTGTTGGTTGCAGGGAGTAACCCGCATTTTTTCTACAAATTCGAAGCTGAATTCCCGACTGAATTAAGGATTGAGGCGTTTTCACCCGAATATTTGTCACCGGATCGGGCTAACCTTCGACCCGTAATAGAGGAAATACCCGATACAGTGCGTTTTGGGGAGGCTTTTGATGTGTTTGTGTCCGTTACGTTGCCTGTGGTGGGGCTTGTAGAAGTAAATTTTGCAAGTGCACCCTTTGCAACACATTCCTTTTCACAAGGACAAAGATTGGTTAAATTGACGATTACACCCTCAGTTCCGGACAGCGGCAATCGGTACAAGATTGGGTGCAATGCGCCGCCTAATGGGGCGGTGGCTCCGCCAGGTTATTACATGGTTTTCGCAGTCAATCAGGGTGTGCCAAGTGTTGCACGGTGGGTGCATTTGGTGGCTTAATTGGCCGTGTGTTTTTATTTTTAATCTTTGCTTATTTTAATTTATTTCTGGGCCAATTAGAATGCTGTGATTGTAGTTGATACACTGAAAAGAGGGTATACCGTGAAGAAATTCCAAGAAAGAACAGGGGAGGTGTAATTATTGTTGGTTGCTAGTGTATTATGCAAAAACCGTCGACACTTCAATAAACGAAGCTTCCTTGTGGGACCCCTTCAATTTGTATTATCCTTTGTGAGGAACCTGGCTAAATTCAGCTGTCAAGACCCAGTGGGATTCCCGTTTATGAACACACAGACAATGCTTTGAAATTGAGAGGGACCTAGCTGGATTCAATTATTTGATTGCCCCCTCGAGGCCTATCCTTTTGCTTATCTCCTTGCTATGAATAAGCTCCTCAAAAAACACGTTTTTTAGACGACTTTTTGTAAAAATAAAAACATATATAAAATTCAATATTTATATCACGTGGGGAGGTGTTTGACATGACGAGAACAATCTAATATTAGCTCGGTTGTAAGAATAAATCATGAAATAGTAAAGACACAGGTAAAATGCAATATTTATATCATGTTGCCATTAGACACCAAGCAAGCATACTACTTAGATGAATTTTTTTAGAACAAAACTATAATTAATTCAAACAAGATTGTTAGGGTATAATCTGCATTGAATTGAACTCGTACGATTTCACAATAAACAACCATTCATTGCTCTCATTTCAAGAGTATTTACGGGTGCTTCTTTTTAAAATACTTTTTTAAAAAAAATATATTAAAATAAATTTTTTTATGTATTTTTAAAATATTACTTTTAATATCACCGCATTAAAATAATCTAAAAACATTAAAATAATATTAATTTCAAATAAAAAAAATAAAAAATTTTCAACTTCTTTCAAAATATTTTTAAAACACACTTTCTTTCCTATATAAATTAACCAAAACCTAACCACCGCATCAGCCTCCTGATCCATACAACCCAAAATTACAGCACAAGCATAATAGATCGACTACAATGGCCCCTAATCTCCCAAGCAACACCAACCACCAACCAATCAAAATCAACCATAACGGCCAGCACCTCCGCCCAAGTCGCCAGCACCTCCGCCCAACCAATAATCACCACTAAATCCTCTCTCCCCTTGTTCTAAAACAACCAATCAAAACAACTCGAAAATCAAGCCCCAAAACCACCAAAATCAGCCCCAAAACCAACCCATGAAACCTGGTAGATCCTCTATTCTTCATGCCAGCAACTTCAACGACAATGATTTCCTCTCCCACTCTTGATGTTGACCTCTCCACCACCAGTAGCAGACATTGTCCACCATGAACGACCACGATCACCTCCTTGTGAGCTACCCGAGACCAACCCAGACCCCTCTCACCTTACCTAAAAAAATGAACAATGGCCTTCCTTGTCCCAATTTTCCTTTCCCGAAATCACCCATAATCCAGCCGTGATCCGCCACCAAAACACCATCTCAACCCCCATGAACTAGATTCAAAACCCACCCTCCAAGTTATAAATCCAACCATCAATCACACCAGTTTCACGCCCCTCTAAAAAAAGACAAGACCCTAGTTCCCTCTCTCTCAAGGCAACACCCAAGCCCTTTTAAAATCCCAGAGCAATCAAAATTATATCACATTGAAAATAAAACAAGATGGGAAAAGAAAAATTCACAGAAATTCCCATGAAGCTGCTACTCTAGGCTCCTAGCGATGTCTGGACTCTTAATTGGCCAAGGTTGAAGAAAGGGTGAGATGAACAATAAAACACTTGGCAGAGAAGATGAGAGACTGAAGTTTTACTATGAAACACACTTATTTTTATAATGAAACTCGACAATATTATATTTACCATGAAAATGTAAAATCGATATTGAAATCGCGAGTTTACCGAGTTCAGATAAATTTAGTCTGGATTTATCAGTTGAGTTTTTAATTAAAATTGTATGATTTTATAATTCAATTCGTGATTTTAAGAACCATGTTTGAGATGAACAATAAAATAAATGAAACGGGGCAATATTATATTTCCCATGAAAACAGGAAACTAATATTGGAATCACGAGTTTATCAATTTTACGTACTGAATTAAAATGATTTCAATCTAATTTTATTAGTTTTTAAAATTTTAAATCAATTTTGCATGCTAGATTTTATGAGTCAATTCATAACTTTTGGCTGCGGCTGTGAATGGTAAGTGCACTTTATTGCACCTTCTATTGCTGGTAGCCGTTATCATTGAAAATTGCCATTAGATTATTGATAATTATGGCCAGCCCTGAAAGCAGCCATCTAAACTCAATTTTTCTTCGAGTAAATCACACAGAATGCATCCCCATGAAGCATGAAAATTTGAAAATTATGCCCAACAAGTGCAAATTTCCACAGGTAATAATAAGCCACAACATCAAATATAATTTCTTGATCATACACTATTACTATCAGATAGTATACCTTAAGCACCAGTGATTATTTATATACTGGCATAAGTATTTCAGGCCATTGAAACTTCAAAACCATCTTCACAGCAGTCGGCCACAACCACACTCCTCTGAACGTTTTTGTATGAGTATCGCCGAGCTAAGAACACATATACAATCAAGTTTGCTGCGGTCATGCCGGCTATAAGCCAGTAAAAATAGTCGAGGCGGCTACTGTTCAAGTCTTTTCCAAACCAACTCTTGCCAAATCTCCCAGTCACATGATCAATGGCTGTTATTAGAAGACTACTGATGAAGTTTGCAGCTCCGATCACACTAAGGTAGAAGGCAATGCCTAGGCTTCTCATAGAATCAGGAACTTGGTCGTAGAAGTACTCCTGCAAGCCCACCAGAGTAAAGGCATCTCCTACACCGATAATGATGAATTGTGGAGCCAACCAGAAGACACTCATTGAAAGTGAACCCTTCACTGGATCCTTCTCTACAACACCCAGTCTCTTCCTCTCAACCAATGCGGAAACTACCATTGTGGAGATCGAGAAAAGCATTCCAAAGCCAATTCTCTGCAGGATTTTGATGCCTCGCTCGTTTCCTGTCGCCCTTCGCAACACTGGGACAAGGATCTTCTCATAAATCGCCACAGCTACTATCATTCCAAAAGCGGAAAGCGCGAAGATTGAGGCTGGAGGGATCTCCACGCCATTACCAATATTTCTGTCCAACATAGTGCCTTGCTTGACGAAGAATGTGGCTGTTTGTGCTACAGAGATTCCAAATGGTAACGTAGCTAGCCATATTGGGATCAAATTGAGAATAAGCTTCATCTCTTCAACCTTGGTCACGGTTGCTAGTGTCCAAGGATCTTGCTTTTCAGCACAATTTTCCCAATCCTCCACTATAGCGGCTTTGTCAAGAAACCTGTAATTCATATGGGATCGTTAAACGAGCAGTTTAAGACATTTTGGGTGATATATACGAGCCAAATTAATTACAAGGATACGCACTGCAAGTATTCAATGGAAATTATTATATCAATCAGTTCACTTAATTGCTTACTTGAGACTTTCGGTATGGCAGAGAAGCCTCCCTTTATTCACTCGTGACTTGGGAACTTCATGCAATTCAGCAGGATCAGAAGGATATGGCAGGTTTCTCTTCTTAATGGCAGCTGCTAGGACCTGCAACATTGGGGTTAAGGGGCTCCCAGGTGGCACATGATAGCGGTAAAATGGCCTTCCTATAATGAAGATGGCTAATGATGAAGCCATAACTGTTGCAAGAATGATATCTGCAGCACCCCAACCGACACGATCTTGCACGTAAACAATTACAGTCACGCCAAGTAGAAGGCCACAACAAAGGCCAAAGTTCCACCAGTTGAAATAGGACATCTTTTTCTTTCTTTCTTCACTGTGATTCTCGTCGAATTGGTCAGCTCCAAAACTCTCCAGCGAGGGTTTGTGCCCCCCGGTTCCAATGGAGATCATGTAAATGGCTATAAAGAAGACCATTTCATGAACCTTCCTAGGCTCCAGACACACAGCTGCGTCACAAGCCTTTAGACTTGGTACAAGCGTGGACATTGTTAAGAGAATCAAGCCCTGGGGGTTCAAATAGATAAAAATAAAACTCTCAGAACAAATTTAATAAAAATAAATGTTCGGAATAAACTATGAAATTAACAAGTAATTAATTTTTGGCTTTTTTCAAAGACGATGATGGAGTGTTCCGAGAGATTCTGCTTCTGCTTTTAGGTATTCTTTTGCCTTTGAACATCACTAAAGATGGATGGGTGGTCATTAACATCATTTTACATGGGCTTTGCCTGGCTACTAAACTGGATCAACAAAAACTTTCAGGAAATCAATGAAGCAAAATGGACATAAAGCCTGAATTTGGCTTTCATGGTCTACCTTAACTTTGTAGGCCCATCTTTATCACCATAAGTTTTTTTTTTAAAAATTAATTAAATCCTTTATACTTTTTCTTAAAACTAATTAAACCCTTTGCATATTAGGTTGTGTATTACGAGATAGAAAAATTTATGGACGATAATTATGAAAAATATAAGGGTAAATCTTCACCCTTTTTATTACTAATATTTTAACCTCTTTAGACTCTACTAATATTCTGAATTTTAAATAATGGAATATTTAAGTATGGTTAAATATAAAACCTTACCAATTTTTTTTATAAAAAAGACATAGAAAAAGAATTTACCAGAAGGTAGACAACAGACGAAAGAAAAACAGTTGTGAATCGGCCGAAGTAAGCATCAGCAAGAAAGCCTCCAAATAAGGGCATCAACGTAGTCACACCAGCCCAGTAGTTTACATTCCTAGCCGCTGTCTTGAGGTCTTGATGAATCACCTTGGTAAGGTAAATGATGAGGCTCGTCGCCACTCCAAAGTAACTCAATCTCTCACTGAATTCAATGGCTGCCAAACAGAAAATAGTTAAAAATCATAACCCAAAACGAAAGAAACAACCACTGTGCCGTAGGGTTTCTGGGCCCTGACCCGTTTCTGTGACATAGATTTCTTCTTTTTCTCATGAGATTCTACAAGTAAACAAAGGATTTGTGCCGTTTTTGTGGACCTTACCACGTATCTTCGTAGCCCATTAAAGGCTACATTCATTGGTCACATAAAGCAGAAGAAGGACCCCATGCAGAGCATAAGTTCTTCTCCATATTTGTGATTGTAAGCGAAGAATCAATTGTATGCAACTTTTACTGATGTTGACAAGAACATGTGGGAATAATTGCATCTCACTAAACAAAAAACACAATGACGTACAAGTTGATTTATTTTTCCTATTGTTAATTAGTTGGGTAACTATTCGATCTTATAAGCTCTTATTTTGAGAATCTTTTATATGCATAATTAAGATTCAAGATGTATTCACAACAAAAGAAGAAGAAAGAAATAATGTTGAAATCCGGATTAGTTTTTTGTATTCCATGGCAAACAGCTTTATGTATATCTTATAGCGACTATATATATACATATAGACACACCCACAGGTACAAGAAAGGCTTGAGTATGAGCTTATAGGAGGTAGGCTTACCGATGATTTTCTTAGCCATCAACGTCCCTTTTATGAATCTACTCTTTGTTTTCTGTTTTTTTTTTCTTAGAAGATCAACTCATATATTGCCATACTCTTCTCCTTGAAATAAATACATTACAAACCATGCAAGGCATGCAACCAAGAGATTGTTTTTGCCTTTTTGAAAGAGAAGACGTTTAATCCAAGGATTGCTAAAATGCAGACTAGGTCTCACTTTGAAGTGAGAAGAATATTGAGTGCAGTTTCTTTCTGATTTTAAATATATTTATGAGCTTCACCATGTAAGAACTTTACCCAGAACCCACAAGAAAGGAAATTAGTAGTACTTGAGAGATTAATATTTATGCTATGTATATTAATTAGCATGAGTCCACCAGCTTGTCCTCTAGCTGACTTCAGGTTTTATCAACATTACCGATTAGTTTGGCCATTTGTAAGAACACAAAAAGAAAAAAGAAAAAACATGGTCATGACAAAAACTGTATCAAATGCCTAGCTAACTTGCATGGATAGAAATTCTCGTTTCGGAATCATAAGAAGAAAAGTGACGAGTTCCATGAAGAGCCATCCGCCAGTATTTTTTTTCAACAATAAAGGAAGAACAGTCCTATTTCTGGGAGTAATATTCATGGCTAAATTAATTTTCCTAAGTAGAGTTTAGAGAAGCTCGATATTCTAGCTACGGCTGATAAGGAAAAGAAGGCATTGACGCTCTCCGTGGCTTCATCCTTCTTGTAGGTAACCAAACAGAGCATAAAATACGAAGAGAATATATATAATAGTATAAAGTACAATAATTTGTCGGCAACTCTTAATACTTCATTGCATGAAAATGTTTAGTGCTTACCGATGATGAAGAGTGTTGCTTTCCAAACACCAGTGGAGGCCCGGAGGGGAACCCTTCCTTTATGATCCACTGAGGAATCATAAACCCATTTCTCTTCATCAACACCTCTTGTTTCTACTCCCTTTTTAAGCTCCATCTCTCAGCGGATACTTGATAATGTTTTTCCAAAGCCCTAATATATATTTTCTATCCAAGAGTGCTGGCTACCATGGATGTGGATTTATGGAAGAGAAGCTTGCTTTGGGCGTCTTTATATAGAGGAGGATTTGCTTCGTTGACTCATTGGGGAAAATTCCTTATTCCCTGCACACGAAGAAGTAAAAAATTTATTTGGAGATTATCGTGAAAGAGAAAATGGTCATTTTATCCTTCTACTTCCACTCATCAGGATGTCATTGTCAGTCTACAGATGGGAATGGCATCCAAATGTTAGTGATTCCTTTCTTTTTAGTCCGGGACCGGTTGTACCCTTTAAACTAGTAAGGAATCTCGAAACCTTGTGATATTTTCCTTTTCAGTTTTTAAATTTTTTTGTGTTTATTTATTATTAAAAAAATTAATTAATAAATGAAAAATATTTTCCTGTCAAAATAAAATTGACTTGATTTTCAAGAAAATATTTTTTTTTATTTTGGACGGAAAACACTTTCCAGAAGTTGTGAAAAATTTAAAAAGCTTATTTTCCATAACATAATCAAATACTGGAAAGTGTTTTCCAACTTATTTTTCATGACACTACCAAACATCGGAAAATAATTTACTTTCCCGGAATTCATTTTCCAAGAAAATCACTTTAAAAAAAAAACTACTTTCCTGCAAACAAACGGGACCTAAAATGACAGTGAAAATCCAAAGCAAACGCTGCCTTCATAGTTCGTTCCACCGGATTAAATTTAAATTAGAAAATATTTTTAGAAAATGCTCAACTATAATATTTTATAATGCTAAATGAGTAATTAGTAACATCTTATTAATTATTTTTTAAATTTATCTTGAAAAAAGAGATAAATAAAAAAAAAGAGATAAAATATAACTCCTTGAATCCACCTTGAAGAAAAAAAGAAAAAATAAATTCATGCCCCCACAAAAATTAATATGAATATCTTTACATAAGGTTTTTCTTTCATACTTATCTCTTTATCTCTATGTTTTTTCTTTAAAAATAAGTACAAGGAATAATTATAAGTAATAGAAACCGCCATAAAATTTCCTCAACTCAAACTAAACCCACCACCATGTGATAATCTTGAACTACAATATTGTCGTCTTTTTAGATCATCGTTTATGGTAAAATTTCAATTAAAGTATCCATTAATTGCTCAATTTAACTTAGGTTGACAGGTAGCTTTCTGTCTTCCAAATGTAAAACAAATTATCGACCATGCCTATCACTAATCGTCCTTTATGGTAGCAATATTGTTGAGTTGCAGTGAAGTTTTATACTAAGACGAACAAAGAATCTAATAAAACAGGAAGGGCATTCACTATAAAATAGGTCTTTAAGATGTTTTTTTTTATTGAACTGTGTCAATTATATTATTCTTAGTGATTTTCTCTTCGTGTGTAAATATTTGTGCTATTTCTTGAAATTTGGTTGCTGGGTTTAGAACTTAATTTATTGAGAGTTTCTTGCATAATCGTTTCTTTGAGTTGTTGATGATTGAATCTGTTGTTGTTTATGAACTTCCATTTACGATACTCTAAATTCACAGACACATATAATTAATTTAAATTTCTATACCAATAATTTGAAAGGTTAGGGATATTTCATTTGCATAAAATCCTACCTTAATTAGAAGGGTTAAGAACCTGTTTAGGATTGTGGTATCATTTGTTTTTTAAAGTGTTTTTAACTTAAAAATACATTATTTTTTTTAAATTTATTTTTAATATCAGTATATCAAAACGATATAAAAATATATATAGAAAATCATTTAAAATAAAAATAAATAATTAGTACTTCCTTAAAGAAAGTTGTAATGTGCATTTGCAGGGAAGATATTGAGCCAAGATAATTTCCAAAGGTGGCATGTTTGGTTTTTCACTTGATAATTTATCATAAGATTCTATAATAATTGACTTGTATGGCGGTCCATTGCCAAATGCTTATTTGAAAATAATAACATAATTTAGAGTTTTGCTCCGTTGGCTCATGAGGTTTCTCTTATCTTTATACTAGAAAAAACACCTTGGTAAATCTATACATTATTTTTTTGTGTTAAAAAAAATAATTCGATCTGCAATACAAGTAAGGTATAAAACTAGTGTCATCATTGTTAAAACAATTCAATTAACACAAAGAAAATACAAACAAGAAAGAGAAGAAGGTTAGAATTCTCCTTTTGTTTATTTGTGAAAAGTACAACATTTAACCTAAATACAAAAAGCTTATATATAAGTTAAGCTAAAAATATTATTCTAGCCTTAATAAATAAAACAAGATAAATGTATTATTTAACATCTTCCATCAAATTCACGATGTGGCAACTACAAGCATCGAGAGTTTGCCAACTAGAAAATGAAAACGAGAAATGGAATGCGACTTGGTAAAGAAATCTGCAATCTACAGGAAGAAGAAACAAAAGGTAAAGTAATGGTGGCATGCTTGAGATGATGACGAGTAAGATGACAATCAATCTCAATGTGCTTAGTTCGTTCATGAAAAATCGAGTTATGAGAAATCTGAACATAACTCTGGTTGTCACAATACATAGGAGTAGGATGAGAGAGTGAAACTCCCATATCCGCAAGTAACCAACGTAGTAGATGTCATAGCACGATATTCTGCTTCGGTTGAGGATTGAGAAACAATAGATTGTTTTTGCTCTTCCAAGAAATAAGAGAATCACCTAAAAAGATACAAAAACCAGTAACCGATTTGCGATCTATGGGATCACTACCATGATCAGCATCAAAGTATATACGCAGTTCCAAGAAAGAGGTGGATAAAAGTAAAAGACTCCGAAAGACTGTACCCCGAAGATATCGCAAAATAAAAAGAATAACTGTCTAGTGAACAGTAACAGGAGAAGCAACAAACTGACTAACAACATGAACAACATATGCAATATCTGGACGAGTAATGGTGAGGTATACCAAGCTCCCAACAATAGTACGATATAAAGTAGGATCTGTCAAAGGTAAACCATAAGAAGACAAAGACCTTGCGTTAACTTCAATGAGAGTGTCTATAGTCTTGTTATCAGTAAGTCTAGCCCGCTCAAGAATATCTGCAACATATTTTGACTGAGAAAGAAGGTAACCTTTAGGTAAGTAAGCTACCTCAATACTTAGGAAATATCAAAGATAACCCAAATCCTTCATTTCAAACTCTCTAGCCAGCTCAGTCTTCAAAACTGAGATACCATCAATGTCATCACCAGTAATAATCATGTCATCAACATATAAGGACAAAATAATACGACCTACATCAGTGCACTTAATAAAAAGAGTAGAGTCATGACTAATAGAAACAAATCCAAGAGATGAGATCTAGAGTCATGACTAATAGAAACAAATCCAAGAGATGAGATCACAACAAAAAATTTCTCAAACCAAGCATGAGGTGCTTGTTTGAGACCATATAACGCTTTTTTGAGCTTACATATATACCCAGAGTCATGTGAAACACCGGGAAGAGGCGCCATATAAACTTCTTCTTGAAGATCTCCATTCAAGAAGACATTTTTAACATCAAGTTGTGAGATATGCCATTGACGAACCGAAGCTACAACAATAAGAGTACGAATAGTAGTCATTTTTACAATAGGGGCAAATGTCTCCTCATAATCTATACCATACTATTAAGAGTATCCTTTTACAACCAAACTAGCTTTGTATCGCTCAATAAACCCATCAGAATTAGTCTTGATCTTGT
>Ga0307511_10005174_pt1 | contig 13287 bp, 10 predicted proteins | sample 13_EM_MG_FD_200266 | JGI IMG/M metagenome (GOLD analysis project Ga0307511, IMG submission 200266) | Populus trichocarpa ectomycorrhiza microbial communities from riparian zone in the Pacific Northwest, United States - 13_EM | ecosystem: Host-associated > Plants > Roots > Unclassified | place...
AAATTCTCCCACCAACCCCCCCCCCCCCCACTAACTGAAGGGCCTATATATCACGCCGAAACTTCCGAAAAATCAATCGTTACGAAAATCAATATCACCTAGGTTACATACTTTCATACAGTTATGCAAAATAACTAGGTAAGTCACCTACATACTGAAAATAACTCGATTTATCTGATTCTCTCATGCATGACTTTAAAGTATGGTTCGCCAATGGCACGTTAGTTCCAGTTTAAAACTTATCCATTTGGAACATGGAAAAAATATAATTCTCCCTCAAAAACAATCCCCCTTCCTGCCCCCCTCCTCCTCCGCATCCCCATCCTCCTCTGCAATATTCGCAACCAGACTGACCCCAAACAACCCAAACCCCAGCCCCACAAGGCTGCAAAGGCTGCAAGTTTGACAGATTGACAGATTCGAAAATAGCCATGCATACATGAACAATAACGCAAGCCATCATCATCATTCATCACATTTAAAAACTTGATAAAAGCATTCGTGCTGTTGCTTGTAATATTTATTGGATTCCAATGCCCAGTTGCCACTTGTCAACCATCCCCAAGATCCCGTACCGTATCGTAGTACTTAGGTAACGTAAACAACTAACTGAACCCTAGTCTCCCCACGGCAACCTGTCGCAATTTCCGGTCCGTACTTTACTATATCTTGTGTAACTTTACCCACAAGAAAAAAAAATTGAAAATGAAAAAATTAGCCACAAAACAAATTGGTATCCTTAAAAAGAAAAACCACCCTAAGTGATTCCCACCAAAGAAGCAAACGAGCCAGAAAAAGAATTCCCAAATTCCAAATAAAAAGATAACAAAAAGCCCACGTAGTAATACACCCGTGAGAATCAAGCGACCCTCGCTAAAAAATAAAAATAAAAATGGTAGCCACAAACAACCAGTGCTGCGAGCTGTCTAGAACGTAAAGGTAAAATGCCCACCTGCAAAAGTAATAAAGTCATCAAAGAGTAAAGAATCGAGTTCCCTAGACCTGAAACCCTCAAAAAAAATCTTACAAGAAAGGTATTGTATTAATAAAAGAATGAAAAAACGCCGGATGAAAAGAAAAAAAAGGGCCCTTCCAATGATGAAACCCGTATCTCAAAGTGAAGATAAGAATCAAAGGGAAAGTGAAGATATCGAAAGAGAATGTGAAGCAGTGGATCGAATTACCCACGATAAATCTCAAAAAGAAGGAAAGTTGAAGCAAAACCCACAAAAAAAGACCAACATTTTTCCCTTATGCCTCTCCCCGTACCCCAAGATGCACGGTCCTCCCACCTCCTCACCAAAAAAGGCCAAATACCATATTGCAAATGCTAACGGAAACCTTCCTCGACGACCTATGAGATATCCTCCGTGAACCTCGACCCTCTGGACCCATCGTGCGATGGATGTGACCTTCCTACGCCGTCTGTCCCTAAACTCAATTGTCGATTAAACAACGGCCTCGGAGGGGGTGGCTTGGGAGGGGTCCTCATCTCCTCAATACTATCTGTGTCCACAGGTTCCTGTAGCCGGGAAGGAGGTCCAAGGCCAGGTCCAGGTCCAGTTGGTGAAGATGGTGGTGAAGCGAACGGATTCGCTGCTTGTACAGTGCTAGTAGAGTACCGTGAAGGACCGCCCCGTGAGGACTTAGACATCGACGCACCAACCCCACTGTCATCCCCAGTATAATACGATGACTGAGCGTTCGACTTCATGGATCCAAGCTCTGGACGTGGGCCCCCAATGGCTGGTGGCAGTTTCCTCCCAGCAACTTTTACAAACCCCCTTTCCGCAGGATCAACATCCGTCGGGTCTGATGATGGTGCCTCCCCGCGACCCCCTGCAGCTAAACCCCCTCTCAGGAATGAAATTGACCGTTGCGCCATCGTTGGTCCACCCGCAAGTGGTCCCCCATACCCGGCATCATCCAATGCCTGAATTTGGCGTTGCCTCTTATGCCGTTTGAGTAGCAAAAATAGAGCAAACACTATCAGGGCCAGACCAGCAACTCCTCCCACAATGCCCCCAACAAGCCTTGGTTCAACTTGGGGCGAGGAGGGATTAGAAGAACCGTTTGATCCAACATCCGGGACTCCCGAGCTTGTTGGTGACGAGGGTGCACTTTCGCCTGTTGTAGGCTGGGTTCCAGGTTGCCTATAGCCCGACGTCGTAATAGCAGTAATATTCGCCGTCGTAGATAGCGCAGTACTACTAGTAGTGCTATTATTCATCTTCCTTGTCGTAGTGGATTTAGACAGTGTATTCATCAATGTGGTCCTATTCCGCACGGTGGGGGTTGTGAATATGATAACTGTACCACCAGTAGTAATTGGTGCTCTCGAAAGGTCCCCTGTGGGCTCATTGGTTAGCATATGCACAAACCTATTTTTGGAACCCCGCAGCCTCGCAGCCAACGCAGATGCCACTTACCACCTGTCCCATTTGGTGCAAAATTGGAGATTGTCGACACAATAGTCGCAGTAACCCTTGTGTCTAACGTTAATTCTGCAGTACTGTCCGTAGTTATTGGTGCCGGGGTGGGTGCTGGGGTCGGAGGAGTCAAGGTAAGCTGCACTGTTGAAAGATCCGATAGCTGCAATTGAGATGTAATAGCCGGAGGAGTAATCGTTGGTTCCGGTAAATATGTAGACCCAATGTTGTTTGAAATAACACCTGCGATTGTGGTCGTGGGTTTAAGAACGCCGGACGTCAGCTGCTCCTGCGTAAGGCTCTGCCACTGAAAGTTCCTCCTCCTCAGTTGCGAGAGTACCCGGACAATCGGCTGGAACGACTCTGCAAACTTAGACCCCAGTATCTCCTCTACATAACTTCCACCGCCTCCATCGTCATATTTTATCCGGCCCCAATCCTCTTCTTCATCTGTCTTTCCTGCGTATGAATCCCCATCCTGCAGCCCAGCATCCCTGCTGCCTCCAACCAACAAACCCCCCATGGCCTCAATTTCTACTATTTTGACAACTCTAGTCTTGCCCGGCAACCAAGCTTTCGGCCAGGTGCAAGACAAGAACGTGAACTACGAGGACTGCAGTCCACCATGTAACAGGAGGGTAACGGCAAAATGATTGACCGAAGAATATCAAGAGCGAGACCAGTCGCACTAATGTTAATTAATAGGACTGTTCTGATAAAAATGTCTTCCCGTACTTCCTTCTCTTCTTTTTTTTCCGGCAAGTTTCCCTGTCGCTTGACAGCAATATGACCGCCCTTTGAATTTCGACCTTTGACCCTGTTTGCCGAATCAGGACGCTACTAATTAAAGCAGTGCCGGTGAGAGTCTGACTGCAACTTGAATGGGCGGGAAATGATGTGCGTATCTGGAGCGAGTTGACGAGGGGGGGCCTATTTGGTTTGGCTGGCTCGTGGGTGAGATGAGGCGAGGAGGGGTGCGGTTGAAGATGTTTGATTGGGCCTAGGAGCGGGCTGTGTCGCTGTCGGGAAGTTCGAGTTCGGTGGTGGTACCAGTCGTGGTAAGGATATATTGGGAGAGCAGCGTATGCAGTGGTGGGGGGTAGCGACTCGTGGGAGCAAGCAGCAGCGATGCGATGGGACTCTGCACCACCAAAAATGAGTTTACGGCGAAACAAGGCCGGCCGGTACATATAAGTAGGCCAGTATCAAGGAAATGAGCAGCGCATTGGAAATTGAAAGGGAATAAGCTCGCTACCAGGGGCAAGCAATATCACCTGTCCCGGTTTCTGGTCTTCAGGCTCAGGATGGGAGTGGCAGGAAATATGGAACCAACCTTGCAACAAAAAAGCAGCCGAGTACGCAGAACGCGGGAGTGCAGAAATTGTCAAAAATGCAGCACAATGGTAAATATAAAAAACCGATGGAGGGAGTGTGGGAGACCGGCAGTATGCTTTCTACGATGCGATCGCGTGCAATTGTGATGCTCTTGTTCGAACGTTTGCTTGAAATGGGACGGCGACGGCTAAAGGAGCTGTGCATGGCAGCGAACGGGGTCCCCCATCGTTAGCGAAGCGTTCAGCCATGGATTTTCCTCCCAGAATAAGGTTAAATTGAGACACTCTTCCGCCATGGACTAGAACTATCAAAGCGTGTCCTTTAAGCTTCTCATGTCTCTGATTTTTGCCTCAAGCACAAGACGAAAGTGAGTCCGCAATCATCAATCCACTCCCTCCGCGCTCCTCCACACTCCATCCTCCCCGCACAATACCCCGGCGGCCACCCTAGCAATGAGACTGATATGGACTTGACAGGTAATGCGTACCGTGGTTGTGTGAATGCATAAAAGGACTTGGCCTTGAGGTTCTGGTAAAGTGAGCGGGCTTGGAAGCCAATGGCTTGGTCGATCCCCGGCCCCTTCAGTTCAATGCCGTCGCCAATGGCCGCTGCAGAGAGATGGTACCGGCTCGAAAGGAACAAACCACCGACAGTCGAGTCGCGGAGCGGCCAAAAAGTGGGGAAGCAAAGAAAGAGAAAACGAGAGAAAAGATACGAATGGCAACTGACTGAACCCACGGCAAAAAGGAGGGTACACTGAAGCAACAAGGAGGCTTAATGGGCCTTCCAGGGTGTTACGTGACCTCCGACGGCTAAACAGCAGCAAGGGCACGACAATAAGATTACTTTTTTATTTCGATCTGGGCAGCAGGTGCGGGTCGAAGGGACACCGGAATAAAGAACCCCAAAATATCTATACGGTCGCGACGGCCAGTGATAGCAGCAGCAATTTGATTGGTACTATAGAATGCCTCTAACTGTAGAGAGCTGTTCATCTGGCAGTCGGCAAATACGACGGCTGTTGATCCCCGTTGAGAGCTGAAGACACATCTGAGAATATATAAGTAGAAAAAGGAAACACGACATGACAGTCAGGAACGAGAACAGCACTGGCCAGCCTGCAATAATTTTAAACCCATGTCGCCAGCCGACATTTCTCCAATTTCCCCCTGACCCGAAAACAAAAACGCCTGTCTTTGTGCGACGTTACGAACCCGCATGGATATTACGCTACAGCTTGGCAACTGCATGGGCGGGCCAGCACAACGAGCGACCGCAACCGGGGTATGTACCCTACCTACATCATGGCAGAGAGAATGAAAATAGCAACACATCAAGCTTTTTGGCAACATTCCTAGCCAAGGTCACGTGGTCTACGGGTGGTTCCGTCATAACGGGGGAGAATCATCGAAAAGGGGACTATCCCTTCTCCATCCTGGATGTGCGTAGATATGCGTGACTACCATCTGTTGAAAGCACCATTCAGAAAGCTAGATAGATAGGTAGCTAGCGGACTGGATGGAGACTGGTCAGCATGAATAACTCGCCCACCTCCCTTCCTGCATAATGTAAAGCTATTGCTAGACGTTCCTATAGCTGCACTAGGCATCCCGATCCCAGAAGTATATTACGACTAGACTTAAGGCTTGTAAGTATTCTAGCTGCTGTAGAGCAGAGTCCTTCCGAATCACTCCCCCTACTTATCTTTGTGGTGTACATCTGGAATCCCAACCCCGACCTGCACTGCAGATATCCCCCGCCTTTATAATTAGGCATACATAGTTTGTGTTATCAGACCAAATGGTCTCATGACTCCAGAGATGCATCATCAACTCCACGTAAAATTGCCAGAAGATCCTGCGACGAACGTCAGGCGTGTCAATTAGAGACAATATTTCCAACCCCAGCTAGCTCGATAGCCTCCTTTGGGGACGTGCACCGAGACATGGAGGGTGAAAGTGTGGGGAAAGAGGGAACCAGGCTACCCTTGGCACGAGTATTTCTCCTATTTAGGTAGCATGGCTTTCTTGCAGGAGAGCCTAGTCTAATGAACGGATCATGAACCTAATGGCTACTTTGATCTATGCCAACAAAGTTATACGGTGAATACAGAAGCCATTCCTCCTATCTGCACTGTATATCTCAAGTTCAGATCTAGAACACTCCCAGAAGCTCTGCCATTATATTACACAAATTAAAAGTCGGCAATATGTCTACAACGACAGCGGATGAAATTACCCTGAGTTCTCTACTCTGAAAGCAGGTAAACTATTATTTTTAAATAAAAAAAAACATTACTCATATGTAGCTGCATAGTGGAGCCATGGCGAGCCAAACTGACAAACTAGTAAGAGATGTCAGATGATTGACTTCGACAGGTCCCAACTGGAGGATGTTGATCGCCAAATATCCATCTCGGTGGTAGTGCTAAACGTGGGGAGAGTTCCAGGTCAGGAAGGACGAAAAAGCAAGTGGTTTCCAGCCTACAAATTACACTATCTACTATAGTTATTACGACGTCTGTATGTCTGAACACGGCTGTGACAGTTCGAAACGACATTAGCCCTAAGCTGCATGAGTGAACTTCTGCTCGGTCATTTATGATGTTTCTCTAAACAAGGAATAAGTCGCACCGAAAGAGCCACCTCCCTGACTCTTGTGGGATCATAATGGGTATATGCTTCGTGAGCGATATCTGATCTCGACGCCGGAGTGTACATGTACCTGCATTAGTAGCGCGCCGCTCCCTGGATGTTTGCATGCGGCACGGACCGTCATGGTTAGCGTCGATATTTATGCTCGGCTATATAAACCGCCTCTTGCTCTTCAAACTACATATCTTAAGCTCGTTCCTTTGACTGCCTAAGATACTGGCCTAGTCCAGCCGACAAGTACTTCTATACTCAGCGATGACATGGGTGTTGGTATTGATTGCCGCAATTCATACATCAATATATAAAGTTAGGCCCCGCATATTGATACCCAGATTGGTTGGTTATTAGATAGATGAACGGCCCGGGCCGACCCGAAGTGGGAAGCTTTGTCCCACCCTCACTCGATGTTTATCTCCTCATAGCGGGTATACTTTCCTGGCTTGGGTGTATCTAATTTGGGAGGTCTTAAAAGGTTCTGGAGTTAACGTAGCCTGGTTAGAGTAAACGCTCGAACCATCGAACACTCCTCACCAGCTGCTATGGCCCATCAAGCTTAAGGTAAGTAGAGAGGTGAAGCTCCAATGGCCTCTGGAATGGGTGGCAATTGCTTGCTTCATCGGCCAGTATGTCAATCACGTGACGAGACTGCCTCAAGGCTACAATCTCAGTCTTATCAATAACATACATCCCAATGGGATATGTACATGAAGTGGAAGTACTTATATACACGGCACAAGTGAGGAGGGGGGAGGGGAAGGGAGGCCTTGTGGGCAGATCTAGAATTGACCACCGAATATCGGACAATCCTTCCGGACAAACGGCACACACTTTGTATCATGGGAATAGAGATTTGAAGCTCCACCTAACATTATAGATGCACCCGCCTCGAGGCAAACAAACAAGGCCAGTTACTGTAGCAATATTTCACATCCACAAAGCTCAAGCTCAATACAGCAGCTTTACAAATACATTTCCCCATCAGATATTCTGTTTGACCAATACCCCTTTTTTCCATTTCATATGCCAAAGCCATAAAGAAGAATCCCCGCTACTCCTGCCAGTCCCAAGCTTGTATCGTTCGTCAACATATAAGTGAGATTCATAGAGAGCGAGTGGAAGATAGAATCACTCCCTGTGCCCCAGAAAGTTCATCGATCGTTCGTAAGCAGTGAAGAGAAAGAGAGATAGCCCACTTAGAGAGAAACAGGAAAGAGAGAATGACAATTGAAGAAAGAAATGTTCAGCCTGAATGGACTAAAAGGTATGCACACAAATACTAGCAGGCTAACCGCTCATGTGCCTCCTCCCAACCCCCTCTGGGCCCAACATCTTCATCTCCCGTTATCAGTATAAGAAAATTCCCCAGCATTTTTGAATACCGCTAGCCGAATCGAGACCCATGCTCTATTCCTGGGCTTGCGACCTCCTGACCTTCTCCGCCTCTAGGTTCTCATAAAGCAAATACAAAGCTTTCTCGTTACTCTCCGCAGTACCCACGATGGTGAACATCCTCTCGCCAGTCTCATCATGAGGCGCCTTCGCAATGCTAATCCTTGCCCCAGAGCTCCTTCTGATCTCAGAGATTTTGACTCCACCCTTTCCAATGATGCATCCTACCATGTCGGCTGGGATGCTGATGTTTTGTGTCTGCGTGTCTTCGTCCCCAGAGGGGCTCGTGCGTTCACGAAAGCCACGTGGAGGGTTCTCTGAGAAATCGGCACCATTTCCTGTCCTCGCATAAGACCGACTTCGGTCGGCACCTCGGCTGTCGCTCCCATTGCTTCCAAGGTTTCGAATGGGGTTGTATAGGACAGTGCCAGTCCCACGCTGGTAGTCATCGATTAGACACTTCCCAATCTCCCAGACGGCAGCACGAATTCCTTCTGAGCTGCCAGTAACTTCAACGATACGCTCCGTGGACTGTGGTAGCATATCCTTCTGGGCAACCATACGCACGCCAGATACATCCTGAATGTGCTTGATCTTAAGCCCTTGGCGGCCAATGATAGTTCCCATTTGGTTGTGGGAGATAAGTAACCGGATAGCTATAGGCGAGCATAAGTTAGTTTCAGATAGAATTTACAACACATGCAGTGCCATCGGTTGATGTGAGGAATACATACGATGAGTCCCTGGTGGTGGATTACTCCCACCCATGGGATTAGGAGGACTGTCCAACAAAGTCTGGGCAACCATCCCATATGCTCTGCTCACACCATCCAGGGTTCCAGTCACAGACAAAACTCTATCATGAACATTCGGCACAACCTTGCTAACGCCAGCCTTTACGCCCGTCTCTTCTCGAAGGTCAGCGACATTCTTCCCTGCCTTCCCAATAATAACACCAGCCTCTTTCGTAGAGACAATGGCTCGGAGGGTAAGCTGAGTCTGGCCATATTCCTCTTCAGTACGCTCCCCCGCCTCACCCTCTGGGTGCTCGTTGTCATGAGCGTTAAGCTGTTGGAAATCGTTGAACGTCTCCTCACCAGCGCTAGTGATGTTCTGGTTGTCGGTTTCGGTAGACATTTTGATGATCGGACTGGTAAACGCCAAGATATTCGATGTATGAACAGATTTTACCAAATTTCGACTGAGGATAAAATTTAAAGGGACGGGCCGAAAGTGTGAATATGGTACGGGAGCTAAGTCAATAGACCCTTCGGACCGTGTTGTGGAGGTGAGTAGGTAGTTGGGGGAAAGGTGGGGTGGTGGTGGGGTGGGGTGAGGAGGATGTGTTGAAAGGTGTGCGTGAGAGGTGGGGATGAGGAAAGGGCAGGGGTATGAGGAGGAAGAGGAGAGAGAGAAGAGGAGGAGAGGGAGAAGAGGAGGAGAAGGAGGGCGCTTAGGTAGTGGAGAGTGGTGGGGGAGGCAATCGAAAGGATGGGTCTTGGTGAGTGTTGTAGTTGATGAGAGGCGGAGGAGCAGAGAAGAGAAAATGCTTCACTGCGTTGCCTCTGCCCTAGGGCTGTTTCGTCAAGCGTTCGATTTTCCTTACTAAGTGGCCTAAGCCTACAAACAGACAAAAAAATAACAAGAGCAATACGTTATGGCGCTCGCGACCATCAAAGGACTACGTCTAGAAAATGGTTTCATGTTCGAACAAGCCCAATGGGGTTTTCTTTGTTGCAAATGAAAGGACTCTTTACTCGAGAGGTACGTATAAGTACTTAACTCTCAGGTCAGCGAATAGAACACTCCGTTTGCCCTAGCCTACTGTACTTAAGTAGCTCCGTCTGATATTTCCCAATAATCACATCCGAAAGAGTCTTACGGCGTCGTACCCGGTTTCGAGATTTCTGCGTCATGGGTACTGGCTACGAAGAGCAACAGTCGTATTGGTTTCTCGTCTGCTCGTCAACAAGATGATTCCCTTTAATTTGATCATGATTAGTCTTGCGCTGTATGTCATATTGTACAGCACTACATAATCGACTGGGGAAACTGTGGGGATCAACAATATAGATCAATGCAGGTGGAGGGGTCAATACGATTGATCCTCACTCTGTTTGGATATTCCTGCATGATCGAACGCCCCGGATCTCTTAGTTCATTCTTTGAGCACTATATCTGACATTAAGATGGCAGAACGTCAGACGTGCACGCGTGATAGATCGGAATACTCTTCCTCCTCTGACGTTGCATCCCCCGCATTTCAGCTCTAACACTGTTGGCCGGAAGAGAACCAACACTTATCAGAGGATAGCCACCTAGATAACGGCCCTTCGGTGCTTGCTGCACTGCAGCGGGAGAGCGGACAGGGTCCATATCCTGGTCTGTGCTTTCCATGCCAAGAGACATGCAGAAAGCTTAACATGACTGTTGCAGTTGGCTGCTGGTGACAGGTGTAGTCTCGAACAGTGAGGAGGGTACTCGTATTAAAGTATGCCATCCATTATAAATAAGTTTTGATGGTGGCATTTGGCATATTTAAAAGTGGTACGTGTAGGTTAGGTGCTGGCAACTTGAAGAGGGAGCCGCTAGATGCAGGCTGTGTTCCCACTCGTTTAGCCATATGGTTTGACCTCCCAGGTTGTTAGAATGGTTATGTGTCTATGGTGTCCACTTTTGCTGTTCCGTGACCCTACATTTCATATTCCTTCTAATTTGCTATACCCTCTCCTTACTACTTCAGTGTTTATCATGAAGGGCTAAGGGGCAAAGCCCCACAGAAGGTCATTGCCGAGTGGTAGTCAGTATGCAGAATTCCTACGCAAAGACTCCCTGGCGCCCTGGAAAATAATAAGATCGGTCACAAATTATGTTGTTCCGCCCAAGTCGTTAGTCGCTAGACCGACTCATAATATGCCTTCCCCTCGAGTAGCGTCACGGAAAACAAAGTTTTTGGTGGTCGAATAGATGACTAGATAGTCAACCAGATGGCAGTAGACGTTGTGATAGAGGTAGATAGTCCCGGGCCGTTTTTCCTAAAGCGTCTCACCTAGACAAATCTGGTACACTGCAAACCAAATACTTGTTGCCAATATCACTTGCACGGAACATGAGTGGAATATGGCGATGCATGCTATGAATGCATGTGAGAAGCAATAAGGTACAGTTCTGGTATCGAGGTCGATTATGGTTCAGGCAACAGACCAACAGCACTCTCGAAAGAGACAAGTCAGCTGTCCAAGACAATCCCTTGGTGCTAAATCTGAGACGTATTAGACTCGAAGTACGGCCTCAAAAAAAAAAAAGATGGGGTAGCATACTTAAGCCTAACAACCCTAACAACAGAGCATTCGCAGACTCTGGCCAACCACTGTGTCCCTCTGCTCCAACCTAGTTTTGCCTGGGTTTCACTATACCGTCGTGAACGATGTAGTATACCACGGTTGAATCACTGGAAACCATGCCCATCACCAGCCGCTTCTTTCTTTTTTTTGTCCCCGCTTCCAATGAAGGGGTCCCCTCACTATTATCCAATCTGACACCACCAGGTTCGTCGTCTGGTCCATACTCGGCGCTTCTTGGGACAGGTGGCTCTGCAGGAATGGAGTCGAACACCTCTGCCCACTGCCGTACCGTCCATTTTTCGCGGAGATCGACAGGAAGCACCCACTCTCTGTCGATCTTTCTGCCATATTCATCGCCGTCTGCTATTTCATCCTGACCTAAATCCACTTCCTTCTTCCCCCCAGGCTGGGCCTTTCCGCCTTCAACATTATTTGTATCAGGGTCTACGTAGATTGCCTCTGGGGGTACGCCGGATATGAGGGGCCTGGGTAGGTTTGGAGTGGAGTGGATTCTGAGCTCAGACCAGTCCACCTGATGCTCCAAGTTTTTGTGAACAATCGAAACGAGGGAAAGGACGTGCTCAGGGTGGGGCGCGGCGCCCGGCATGTCTCCTGTCGAAAATTGGTTGGAACCTAGTGGGGGACACCGGGGAGGCGGGTTCGTGAGAGGTTTTGACAATTGGGGCAGACCCGCTGGCGCAGGTCTAGCTAGGGCTATGTGAGGAATGGTGGGATGAGGTCGGTGTGCAAATTTGATGTTGGTGTTGCAACTTTCTTCTGTCACGTTAAGTAAGGGGGCCTTGGCACAATATATTGTCAAGCCCACGCCCTTGTTCGTGCCAACCAGACTACTGTACCCTTGTTCCAGAAAACCGACAGAACCACCATTTCTTCAGGCTCAGGAGTCAAACGACATGCCTGAATTCGCTTCCAAGATGCCAGACTAGGCACTGAGAGGGGTTAACACTACTTACTGTACTTCTAACTCATGGTATGTATATTGCAGGGCCTGGAGAAATCGAAGAACTACTTGGTCAAAAGTAACTTGTCACAAGGAAGCTGGAGAAATACCCCCACCCCATGCTGTCCCCTATTTACTCCCAGAGATTGACTTCTCCCAGGTCAAAATACAAAAATCACATGCCTGCAGTTCAGCCGGGTGGATACAAATCTGATATTATGACTAAGGTCTGCACTTACAGCACCCTCATCGCTCACTTTCATCTTTTATTTTGTGCACATCAAATGAGCAAGGTGCAAGGTACAGGATGCCTGCCCGTGGCAGTATGCAGGTATTTCGAATCGTTGTAGATCTTCCTCTCTAGCATCTGAATGGAGAGATTTCCTCCATAACCGGCATCATGGTAATGGTGGCCGGGTGAGAAACAGGTGGGGGATGCTTGTTGCTTTTCGCTTTCTTGAGTGTAGCACGGATTCCGATCTAGCTATGGGCCTGAATTTGAAACTCTTATGTCTTACTGTATCAGCGATAGCCCTTTGGTTTTTCTCCGAGTCCCAGGCGTACTTTTGAAAACTCGAAATACCCCTCTCCCAAGATTACCTGACGCCTAAGCTTCACGGAGGGACTGAGTCCAAGCAATTGGAGCGGAAGGATAAGCCGCATCCGTCAGTGGAATACCCTGTGGGGGGGTTCTTGAGGCAGATGACAGGGGTGCAAGAGAGATTCACATTGCGGCCTTGAGTTCATTGACTGCCGAACTTCACTCGAGACTAAACTTCAGGAAGATAGTGCACAATTTTAATTGCCTTGGCAGTACAAGAGGTTCTGGGTACATAGCACGCGCAAGGCTCGGGGCTGCGATGGCAATCGTTGATGCACATCAGCATGTGTGAATGGATCCAGTCAGAGAGGTGCTTCGATCATTGGCATATTTATGACGCTGTTATGGCTCCTGGGCGTCCCACGACATACGCTTATATCTCTTCCAACGGCTTACCGCAGCATTGAAGGAGTCATGACCATGCTGAGGACGTCGATGGCCACTAATTACCCAATCGTTTGCATATCAAGCTAGCCGCAACACAGCTTCTCACCTTCCACGCGGAATGGTGGGGATCAGGAGCATGAGCGTGGGGTTCAACTTGCAGCAAAGGATCATCCGGAATCAAGAACTG
>Ga0307511_10005175_pt1 | contig 13285 bp, 20 predicted proteins | sample 13_EM_MG_FD_200266 | JGI IMG/M metagenome (GOLD analysis project Ga0307511, IMG submission 200266) | Populus trichocarpa ectomycorrhiza microbial communities from riparian zone in the Pacific Northwest, United States - 13_EM | ecosystem: Host-associated > Plants > Roots > Unclassified | place...
AATGTGGGTATTTCTGTGCAAGTTGGAATGCCAGTGTGGGGAAGATGAGACCAAGATTACTTCTATCCTCAACACCCCTTGAGCAAAAGAATGATGCCCCCAGATGGCCATCAGCAAAAGCCCTTTCTGCAACAGTTTGTGCAATAGTGGATTTTCCTGTCCCAGCCAGTCCATTGAGCCAGAAAACAGGAGACCTGTTGAAATCCTTGGCCCAATTCTCAATTTCAATCAACACACCCTCTCTGGTTCCCTTGAGACAACCATTGCAATTCCCATGCAGATATCCTGCTCCACATGCACGACGACAACCATTCAGAACCAATGTGTCAGCTTTGAAATATATAGGTTAGCCCACTTGAAATTTCATTCAAGAGGAGCCTGACCTTGATCCTGTTGAATTGTCAGAAGTGTTCACATGCATAGATTTCACTGACTCACAATCAGTTCAAGATTTTGATCATATATGGCCTGCTGGTGTGCTGTCTAGACCAGATTTTTGTGAATCAGAGGTCCACAGGAACTGTTTGAGAGTGCTACCAACCTGGTAATCAATGATGGCATCTCAAATGTCATCTGCAAGTTCAGACACAATCTGGCCATCCCCTTCATTTGCCATATGGCCCCCAATCCCAATACAAGCTGATACCCTGCTGAGCTTCATCAGTATACCTAGATTTTGCTTTTTAAGTGGAAATAAGCGGAATAAGTGACAAAAAGTGATGAAAGTGATCACTTTTTAAGTTAGGGTCCCTCAGCCACAAATAAGTGCCCAAAAAGGGGCGAAAGTGATGGGCGTAATGCGAGAAAAGTCCGGGAAAAAGTGCGAAAAGTAAAAAGTGATCCGAACCTTTGCTGATGTTGTCTTCAACCTGATGAAGGGCACTTGGAAGGATTCAACATAGGGTCCGAAAGAAAGGAGGGGCTGAAATAACTGACATGAACAAGACATCACGTCGCATTGACTCCTCCTTATCAACCCCGCCACTGTCACTCTTCCCTAAGCCCAGCCTGGACAACCGTTCCAAAACGGCAGCGATCTTCTCCTTGGTTACAGGTGACTTCTACCAGCCAGTCAGACAGATCTTTCGCGGGAGAGATGGAATCACACCTCGTGCAATTTCAGTGTATCGAGCGAGCACTTTTGTGATGGGGTATCTTGTCAATCCTGAGGTCAAAGAAATCAACGAGAAGTCTCACAGTCAATTTCCTGATTCGATCGAACATTAACTCTTCTTTCGATACCTGTTACAACACTGTCAAAACTGGCTGGGGCACTCGTGGTCTCCACTCACCGGTTGCACGAGACCAGAGAGTAATCCGTCGTGCCCACCTGAGCCGGAACCCCCTTGAGACGATGTAGCCATGAGTTTCTCGCTGGTTATCGAACGCGATCTAGAGGAAGGTGGGAGTCATCCGCAAGATGGGGTGCGGAAGCGTTCGCACAGCCTTCGTCACGGGATCATATTCAGCGCTAAACGGGTATAACATGGGTTCCTCGACAGTCAGTACCTATCAGCCTGAGACGCGTGGGCACCCAGAAAGCTCGGCACGCACACGAGATTCGAGCCAATATAAGGCACAACTAGAAAGTGCGGTCACTGCGATGGGTCACTTTGCCAGAACCTTTGCGTCTTTGGACATTTTCGAGGCCTCACTGTCAGGTGTATTTCGGTCATTTATTACTTGTTCATAGGTACGTCACCAACTAGTTCGAGGTGTTTGGTCGTGAAACGGCACCGTCACCGCACTTTCCTCGCCCCAGGGTAACCCGCAACCGACTTGATTTCACCCATGTTATCTTGGCTTCCAGGACACGCTATGGAAACTACAACACTTCGATAACTAAACGATTATTGCTCTCCTCAGCCGCACACGCACAGACTGCTGAAAGGCAGCTGGGTGATTCAAACACATCCAGTCAGCAGCATAACAGATGTGCTGGCCATCGTGAAGGAAAGAGCCTGCGTTTATGTTTGGGACCTCCAGGGTGCGAAGTCGACTGGAACCTTCCACGCCGGTTGTGAGTTCGAGGAGGGTGTATAGTGAACCTCTGATGAAACCATAGAATGGCAGGTAGCTCGTTTGAAGTACCAAGGTGAAGCACTTGATACAAGCGATTGGTTATCCGTGCCGCCAGGAAGTTCGGCCGCACGACATGCAAGGGCGGCTCGGGAAACTACTTACTCGGCTGAGACACTCCTCACCTTCGCGAGACTGGCACCCCCAACCGCAGCCACACATCCCCATCGATGGCAGAAAGGAGTGGGGATCAAATCGCGAACCCCTGTAGTGAGCGGAGAAACTGTGGGTTGCGGAGGGTGCGGTCGATCAGACAGCTTTCACAGAGAAACGGTTGTCATAATGTGGGAACTGAGAGGCAGCCGAGGGTGCGGTTGGGATACGTTTGGTTCGGGTGGCCGAGAGGAACGTAGGCCGGGAAACAATCCGTTGTAAACAGAGAACGCAACGGCATGGGGATGCAACGCTTCACCGGCAAAAAGACAGCCAAGAGGGAGAAGCTGCCCAGCCCAGAGTTTGGGGTTATTCCCCCCAAAGTCAGTCACCGATCCTATAGCTGAGCGGTTGGGCAGATCGAACAGAAACTGAACGAACGGCCAGCTGGGACATGTACACTGACGGGTCCTTGGCAACCTGTTCTCCGAGTGAACGGTTGGAGGTTGGAACCTCTTCGTTGAAGCCCCGCAGATACAAGAGGCATTACGGCCGTGTCTCCGAACGTGCAGGGTGACGGAATGGACAGTAAATGACCATGGCGCCAACTTTATCTCAAGCGATCAGAACCGCGGCACCATGAGTACTCCCATCGTCCCGATTCACGCCTCAGGACAAATTCAAGATCCATCCAATGGATGCATGGTCCGCTGCCCGCGGTGCAGAACGTAAACACGACCTCTCCCACCGCGCCTTTCATCGAATAAACTCTGTTCCTCCTCGCGATCAATTAAAGTGTAGTTCCATCTGGTCGAACCCTTCACCGGAAAAACAACAAAACGCGCTCTGTATTCCTTCTCAGTTTCAACGCTTGCCAGCCGCTTTCTTGGCTTCGATCTCTGCTGCTTTGGCTTGTGATAACGGTAAGACGAGGACGAAAAATTTGAAGCAACGGGAGGCAACAACACACCATCTGCTTCGGCCTTGCGTTTCGCCAGAGCGGCCTCTCGCTCAGCTTTGATCTTGGCCAAACGAGCAAGGTCCTTCTGGGCTTGTTCTGTCTTACCCTGGACGTGGAGCTGTACAGTCGCAATCAGTGGCAGCAAACCAAAAGCTCGCATACCAACTTGCGCACCTTCATATACCTCTCTTTCGCCTCTGCCTTCTCCTTGGCTTCCCTGCGAGCCGTTCCGGTCAGCAAGAAGAAGAAGAAGAAGAAGAAGAAGAAACACAACGACGAGCGGGAAACCGATACTTCACCTCTCTTTCCTGGTCGGTTCTTTGGAAGCCCCCAAATCCGAGATCTTCATTCTTCCAACCGTTCGATTCGGATTGGCAAGCAACGGATCTTCGTTCTCATCTTCATCTTCCTCCTCGACGACCTCCTTCTTCTTACCCTGTTTCTTGAGAGCTTTCCTATCAGCACGGCTCATCTCTTGTTGTTGAGAGACAGTGGTCGTAGGAGCCCCTTCCTCTTCAGATTCTTCCTCGGATTCTTCTTCCTCTTCCTCCTCTTCCACGTCATCGTCCTCCTCGTCCTCTGGATCGGGTTTCCTAGAGTGGCAGTACAACGGGCACGAGGATTCAGAGATCGGCCAAGAGTTCGATCGATAATCGAGGAGGTGAGGACGTGATCAGATCAGCCGTTCGTAAAAGCCAAGGGGAAGCGGGGAATATGCGAACTTGGGATCGACCGCTACGGCAGTGCCCTCTTCATTAAGTTCAAGGTGTTTGCTATGAGGACGAACGCAAGGGACCCAATCAGTACTCCGCAGGCGACAAGAAAGTGTGGCGGAGGTCCCCCAAACCTAAAGTTTCGTCCACCGCCTCGCTTGATGTTTCGTCCTCCTGCAAGAGAACATCTCAACCCACAGCCCAGCGAAATAAAAACAAAATAAACTAACTTCCTCTGGCCATCGTCGTTGTCAAGTTTCAAGGAGAACAAAGCGAGAGAAGGTTCTGATAACGGAAATTGAGATCGAGGAACCTCCCGTTCGACTCTTTTCGGTCGACGCGCCGTGATCGAGGCTTACATAATCCCTACTTGCTCCTTAGACCCACGGAAGAGACGAGGGAGGCTGAACCAACGATGACCACGATACCAGCGAGGTTGGCCAGAGCCACAAAGATCTCTTCGAATCCCACAGAGGCTCGTCAACGCGTCCTCTCCCTCTACCGAGACTGGTACCGTTCCGTGAGTCCCACGAGACAAGCCGAACACCAAAAACGACCCGACACTAACCGCTGGAACCCTTCCGCCCCACAGGCTCCAGAAATCTGCTCACTCTACGCCCTCAATCTCTCTCCAACCTACCTCCGCCACGTCATCCGCCAAAGGTTCGAACGTAACCGTTCCGTGACCGACCAAAGGATCATCGATGTCCTCATCGCTAAAGAGCGCATGGAATACCAAGAAACCATGAATTGCTGGAAGATGAACGACCAGCTCCTTGGAGGCTTCATTCAACGGGACGGTGGGAAACCCGTAGATGGAACTTTCTTGCAGAAGTTTTACCAGGGTGAGTCGGTCCGTTTGCTTTCCCATTCCTCCCGCTCGTTCCCCCCCGCCAAATTGCCCCTTCCTTATTGTCGGTTTCTATTTTGGTCTTTAACGTTAACTGAACTCTGGATGTATGTGCTCAGGGAGAGACGGAGAGGCGGCACGACCAGCGGCTACCGGAATGTAGTTCTATGCAGCCAATTAGAATCACCGCATTACCTTCTTTCATCTTGCTGCTTGTGCAACGTTGGGCCTCTGAGTTCTCCTCAATCAGGAGGCGGGTGAATCAAAGAGTCCAAGAACATCTTGTAAAATGAGCTTCTCGACCGACTCATCTCCGAGATTGACAACAACCCACAACTGCTGTCCTCAGGCTAAACCGGGACGCGCACGATGAACAAAAGTGGCCAAACCACAGATTTAGTGCATCTCTAGGGTCGAAAGGGGAAATAATTTTTGGATCGTACAGTACAGGTAATATTGAAACACGGAGAAAGAGGAAGAGTGAGAGAAAGGAACAACGGAAAGGAACAAATTTCAAAGCCCGGTGTTGGGGGCGGGGAGTAAACGTATTTCTAAAGGCTGAGGCGGAGACGGGTGGGGTGGTGGTACAAGTATGCTATACGGACCGGTGGGGGGAGCTAAGGACTCCAGCGAGGAAGAAGGTGGAAGGAAAGGAGAAAAACTGCAACGAACACATGGATTGAGGGGACCCGGTACATCAGTCCGAAACCGAGCAAGGTGGAGGACCAGAGCGATAGGAACCAGCACGGGGAGGAAGCAGGTTGAGGGCATGAAACCCTTGCAACCATCGTGCTACTTGGCTCCGCCTCAATGGGAAGATTTTGGGGACAATATACGACAACTGGTAAACTGGAAGCGAGGGGGATGTGGGAATAACGGAGTTGATTGAACGGGTTGGTAAAAGGGCGACGCGGATCGCGGAAAACACGGGAATCGGGTTATGGCGTCGGGTTTTGCGCTTTTGTCCGTGGGGGATGTCACGGTGGGGGAACGTGCGCCGCCCTTGATATGTTTGAAAGGTGGTGTTCAACAAGGATGAGGGGTGACAGGATCCAGACCTGTCGCTCGGAATTGGATTCAGATCAGGTCAACGATAATGTAGGGTGGACAGGGTGGTAATGGTGTGTGTGTGCATCGATGTAAGGAAGGGTTGACCGAACGAGGGGGGAGAGGTCTATCGGAAAAGGTTGGGATGTGGTACCGAGCCAAATGCGGTCAGAGGGGATGGGTGTGAGGGGGAGAGAAGATGATGGAAGTGGGTGGTGATAATAATAGCGGGAGGGATGTAGTATCAAGATCGTCCATTTGCAGCTCGGGAGGTTCGAATGAGATTGTCCGTATGTATAAGTCACTGAAACTTTCGCCCCCGAATATTCTTACTGTTTTGTTTCGCGATGATCACATCAGCTGGAGAGCCGAATGATGGAGGTTTGAGTGAAGGAGGACCTCAGAATCACTCCTCGTCCTCCTCAGAGATCGACTCCAACGACGAAGTCCTTCCGTGACTGCTCTTCCTGCTCCTCGACCCGCCCCCAGACGAGCCCGTCGCGGGTGGTGGGTTCGACTTCTGAAGCAGCATCAAATTGGCTTGATTCAGACTAAGGAGAGCGCCTGAGGAGCCAGACGACGAGAACAGGCAACCAGTAGAGTTCGAGGTGGAGTAGATCGCCGCGGGACCCCCGTTCCCATTCCAAGGGGGCGGACCGGCCGAAGAGGAAGGCTGGAATGGCGACGAGGAAGAAACAGACGAGGGCGGGAATGAGGCATTCCTTGTAGGGAGGTGGGAGGGATGGGATTTGGGTGAGGCGGTATAAATGCAGTTCGAAGAATCGTCTGCGAAGGGGTATCCAGAATGAGTGGAACGTTTCCGCCCATTTACAGGGGGCATTGGAGGCGGGAACTTTGGTACGGGTGGTGATGCGACGTAAAGAACTTCTTCACTGTCGCCGGCGTGAACCTGAGAACAGGAAACAGAACTCTGGTCAGGTGAGAGAGAGGATGATTGTGAGTTAGAAGCGGACCTGATGGTCAGGGGTAAACATCCAGGGTTGGGGCACATCTCCGCCCTCCCTGCTGCGCCCCTGAGACCTTCTCGCGCTGGCGTTCTGGCCAGATGGGAATGGGATACTGGACATGGAAGCGGACTGTGCGCTGGTGGTGGAAGAACTGGAATCGAAACCGAAGGAGAGGGGCCAAGAGGGTCGCCTGATGTGGGAAGGGGTCGCGGAGGAGTACAGGAGATCTTGGTCGTGAGTCGGATTCCGGCGGGGAGAAAAAAACATGGTTTACGATTATCAAAGGGAGAGAGAGGGAAAGAAGTAAGGGAGGGGATGGGGGAGGGAGAGGAGAGATAGAGAAGTGATGGGAGAGCAACGGTCTGTGATATTCCAATTATATAATTTTTCGATTTCCCGCTGAGCGTAAATCCCGTTTGATCAAGCGGTCGGCTATCCCGCCTCTTTTATTTGTTTTACCCCAGCGAGACTAATGACCTGACCCTCTTGCTTGCCTTAAGGAGACAGAGAGAGGGAGAAAAAAATGGACGAGGCCCGGCGCAAATGAACGCAGACGACAGCAGTGACCATATCCCTCCGTTTATCCAGGGCGGATGGCCGCCCTCCTCGCCCCGGTTAGCCGCATCAATCCCCACTCATAGGCGCCGGAAGCACAAGGGAGAGGGGCTGCGAACTGATTCTAGGCGTAGACGGGCTCAGTCTAAATTCTACCGCGATGAAAATCCAAACATACCGACCCCTAGCGACTGCGCAGCAGACGAGGTCGCTAGCAGGGCTCGTGCACTCCCTCGATAAGGGTCATGGGTGACGTCGACTTTACCAGAACGGAGTCCATATTTGGCGTGAAACCTGTGTCACCCAGACTCCATCCAATCTCCATACTTACCCACGTTGGATGCCTGCAAGAACATACATCACCACAGAGGCGCCCTTGTATGCCGGTACTGAATGCACCCCCACTGCGGGCTCGGCGGTCAACAGCCTCCGCGGGTTCCTGTCTGCGCCCAATCAGCGGATGGGCTCAACCGCTTTCCCGCAACTCCTTGCATTCAGGTCCAGTCCCCGGGCTACCGCAACGTCTTCCACTTGCACACCGCTCATATGTCACTCGAGATACAAGTTGCACTGGATACAACCATAGGTCATTGTGATGATCCCTTCCTTTTGTTCGCTGAAATCCCTTCACATATGTATGGGGAATCCGGATACGGCGGTGAGTACGTATACCGCCCACATTAAACGATAAGGCCATCCTCATAACCGGCTCAATGGCCCTAACGGTCTGACGGCATAATGAACACGGGCAGGTCCCGTTGTTCAATACAGATAGCGGCCTTGGAGGGGCTCCTTCAGCCGAATACTCCGGTGGAACCAATCACCAGTTTGCCCTCCACCTCTTTGGGATGGATCCCGCGGCGAGTGCCACAATTGACCCTGGACAGCAGATACGGATTACCCAACGACGGTTCGGAGCCTTCAATGCTTGGAGCCAAGACGACACCCAAAGTCGTACGGCCAGATTTGACGGAATCCACATGTCCCCGAAAGCCTAATTCTTTGCGCCACAACCCGGCCAGGCTCACCGACGACACTGGCACGGTCGTGTCCCGCCCTGAATCCACTTGGGTGACCGCGCGTTCATAACCGGAAACAACTTAACCCCGCCCACCTTTCCGCGCAGTGTCACGACTCGAGGTCAAAAAGCACCTCGGTAGGATGAGATATCTCTAGTTTACTTGAGGGGGCTAAAACACCCTCATTCCCCCCGTCACCGTACCCCTGCTTCGAGCCGGAGTGCTGGGCCATGGCTGGTTTTCGGCGCTTGGTCAGCTCGCCACGCTCAACGCCCACGCCACCGCCTGTCCGACATTTCAATGAGACACAGCGGGCGTCTGCGTCCCGATACGTCCGGCGGACCCTGGGTAGATACCCAGAATGCACGATGCGCCTCCAATACGGAACGCGACCCGACATCCCTGGAGACCAACTTAGACCGGGCCCCAATCCCGTCGATATCGTTGGCTATGTCCAACTACGGACTTATAGACGCCCAAGCCGGTGTACGGTATGCGCCTATGTGGATAATCACCAGGGGCGACCAGTATTCCGGCTGACCGGCGCGTTTCTGTCTGGAAATTCAGGCTATGATAAAGGGCGAAGCAAGACTCCCGCCCAAAATCCACTTCCACGTCCCCTCTCCCTCCCCCTTGTCCATGCCATGAATTTCCGCCAAGGCGGCGGGACGTGATGCTAATTTCACCGGCGGTTGGATGGTGGTCAGGGACGGGACGGGTGCAAATCCTCCCCCTTGTCAAGGCACGCGTTTTGCGTCCGGCACTGTACGTCCCTCCCTCTCCCCTCTCACACATTTCACACAGCCGTTATTCATTCCGATCGTAGACACGTGTACAGCAGGCCTCGAGTAGGGACCCACTTTTCATAAGGGCATACCTGCGTAGAATTCCCCCGCTCCAACTGTGCCGGGGTCGGATTTGGCACGGCCGGGAGTGCTGAACAGAGGGGGCATAATGTTGTTCAACCAACCAGACGCGTTAAAAATTCTATAAACTTTTAGGGTGACGGGCGTTCTCGTTAGCTATACGAGAGAAACGACGTCAATCGACACGTGGGTGCTATTTACAACTGATACAACGGTGCCTGACGTTCATGCCGTATGGTCTCTCGATCAGTGTCCTGTCATCATTTCACGTCAACTCGACCACGTTCGCCGAGCCAGAGTCTTTCCGTCCCATATTCGTCCTTCAATGACGCCGTGGTTGTTCACCGATTGAACAACCCCCTCGACCCGGGACAGAACGTACGCAATGGTCCCGATCTCGTCGCGCGTCGGTCAGCGCGCTGTCCACTCTTCGCAACCGGCGGTACTATCTATACGTGGCGCCGTCCACTACATTCCCGGGTATCATGCCACACCGCTTTCAGGCAGGCGGAAGAACATCACAACAGGACCTGATCACGTCGCCACCGGTCAACGGTTCACCTTCTGGCCGAGGACTTATATACCCACATAGGCAAGCGCCCCTCCATCTGTGTATAGATCAGAAATTTTCTGGTGGCAACCCAAGCTCATTTCTACACATCGCGTTGAAACTTGCAGGGATTCCGTCATTCATTGACGCCCGGAAGGCACTCCTTCCTAAACCTGTTCCCGAAGTCTGGAGATATGGAGTAGTGCGGCGTTGGGCTCGGTGACACGAACCTTAAATGGTGTTGTGGCGCGTCGCTGTCCGCGCGGTGGAGGCTCTCTGGCACATCTCGTTTGGACAATGGAATCGCGGAAGACCTTCACAACGAGAGTCAGGGTGAGCGGGATTCACGTTTCTCTCAGACCGGATGGTGTGGGATTTCTGGACGCGCCCCTCCCTCCTGAAACTCAGGCTGACTACCTTTGTGTATGACTAGACAGCGCGATGACGTGGGACCTTCTATTTCACATTCATTGGTCGGCCAAATCGTGTAGATAAAGGGGTCCCCGGAGCGTTCGAATGCGGTGCTGCCATACAATCCGGTGTCCACATACACACCGGCCAAAGGTATTCATGACCCGTTCTAATATGATCCCTAGGAACGAGGCGGTGCTACCGATGTCGATGCCGACTTCAATGCCGACTTCCGTCGAGAGTTCGACCGGGAGGAAAGCTGGCGGTTCCGCGAGAGGACGCAAATGACGGACGAGCAGCATGCTGCGTTTCTCGAGCGAGCTCAGAATGCGCCTTCGGTGGCTCGTTTGTGGGCGAAAGATACGAGGCACAATGTCTATAGTATACGCTGGATAAGAAGTGGATACGTACATCGTTGACTCTTTACTTGGGTCTCACCGAGCTGACTTTTATCGGTAACAGATATTAAGCCAAGTACAATAGTCTTGGAGATCCTGAAGAAGCATTGCCGACGACCGACCGAACACGAGCCATGAGCTTCCTCATCTTGATGTACTCCCACTATACCATCAATACGACCACACCCTCTGGCAGTACTGTCGTGTCTAGAAACAACATGAGTTTTCTTTTTCTTTTTCTTAACGCCTATCCCTCCCCTGTCGACGCAGTAGAATCACCTTGGTGCTGTTGTTGCCTGAGAAAATCGCGAATAATTAGGAAGAGTAATGAATCGAATCTGGATGTCGGCTCTTACTCCGTACACAAGACCCTGTGAGTGGTTGAGAACGGGGAGGAGCCAGCTACTAGCATAAAAGGATTGAAAGAAAAAGGGACAAACGTAGAGAGTCAAGACACGTGTCTGAACCGACGATACAAGAAGCAGATGGAACGGACAAGTCGAAAGAAACAGAAGACGAGGGCAAAGGACAGTGGGGGGGAGGGAGGAAGGACGAGGATAGCGCTTGGATGTGCTTGCACTCAGTCGAGGCTGTAGGTGATGCCGTAGAACTCGGCAAAGGGATACTTGACGAGGACCTGCTTGATAACCCACCAGATGGGTGTACCGTAGGTAACGTGGTTGTACATGCCTCGAGGCATTCCTGAGTGCAGGATGGCGAGCGCGTCGCCGTCACCCGTGAAGATGAGGGAGCCCGAGTCGCCGTGGTCCGAAAAGTTGCCAGAAGTCTTGCTATAGTTGTAGACGACCACCTCCCTGGACTCAAGTCCGAGATCAGTGCAGGTATAGGCGTCCATGCCCGAGTAGCGGCCCAAGGTAAGCTTGGTCGTGTTGCCATACTTGCTGACGATGTAGAGGGGATTGCCATTCTTGTCCTCCGTGTCGGAATTGTTGACAAGGCGGTGAGTACTAAGAGCGCGACGGACGGGGAGCTGGAGGTTGGCTGGGATTGTCCTGCCATCGCGAACGGCAGCGACGGGCCAGAAAAGATTCTCGAGCTGACGGGCGGTGTATTGGTTTCCTGGGGAGTTCTCCGGCAAGTCCGACGACGTTGCGGAGCCCCATGGTGACGGCATCCCCGATCTCAGTGACAGCACGAATGAGACGGCGATCACCACAAACGAGGATGTGCTGAGGGTTGGCCCCATCGAACTCATAATCGGTGGTGGTGTCAACGGAGGCGACGTGTTGGTTGGTGAGGGCGAGGATCTTCTTGCTGGGGTCGCCGCTGCTCATCTTCATCTCCTTGAACAGGCGCGTGAGGGTGCCCTGCGCGTCGTCAGACTGCCTGGCGATGGGGATGCCTAGGCCGGTGTTGAACGGGTGATTAAGGCCGAACTTGGGGTTGATTTTGTTTTTGACGCTCATCAGAGGCGGCCCGACCAGCCTGACGACCGACGCCTCGTACCACTCGACAACGACATCGGTGATCTGGACGTCAGCGATGATGTGGAGGATGTCTGGCGTGGCATCGCGAACGGCCTCGGCGTTGGTGGTGCCGGGACGAACAGCGATCTATACAACGATGGGGCCGAGAGTTTCGTCCCCACCGTCCTCGACGGTCGAGAAGCGAACGGTCTTGAGCGCGGAGTACTTGAGGCCGTGGGCCTTCATCGACGCCAGGATCCGAGGAGCGACGGTATCGTCCCACACGTTGTTGAGCGGCGTGTTGAAGACGCCGTGGGCAGTCTTGGTGGGGATCTTGAAGAAGTGGGCTCCAGGCGGGGGGATGGGGAGCTGGAAGGGGTTGGTATCGAGATCGGAACGCCACATGAGCTTGGGAGGGTTGCCGGAGACGCCGTGGTACCAGAAGTTCATCTCATACTTGGAGATCAGGTCTAGGGCGACGACGGTATGGGCGTCCGAGTCGTTGCCGAGCCCCGAGTAGAGGGACTTGGCCTTGCTGACGGTGGGAGAGGTGGAGGGGGTAGGAGAGGCGGGCGACTGAGTAGCGTCTTGTGGGGGAGCCTGGACCGGGTACTTGCGCTTGACAAGGTCGATCATGAAGCAGGTCACGGCTGAAAACGGAAGAAGGTGTGAGTAAGTGGGAAATGAAACAAAAGAAGATGGAGAGACTTACTGCCTAGGCGATCGGGGTTGGCCTTCACCTCGTCGACGATACGTTTGACACCCGGAGCAACGTCTACGAGGTGGACGGGCAATAATGAGTGAGAAATAGGCGTGTGTAATGACGAAGGGGCTCACTTTCGCCCAGGAACCCGAGGGCAATGAGCTCGGCGTCACTCAGGTCGACGATCTCTGCGGGAAACGCTCAGCACTCGTAACGAGGGGGAACGACCGGCGCCACTCACTCTTATCCAGATAAGCTGGATCCATGGCGGAAGAAAACGGTTCACGAGAGGTGGTAGTAAGAAAGCGCAAGTAAGTAACTCGTCGATGGGGATGAGTTGAGGAGGGATGGGAAACCACGAAGAGGGGATCCTTTCAGGGGTCTCGAGTGAACGAGTAGAGACTAGCTGAGTCCGTGAACATCTAATGATATCGATCTCACACTGCCTCGCTTTGCCATTGAGTCACGTCGGTGCTACCAGTGAATATAGTGAATGCGTGGCCACGGCACGACGCAGGTAGCGTTGGTGGCAGCCGCCCCGCGAGGGACTTGCCAGGCAGGTGGCAGTTCCAACGGGTTCTGCCGGGGTTGGCAGTTGTTGGCAGAGCTGGCAAATGGAAAAAAGTCTATTTTTGTTCGCTGTAC
>Ga0307511_10005176_pt1 | contig 13283 bp, 10 predicted proteins | sample 13_EM_MG_FD_200266 | JGI IMG/M metagenome (GOLD analysis project Ga0307511, IMG submission 200266) | Populus trichocarpa ectomycorrhiza microbial communities from riparian zone in the Pacific Northwest, United States - 13_EM | ecosystem: Host-associated > Plants > Roots > Unclassified | place...
AAAATCAACCTCAAAACCCAGTTCTATGGCTGACGCTGAAATCTTCAATGTACATAGACTACTGCTGGCTCAGAAACCGTTGACGAAAACTAGGACCCTCGGACCCAAAAATCATCCAAGAAGCCCAGTTCTACCGCTGACGCTGAAATCTTCTGCGCACATAGACTGCTCCTGACAGAAAAATAGTTAACGAAAACTAAGTCCCTATTGTCCCAAAAATCATCCTCGAAACCCAGTTCTACCGCTGACGCTGAAATCTTCTATGTAGATAGACTACTGCTGGATCAGAAACCGTTGATGAAAACTAGGATCCTCGGACCCAAAAAATTATCCAAGCAGCCTAGTTCTACGGCTGACGCTGACATCTTCTGCGCGAATACACTACTCCTGACAGACAAACCGTTGATGAAAACTGAGTCCCTACTGTCCCAAAAATCATCCTTGAAACCCATTTCTACCGCTGACGCTGAAATCTTAATTGTACTTAGACAACTCCTGGCTTAGAAACCGTTGTCGAAAACTTGGACGCTTGGACCCAAAAACTCATCTAAAAAGCCCAGTTCTACGGTTGACGCTGATATCTTCTGCGCGAATACACTACTCCTGACAGACAAACCGTTGATGAAAACTGAGTCCCTACTGTCCCAAAAATCATCCTTGTAACCCATTTCTACCGCTGACGCTGAAATCTTAATTGTACATAGACAACTCCTGGCTTAGAAACCGTTGTCGAAAACTAGGACCCTTGGACCCAAAAACTCATCCAAGAAGCCCACTTCTACGGCTGACGCTGACATCTTCTGCGCGAATAGAATACTCCTGACAGACAAACCGTTGACCAAAACTGAGTCCCTGGTGTCCCAAAAATCACCCTCGAAACGCAGTTCTACAGCTAACGCTGAAATCTTCACTCTAAATAGGCTATTGCTGCCTCAGAAACCATTGACCAAAACTAGGACCCTAGGAACCAAAAATCATCCAAGAAGCCCAATTCTACGGCTGACGCTGACATCTTCTACGCACATAGACTACTCCTGACAGAAAAATAGTTGACGAAAACTGAGTCCCTGTTGTCCCAAAAATCATCCTCGAAACCCAGTTATACGGCTGACGCCGAAATCTTCACTCTACATAGGCTATTACTGCCTCAGAAACCGTTGCTGAAAACTAGGTCCCTGGGCCCCAAAAATCATCCAAGAAGCCCAGTTCTACGGCTGACGCTGACATCTTCCACGCACATAGACTACTCGTGACAGACAAACTGTTGACGTAAACAGAGTCCCTGGTGTCCCAAAAATCATCCTCAAAACCCAGTTCTACGGCTGACGCTGAAATCTTCTATGTACATAGACTACTGCTGGATCAGAAACCGTTGATGAAAGCTAGGACCCTCGAACCCAAAAAATTATCCAAGAAGCCCAGTTCAACGGCTGATGCTGACATTTCTGCGCAAATAAACTACTCCTGACAGACAAACCGTTGATGAAAACTAAGTCCTTCCTGTCCCAAAAATCATCCTCGAAACCTAGTTCTATGGCTGACGCAGAAATCTTCAATGTACATAAACTACTCCTGGCTCAGAAACCGTTGACGAAAACTAGGACCCTCGGACCCAAAAAATCATCCAAGAAGCCCAGTTCTACGGGTGACGCTGACATCTTCTGCGCAAATAGACTACTCCTGACACACAAACCGTTGACCAAAACTGAGTCCCTGGTGTCCCAAAAATCACCCTCGAAACGCAGTTCTACGGCTGACGCTGAAATCTTCACTCTAAATAGGCTATTGCTGCCTCAGAAACCATTGACCAAAACTAGGACCCTGGGAACCAAAAATCATCCAAGAAGCCCAGTTCTACGGCTGACGCTGACATCTTCAACGCACATAGACTACTCCTGACAGAAAAATAGTTGACGAAAACTGAGTCCCTGCTGTCCCAAAAATCATCCTCGAAACCCAGTTCTACGGCTGACGCTGACATCTTCCACGCACATAGACTACTCGTGACAGACAAACTGTTGATGAAAACTGAGTCCATGCCCTCCAAAAACTCATCCTCGAAACCCAGTTCTACCGCTGACGCTGAAATCTTCTATGTACATAGACTACTGCTGGATCAAAAACCGTTGATGAAAACTAGGACCCTCGGACCCAAAACATTATCCAAGAAGCCTAGTTCTACGGCTGACGCTGACATCTTCTGCGCAAATACACTACTCCTGACAGACAAACAAACCGTTGATGAAAATTGAGTCCCTGCTGTCCCAAAAATCATCCTCGAAACCCATTTCTACCGCTGACGCTGAAATCTTAGTTGTACATAGACTACTCCTGACTTAGAAACCGTTGTCGAAAACTAGGACCCTTGGACCCAAAAACTGATCTAAAAAGCCTTGTTCTACGGCTGACGCTGACATCTTCTGCGCAAATAGACTACTTCTGACAGACAAACCGTTGACGAAAACTGAGTCCCTGGTGTCCCAAAAATCATCCTTGAAATGCAATTCTAGGGCTGACGCTGAAATCTTCAATGTACATAGACTACTGCTGGCTCAGAAACAGTTGACGAAAACTACTGCTGATTGAGAAACCGTTGACAAAAACTGAGCCCTAGTGTCCCAAAAATCATCCTCGAAACCCAGTTCTACAGCTGACGCTGAAATCTTCGCTCTACAGGGACTGCTGCTGCCTCACAAATCATTGAGAAAAACTGGGTCCCAGGTGACCCAAAAATCTTCCAAGAACACCAGTTCTACGGCTGACGCTGACATCTTCTGTGCACATAGACTACTGTTGACTGAGAAACCGTTGACGAAAACTGAGTCCCTCGTGTCCCAAAAATATCATCGAAACCCAGTTCTACGTCTGACAATGAAATCTTCAATATACATAGACTATTGCTGGCTCATAAACCGTTGATGAAAACTAGGTCCCTGGACCCAAAAATCATCCAAGAAACCCAATTCTACGGATGACGCTGACATCTTCTGCGCACATACACTACTGCTGTTTGTGAAACTGTTGACAAAAACTGAGCCTTACTGTCCTAAAAATCATCCTCGAAACCCAATTCTACGGCCGACGCTGAAATCTTCACTCTACTTGGACTGCTGCTGCCTCACAAATCATTGACAAAAACTGGGTCCCAGGTGACCCAAAAATCTTCCAAGAAGCCCAGTTCTACGGTTGATGCTGACATCTTCTGCGCACATAGACTACTGCTGACTAAGAAACCGTTGACAAAAACCGAGCCCTGCTGTCCCAAAAATCATCCTCGAAACCCAGTTATACGGCTGACGCTGAAATCTTCACTCTACATGGACTGCTGCTGCCTCATAAATCATTGACAAAAACTGGGTCCCAGGTGACCCAAAACTCTTCCAAGAAGCCCAGTTCTACGGTTGACGCTGACATCTTCTGCGCACATAGACTCCTGCTGACTAAGAAACCGTTGACAAAAACCGAGCCCTGCTGTCCCAAAAATCATCCTCGAAACCCAGTTCTACGGCTGACGCTGAAATCTTCAATGTACATAGACTACTGCTGGTAAAGAAACTGTTTACGAAAACTAGGACAATGGAACCCAAAAATCATCCTCGAAACCCACTACTACGGCTGACGCTGAAATCTTCAATATACATAGACTACTGCTGCCTCAGAAACCGTTGATGAAAACTAGGTCCCTGGGACCCAAAAATCTTCCAAGAAGCTCAGTTCTACGGCTGACGCTGACATCTTCTACGCACAAAGACTACTCATGACAGACAAAACGTTTACGAAAACTGAGTCACTGGTGTTCCGAAAATCATCCTCGAAACCCAGTTCTACGGCTGACGCTGAAATCTTAAATGTAAATAGACTATTGCTAGCTCAGAAACCATTGATGAAAACTAGGTCCCTGGGACCCAAAAATCATCCAAGAGGCCCAGTTCTACGGCTGACGCTGCCATTTTTTACGCTCATATACTGCTGCTGACTGAGAAACCATTGACGAAAACTAAGTACATGGTGTCCCAAAAATATCCTCGAAAACCAGTTCTACGGCTGACGCTGAAATCTTCAATGTATATAGACTAGTGCTGGCGCAGAAACCGTTTACGAAAACTAGGTCCCTAGGACCCAAAAATCATTCAAGAAGCCCAGTTCTACGGCTGACATCTTCTGCGCACATAGACTACTCCTGTTAGACAAACCGTTGACGCAAACTGAGTGCCTGGTCTCCCAAAAAACATCCTCGAAACCTAGTTCTACGGCTCATGGTGAAATCTTCAGTCTACATAGATTGCTGCTGCCTCACAAACCATTGACAAAAACTGGGTCCCAGGTGACCTAAAAATCTTCCAAGAAGCCCAGTTCTACGGCTGACGCTGACATCTTCTGCGCATATAGACTACTAATGATTTAGAAACCGTTAACGAAAAGTGAGTCGCTGGTGTCGGAAAAATCATCCTCGAAACCCAGTTCTACGGCTGACGCTGAAATCTTCAATGTACATAGACTACTGCTGGCAAAGAAACCGTTTACGAAAAATAGGACGATGGGACCCAAAAATCATCCTCGAAACCCACTACTACGGCTGACGATGAAATCTTCAATGTACATAGACAACTACTGCCTCAGAAACTGTTGACGTAAACCATCTCCCTCGGACCCAAAAACACCCACGAACCCCGTTCTACAGCTGACGCTGACATCTTCTGCGCACATAGACTACTGCTGACTGAGAAACCGTTGATGAAAACTGAGTCCCTCCTGTCCCAAAAATCATCCTCAAAACCCAAGTCTACGGCTGACACTGAAAACTTAAATGTACATAGACTATTGCTAGCTCGGAAACCGTTGACGAAAACTAAGTCCCCCGGACCCAAAAATCATCCAAGAAGCCCAGTTCTACGGCTGACGTTGACATCTTCTGCACATATAGACTACTGCTGACTAAGAAACCGTTGACAAAAAATGAGCCATGTTGTCCCAAAAATCATCCTCGAAACCTAGTTCTACGGCTGACGCTGAAATCTTCACTCTACATAGACAACTGCTGCCTCAGAAACCGTTGACGTAAACCATCTCCCTCGGACCCAAAAACACCCAAGAACCCCGTTCTACAGCTGACGCTGACATCTTCTGCGCACATAGTCTACGGCTGACACTGAAATCTTCAATGTACATAGACTATTGCTAGCTCAGAAACCGTTGACGAAAACTAGGTCCCCCGGACCCAAAAATCATCCAAGAAGCCCAGTTCTACGGCTGACGCTGACATCTTCTACGCACAAAGACTACTCATGACAGACAAAACGTTTACGAAAACTGAGTCACTGGTGTTCTGAAAATCATCCTCGAAACCCAGTTCTACGGCTGACGCTGAAATCTTCACTATACATAGACTACAGATGCCTCAGAAACCGTTGACAAAAACTAGGTCCCTAGGTCCAAAAAATCATGACGTTGAAATCTTCACTCTACATAGACTACTGCTGCCTCAGAAACCGTTGACGTAAACTATCTTCCTGGGACCCAAGAAGCCCAGTTCTACGGCTGACTCTGAAATCTTCAATGAACATAGACTACTACTGACTCACAAACCGTTGACGAAAACTGAGTCCCTGGGATCCAAAAATCATCCAAGAAGCGCAGTTCTACGGCTGACGCTGACATCTTCTGCACATATAGACTACTGCTGACTCAGAAACCGTTGACAAAAACTGAGCCATGCTGTCCCAAAAATCATCCTCGAAACCTAGTTCTACGGCTGACGCTGAAATCTTCACTCTACATAGACAACTGCTGCCTCAGAAACCGTTGACGTAAACCATCTCCCTCGGACCCAAAAACACCCAAGAACCCCGTTCTACAGCTGACGCTGACATCTTCTGCGCACATAGACTACTGCTGACTGAGAAACCGTTGATGAAAACTGAGTCCCTTCTGTCCCAAAAATCATCCTCAAAACCCAGGTCTACGGCTGACACTGAAATCTTCAATGTACATAGACTATTGCTAGCTCAGAAACCGTTGACGAAAACTAGGTCCCCCGGACCCAAAAATCATCCAAGAAGCCCAGTTCTACGGCTGACGCTAACATCTTCTACGCACAAAGACTACTCATGACAGACAAAACGTTTACGAAAACTGAGTCACTGGTGTTCCGAAAATCATCCTCGAAACCCAGTTCGACGGCTGACGCTCAAATCTTCACTCTACATAGACTACAGATGCCTCAGAAACCGTTGACAAAAACTAGGTCCCTAGGTCCAAAAAATCATGACGTTGAAATCTTCACTCTACATAGACTACTGCTGCCTCAGAAACCGTTAACGTAAACTATCTCCCTGGGACCCAAGAAGCCCAGTTCTACGGCTGACTCTGAAATCTTCAATGAACATAGACTACTACTGACTCACAAACCGTTGACGAAAACTGAGTCCCTGGGATCCAAAAATCATCCAAGAAACGCACTTCTACGGCTAACGCTGACTTCTTCTACGCCCTAGACTACTGCTGACTGAGAAACCATTTACGAAAACTTAGTCCCTGCTATCCCAAAAATAGTCCTTGAAACCCAGTTCTACGGCTGACGCTGAAATCTTCAGGCCACATAGACTAATGCTGACACAGAAACCGTTAATGAAAAATGCATCGCTGGAGACCCAGAAATCATCACGGGAACCTCGTTCTACGGCTGACGCTGAAATCTTCAGAGCACATAGACTACTGCTGGCTCGGAAGTCGTTGAGGAAAACTGGGTCCCTAGGTACCCAAAAATCATCCAAGAACCGAGTTCTACGGCCGACGGTGACATATTCTGCGCATATGGGCTATTGCTGCCTAAGAAACCATTGACGTAAACAGAGTCTCTACTATCTCAAAAATATCCTTGAAACCCAATTCTACGGCTAATGATGAAATCGTCAATGGACATAGACTACTGCTGACTCAAAAACCGTTGATAAAAACTGAGTCTCTACGGACCAAAAAATCACCCAAGAAACTGAGTTCTACGGCTAACGATGAAATCTTCAATGGACATAGACTACTGCTGACTCACAAACCATTGACTAAAACTAAGTCCCTGGCACTAAAAAATCATCCAAGAAGCGTCCTTCTATGCTAATTGAGAAACCGTTGACGAAAACCGAGTCTCTACTGTCCCAAATATAATCCTCGAAACCCAGTTCTACGCCCGACGCTCAAAATCTTCAGGGCACATAGACTACCGCTGACTCAGAAACCGTTAACGAAAAATGCGTCGCTGCCGACCCAGAAGTCATCATGGGAACCTAGTTTTACAACGAACGCTGGAATCTTCAATGGACATAGACTATCGCTGACTCACAAACCGTTAACGAAAAACGAGTCCCTGGGACCCAAAATTCAATCAAGAAGCCCACTACTACGCCTGACGCTGACATCTTCTACGCACATAGACTACTGCTGACTAAGAAAACGTTGACGAAAACTGCGTCCCTGTTGTCCCAAAAATAATCCTCGAAACACAATTCTACGCCTGACGCTGAAATCTTCAGGGCACATAGACTACTTCTGACAAAGAAACCGTTAACGAAAAATACGTTGCTGCCGACCCATAAATCATCACGGGAACCTAGTTCTACGGCAGACGGTGAAATCTTCAGAGCACATAGACTACTCCTGGCTCAAAAACCGTTGATGAAAACTATTTCTGTGGGATGTAAAAATCATCAAAGAAGCCCACTACTACGCCTGACGCTGACATCTTCTACGCACATAGACTACTGCTGACTAAGAAAACTTTGATGAAAACTGCGTCCCTGTTGTCCCAAAAATAATCCTCGAAACACAATTCTACGCCTGACGCTGAAATCTTCAGGGCACATAGACTACTTCAGACACAAAAACCGTTAACGAAAAAAGCGTTGCTCCCGACCCATAAATCATCACGAGAACCAAGTCGTACGGCCGACGGTGAAATCTTCAGAGCACATAGACTACTGCTGGCTTAAAAACCATTGATGAAAACTAGTTCTCTGGGACCCAAAAACCATCAAGAACCCAGTTCTACGATTGCCGATGACATATTCTGCGCACATGGACTTTTGCTGACTGAGAAACCGTTGACAAAAAATGAGTCCCTGCTTGTCCCAAAAATAATCCTCGAAACCCAGTTCTACGGCTGACGCTGAAATCTTCATGGCACATAGACTACTGCTGACGCAGAAACCGTTAACAAAAATGCGTTGCTGCCGACCAATAAATCATCACGGGAAGCTAGTTGTACGGCCGAGGGTGAAATCTTCAGAGCACATCGACTACTGCTGCCTCAAAAACCATTGACGAAAACTAGTTCTCTGGGACCCAAAAACCGTCCAAGAACCCAGTTCTACGGCTGATGATGACATATTCTGTGCACATGGACTTTTGCTGACACAGAAACCTTTGACGAAAACTGAGTCCCTGCTTGTCCCAAAAATAATCCTCGAAACCCAGTTCTACGGCTGACGCTGAAATCATCATGGCACATAGACTACTGCTGACACAGAAACCATTAACGAAAAAATGTGACGTTTCCGACCCAGAAATCATCACGGGTACCTCCATCTATGGCTCACACTAAAATCTTCAGAGCACATAGACTACTGCTGGCTCGGAAACAGTTGACGAAAAATGGGTCTCTAGGGACCCAAAAATCATCCAAGAACCTAGTTCTACGGCCGATGCTCACATATTCTACGCATATGGGCTATTGTTGACTAAGAAACCATTGACGAAAACGGAGTCTCTACTGTCTCAAAAATATCCTTGAAACCCAATTCTACGGCTAACGATGAAATCATCAATGGACATAGACTACTGCTGCCTCAACAACCGTTGACAAAAACTGAGTCCCTACGGATCAAAAAATCACCCAAGAAACCCAGTTATACGGTTGACGCTGAAATCTTCAGAGCATATAGACTACTGTTGTCCCAAAAATCATCCTCGAAACCAAGTTCTACGGCTGACACTGTAATCTTCAGTCTACATAGACTACTACTGACTCAAAAACCGTTGATGAAAACTAGGTCCCTAGGACCCAAAAAATCATCCAAGAAGATCAGTTCTACAGCCAACGCTGATATCTTCAGCGCACATAGATTACTAGTGACTGAGAAACCGTTGATGAAAACTGAGTCCCTGCTGTCCCAAAATCATCCTAAAAACCTAGTTCTACGGCGGACGCTGAAATCTTCAGGGCATATAGACTACAGCTGCCTGAGAAACCGTTGTCAAAAACTGGGTCCCTTCGACCCAAAAATCATCCAAGAAGCCTAGTTCTACGGCTGCCACTGACATCTTCAGCGCTTATAGACTAATGCTGCCTGAGAAACCGTTTTCGAAAACTGAGTCCCTGCTGTCCGAAAAATCATCCTCGAAACCCACTTTTACGGCTGACGCTGAAATCTTCAGTCTACATAGACTACTGCTACAACAAAAACTGTTGACAAAAAGTGAGTCCGTGCGGACCAAAAATCATCCAAGAAGCGCAGTTCTACGGCCGACGCTGACATCTTCAGCACACATAGACTACTGGTGACTAAGAAACCATTGATGAAAACTGAGTCCGTGCTGTCCCAGAAATCATCCTCGAAACCCATTTCTACGGCTGACACTGAATCTTCAGTCTATATAGACTACTACTGACTAAAAAACCGTTGATGAAAACTAGGTCCCCAAGACCCAAAAGATCATCCAAGAAGAGCAGTTCTATGGTTGACGCTGAAATATTCTACGCACATAGACTATTCCTGACTGTGAAACCGTTGATGAAAACTGACTCCCTGCTGTCCCAAAAATAATCCTCGAAACCCACTTCTACGCCTGACGCTGAAATCTTCAGGGCATATAGACTACTGCTGACACAGAAACCGTTAATGAAAAAATGCGTCGTTGCCGACCCAGAAATCATCACGGGTACCTCGTTCTACGGCTCACGTTAAAATCTTCAGAGCACATAGACTACTGCTGGCTCGGAAACCGTTGATGAAAAATGGGTCCCTAGGGACCCAAAAATCATCCAAGAACTCAGATCTACGGGTGACGCTGACATATTCTACGCACATAGACTACTGCTACCTGTGAAACCGTTGAAGAAAACTAAGTCCCTCCTCTACCAAAAATAATCCTCGAAACCCAGTTACACGCCTCACGCTGAAATCTTCAGGGCACAAAGACTACTGCTGACACAGAAATTATCACGGGAACCTCGTTCTACGGCTGACGCTGAAATCTTCAGAGCACATGGACTACTATTGGCTCCAAAACAGTTGATGAAAACTAGGTCCTTAAGGACCCAAAAATCATCCAAGAACCCAGTTCTATGGCTGACGCTGACATATTTTGCGCATATGGAGTTTTGCTGACTGAGAAACTGTTGACGAAAACGGAGTCCCTGCTGTCTCAAAAATACCCTCGAAACCCAGTTATACGGCTAACGATGAAATCTTCAATGGACATCGACTACTGCTCATTCAAAAAACGTTAACAAAAACTAAGTCCCTACGGATCAAAAAATCACCCAAAAAGCCCAGTTCTACGGCTGACACTGAAATCTTCAATGGACATAGACTATTGCTGACTCACAAACCGTTGACGGAAACTGCGTCCCTGGGACCCAAAAATCATCAATGAAGCGCACTTCTACGGTTGACGCTGACATCTTCTACGCACATAGACTACTGCTGATTGAGAAACCGTTGACGAAAACTGATTCCCTGTTGTCCCAAAAATAATCTTCGAAACCCAGTTCCTACGGCTAACGCTGAAATCTTCAATGGACATAGACTACTGCTGACTCAAAAACCGTTGACAAGAACTGAGTCCCTACGGATCAAAAAATCACCCAAGAAGCCCAGTTCTACGACTGACGCTGAAATCTTCAATGGACATAGACTACTGCTGACTCACAAACCGTTGACGGAAACTGCGTCCCTGGGACCCAAAAATCATCAATGAAGCGCACTTCTACGGTTGACGCTAACATCTTCAACGCACATAGACTATTGCTGACTCACAAACCGTTGACGAAAACTGAGTCCCTGGACCCAAAAATCATCCAAGAAGCGCACTTCTACGGCTGACGCTCACATCTTCTACACCCTAGACTAATGCTGACTGAGAAACCGTTGACGAAAACTTAGTCCATGCTATCCCAAAAATAATCATCGAAACCCAGTTCTACGCCTGACGCTGAAATCTTCTGGCCACATATACTACTGTTGACACAAAAACCGTTAATGAAAAATGCGTCGCTCCCAACACATAAATCATCACGGGAACCTCGTTCTACGGCTGACCCTGAAATCTTCAGAGCACATAGAGTACTGGTAGCTCAAAAACTGTTTACAAAAACTAGTGCTCTGGGACCCAAAAATCATCCAAGAAGCGCCCTTCTACGGCAGACGCTCGCATCTTCTACGCCCTCGACTAATGCTGACTGAGAAACCGTTGACAAAAACGGCGTCCCTGCTGTCCCAAAAATAATCCTCGAAACACAGTTCTACGCCTGACGCTGAAATCTTCAGAGCACATAGACTGCTTCTGACACAGAAACCGTTAACGAAAAATGTGTTGTTGCCGACCCATAAATCATCACGGGAACCTAGTTCTACGGCAGACTGTCAAATCTTCAGAGCACATAGACTACTGCTGGCTCAAAAACCGTTGATGAAAACTAGTTCTTTGGGACCCAAAAATCATCAAAGAAGCCCTCTACTACGCCTGACGCTAACATCTTCTATGCACATAGACTACTGCTCAATGAGAAACCGTTAACGAAAACGGCGTCCCTGCTAACCCAAAAATAATCCTCGAAACCCACTTCTACGCCTGACGTTGAAATCTTCAGGGCACATAGACTACTGCTGCCACAGAAACCGTTAACGAAAAATGCATCGCTGCCGACCCAGAAATCATCCACGAAGCATATTGACTACTGCTAGCTCACAAACCATTGACGAAAACTAGGTCTCTGGGACCCAAAATCATCCAAGAAGCCCACTACTGTGCCTGATGCTAACATCTTCTACGCACATAGACTACTGCTGACTGAGAAACCATTGACGAAAACTGCGTCCCTGCCTCCCTAAAATAATCCTCGAAACCCAGTTCTACGCCTGACGATGAAATCTTCAATGGACACGAACTACTGTTGACACAGAAACAGTTAACGAAAAATGCGTCACTGCCGACCCAAAAATCATCACGGGAACCAAGTTCTACGGATGACGCTGAAATCTTCAGTGCACATAGACTACTACTGTCTAAAAAACCGTTGACGAAAACTACTTCTCTGGGACCCAAAAATCATCCAAGAAGCCCACTACTACGCCTGATGCTGACATCTTCTACGCACATAGACTACTGCTGACTGAGAAACCGTTGACAAAAACTACGTACCTGTTGTCCCAAAAATAATCCTCGAAACCCAGTTCTACTGCTAACGCTGAAATCTTTAATGGACATAGACTACTGCTGCCTCACAAACCGTTGATGAAAACTGAGTCTCTGGGACCCAAAAATCATCCAAGAAGCCCACTACTACGCCTGACGCTGACATCTTCTACGCACATAGACTACTCCTGACACAAAAGTCGTTAAAGAAAAAAGCGCCGCTGCCGACCCAGAAATCATCACGGGAACCTTGTTCTATGGCTCACGCTGAAATCTTCAAAGCACATAGACTACTACTGACTCACAAACCGTTGACGAAAAATGAGTCCTTGGGTCCCAAAAATCATCCAAGAAGCGCACTTCTACAACTGACGCTGAAATCTTCATGGCACATAGACTAATGCTGGCTCACAAATCGTTGACGAAAACTAGGTCTCTGGGACACTAAAATCATACAAGAAGCCCACTACTATGCCTGACGCTGACATCTTCTACGAACATAGACTACTGCTGACTGAGAAACCGTTGAGGAAAACTGCGTCTCTGCTATCCCAAAAATAATCCTCGAAACCCAGTTCTACGGCTAACGCTAAAATCTTCAATGGACATAAACTACTGCTTACTCAAAAACCGTTGAAAAAAACTGGGACCATGCGGACAAAAACATCACCCAAGAAGCCTAGTTCTACGGCTGACGGTGAAATCTTCAGAGCACATAGACTACTGCTGGCTCAAAAACCGTTGACGCAAACTAGTTCTATGGGACCCAAAAATCATCCAAGAAGCCCACTATTACGCCTGACGCTGACATCTTCTACGCATATAGAGTACTGGTGGCTCAAAAAGCGTTTATGAAAATTGGGTGCCTAGGAACA
>Ga0307511_10005178_pt1 | contig 13283 bp, 13 predicted proteins | sample 13_EM_MG_FD_200266 | JGI IMG/M metagenome (GOLD analysis project Ga0307511, IMG submission 200266) | Populus trichocarpa ectomycorrhiza microbial communities from riparian zone in the Pacific Northwest, United States - 13_EM | ecosystem: Host-associated > Plants > Roots > Unclassified | place...
TCTTCCTCTAATATTTGTCGAATGTGGGGATCCCCATTGCATATGGTCTTAGCGGCATACGGGATGGAGATATGGTCTAATCTTGATTGTAGAGGTTCTACAGCCGCGATGTAGGCCAGCTCGTCCTTGCTCCCTCCATGGTACTCCCCGGTGATTTTGCGTAGGGCTTGGTATTCCAGTCTCTCTATGGCGCTCAGCTTGTATGTGTGGCTCCTGCGGTTCCAAATGTCAGCTGCATAGGTGAAGGTTGGTCTGCAGGCTCCTATGAGGAGGGTCCTGAGTGCGCTCGAGGGTAAACCTCTCCTGGATTTTCCTAACCTCTGTGTTTCTGTTCCTCCAAGAACTTCTTCTAGCTGGTGGCTTTCCTCTGCGCTATCCTCTGGCGGAGAGTTCTGGATTCCGCCTTGTAGTCCTTGGGAGCGCTTCTTCTTACGCTCCTTATCTAATCATCTAGCTCGGCATCCCACCATTTCTTGCTGCGAGTACCGACGGTCTTGGTTCGGAGGAGTTCGTTGTATAGGTGAAGCAGGTGTTGGTAAGTCTCGTTATAGAATGAGGGAGTGTAAGCTGGAGGATCCTCCGCATAGGACTCCCACCACGTCCAGTCAATTGTGGGGTATGTTCTGGCTTCTGGTATTCTAGACACTAGGGCTCCTGCAATTATCGCATGGTTTGAACCGATCCAGGAGAGGCTCAGGGGGCGGGGGATCAACGTTTTGAGCTCGTTTTTGAAGCTCAGGTCTGGGAGGCTGGTTTGGTCGCCTCTCCTCCATGTATAGGTCGTGGGGTCTATGTTTTGTCTTTTTTTTTTTTTTTTGAAGTCCATACGCCTGATCAGCCTTAGGCTATGCGGCGGCCTGGAACCTTTGACGGAACCTTCATTTGGAGCGGTCAACCCCCGAAAAGAAACCAACTATCTACGCATGTACAAACTGTGTGAGACCCGAATTCACTGTGTAGGAAAGAGAGAAACCAATCGGGGTAACAGAAACATGACATAAGCCCACATCAATCGTCCTCTATCACCAGTCACTGACTTCCACTCTTCTCCTCCCTCTGTCAAAGTCGTAGACTTCAATCGGTAGCCATCGTCCCCTCACCTTCAGGTGGCTCCCGAGTGCCAACTTCCTATAGAAAAACACCACAGCGGAGCTGGTGGCTTTACCCAGTCTCCGCATACCTCCCAAGAGCCAAGATGCCCCTATTATCCTCTTCACTCCCACATCCGGTATCGTTTCTCCCATGGGTCTCTGGCGGGGGACCCCATGGATTACCATCGCCTTGACTAACAGTCCGTTGTTGTCAGGCGATATGCTCCGAGGGGGTGTTTTGGCTGGTCGGGATCGCTTCCCCGCCGGTTTCGCTGCCGAATGTAGAGCAGCCTGTTTTTTGTTGGTAGCCGGAGGTGCCGATACCAGAGCCACGTCCTCATCCTCATACCCGGATAGGTCCTCGTACATCTCCCGATAGCTATCGGAATTGTATGACCTATCCTTCATCTCCGTATCCTCGCTGTCCTTGGCACTCCCCTCCCCCTTCCTCTCTCTCATCTTCTTCATCGCCTTCTCCAACTCTCCCAACCCCACTTCCGTCTGTGTACCATCATCCACCTGTACCACCGTCGGTTCCTGGAAGTGGTTGGTCTGGGTGGCGGCCGTTACCATCTCGACTGGTAGTGCCTTACTAGGCCTGGGCACGAGACGTCTCGTGGGTATGGACAGTGGTCTCGAGACATCTCGAGACCGAAAAAGTCCCGAGACAGTCTCGTAAGCCTCGAGACTTTTGGACATCGAGCAACCGCAAAAAGGATTAAATAATGCAGGTACTAGGAATTTGTAGAAAATGATCGGAGAAAAGGCATGTCAGGGTTTAATTATATACAGGTTACCACAGTGTTTCATGGCTGTCGCACTGTCTCACACAAATAAATGCACGGCGCAGCCAAGGAAAAATTTTCTCAAAAGTCTCGAGACTTTTGCCAAAGTGTCTCGTTCCCAGGCCCATGCCTTACCCTTTGCCTACCACTTCTTCCGTTCTGCTGACACCGCCTTCCCCGCCTTAAAATGTGCCTCCTTCTCCGCCCATGCCTTCCACTTCTCCTCCGCCTTCCGCTCAGCAGCCTCCAGCTTCTCCTTCAACCGGTCTGCCTGTGCCACAAACATGTCAATCATCTGAGTCTTGACGGTTAGTAGCAATTCCAAATCAGAGGTATCCCTCCTCTCTGTTAAGCTTTGCAATTCCGCGCCGTGTCCAGTGATCAACTTGTCCCGTGCCTCGAGCTTATCCTCTGTCTTATCTTGCTTCCGTTGAAACTCACCCAGCTCCCTCTGAGCATCGAAATATGCATCGGATATCTTGTCTCGGTCTTCCCAATCCACACTTCCATCCTCACCCAGGATTCTCAGTATAAGGTCGAATTCTGGCAAGGACTGCTCGCTTTCCACCAGTTCTGAGTCCACGAAGACGGCCGCATGTGTTAACAAGAATCCCGCGACATCCTCCCACTCCCCTGCCATCATCTTCCTCATCCTCCTCTCCCACCAGTCACGACCCATTTGGTCCACGACCTCCTCATCATCACAGTCGAGAAACCCAGTTGGGTTCCCCTTTGACACCCAAGGACCGCTAAAAATCTGATCCTCATCCCTAATCCCCCCACGAGCACTCTCCTCCTCCTCCTCCTCATAGACACTAGCCACCGGTTTCCTTAAGTCCGCCCGTGCTAATGCCTCTCTCACAATGGCATCCGGTACCCTGACCAATCGGTCTGACACCGACACCTCCGCCGCCAACTTCCTCTCCACTGATAGCTGCCGGTTTCCAGTCTTAACAGCTGGAGTAGGTTCCGGAGTAGGTAATTGAGATACAGACACCTGCACCTCCGGAGTGCATTATCTCGGTCTGTTGTCCAGAGAACGGGACAGCCATCGGGGCTGTAGCCTTTCCTTTGCCTTTTCGGTGCTTTGGTATCATTTTCTAATTTCCCCAAAAATTGCGGAGCCGCTGCTCAAGGTGACACCGAGATCTAACGCTGCTATAAGGGTTGCAACGCGCCGCTTTAGCCTGTCCTTAGTTGTAGCGACAGTCGCTGGTTGCAACGTTAGGAAAAACCGCCCCAGTTTTAGCCCGAGTTCTTGCGAAACTTGACCCTCGGGGGGATTGTGTAATTCTCTTCAAATCGTCACGAAAAGAGGATATTCGTGATGTGCTCGCTTCGCTCTGTCGAATTCTGTTTGCTCCGACGTCGGAAACCCTCTGGTTGTCGAGATCGACCAAGTGAGCTCGTCCTGCAGTTGTCGAGATCGACCAAGTGAGCTCGTCCTGCACGGTGTTGCCGGTGTTGCCTTTGCTCCTTAAGCCTCCACATGTGAACTATGTACGTATTGCTACCATCAATCATTGGGAAGGGGGTACGACCCCCCTTATACCCCCGCTTCACCCCTCAAATAGGTCTCTCGAAAGTCTTCGGTGTGTGTTACTTCGATTCCGTCCACTCTGGGCTCTTCTCTAGCTCGATCCCGGTCCCAATATAGTTGGCGCCATCGTGATCCACTTCCCCGTGGTGATCCGCTTCCCAGTGATGGATGGTATGTTCATTGAGACTGACATCCGCATCCGTCATGTCGGACCGTTATGCTGCAGTCAACCCGGAACCCCAGGCTCTTGTATGCAATGTCAGGGAACACCCGTACTTGAACTCATTACTCTAATGGTGCTCTAAACCATACGTAATATAAGATTACAACGTTACGAACGCAGGAATCTTGAAAGATAGAGAGATATAGATATATTCGTCAGGGCTATGTAGAGATCGCTATAGTCTGAATGCTATGGTTCTACAGTTCTATCTTATATTTTATTTCGCCAGCGGATTCCTGCTCTTTTATCCTCCTCGAGTTATCCCAATATGCCATTTTGGGCTTCCCTGTTCATGTCCGCATATCCCAATTGTCCCTTCTCGGATTCCTGCGCTTCCTGTGATATCGCACATGAGAGTAATTCTTACACGTAACGCATCGCCTCACGCTGTATTTCCCAGCGCATCGCGATGCTGAAGGTGGTACATACAAACTCCCACCATCTGCTGGCGATGTCTCGCCACTGGTCTCGATAGGTTCCTTGCTATGCATTCCACTATGTCGGAACATACATCCACCACACTCGAGTTATCCAACTCACCATATATCCGGCTACCTATATTCATGGCTTATCTGGTGGATAATTATCCTATTATCCTGCAGTCAGCGCATTTGCTTATTTCATGTATTTCGTACATTTCCTGCATTTCTGCTACCTGCGTATATTTCTTAAGTTATTCTCACATAACCTATAAGCTTACCCAACGTCAGCTCAGCTTTTCATTGCAACCGCTTATTTGTATTTCTCTTGCTTCCAATTGGCCGGTTAACATCCCTGTCCCAGTATGTCTCACATTGACTTTCGCAACTTCAATGTATATTCCTAATTATTAAGCAAGCTTTCACACACCTCTACTGTCGCATCCACTGCTATTACCTTCAGCACGCTGCTCCACTAGAACCTCTGTTGCCTCAGATCGGTACTACTGCACTATCTAGTACCATTTCCGCTGCCTTCTAATATTCTTCCCGGAATATTCTGTTACACTGCTCATTGTGAACGGTTCGCCGAAGACACTGTGCCAAAGACCCCCCAGTGACTAACCAATACGTCACACGTACTAGAGGAAACCCCCCACGAGTGGTGCTAGCCGTGACAGTCTGTACGAGATCTGACCTATCTGAGCCCAAGCGGAATTCTACCGGACAAAACCTAGCGCATGCGCCCGGTGGTGAGCCTTTGCTCGAGGGATAAGAGGGGGCTACTCCTGTAACGACGAGTTGCTCCTGCCTGAGTCCGTCCTCCCACAGTGGGTGTTGGCCTTATATATATGACTGCGGGTGCACTCTCTATGACGAGTTGCTGTCTCTGCATTTGCCTAGATTCCCCGACCCCAGCCAGGTGCATTTCGACCCAACTATAGCCATTCGACTGTCAGGGTCCCCCACCAGGGCTAGCAGGAGAGGGAATCCGTAGCGTAACAGATAAGAAAATCGGTCGTGAGGCGTGGGCCTGAGTGGTACGGGTAAGGCGGCCTACGCTCCCACCGGGGCAGTGAGGGGCAGTGCACTGCAAAGGCGACTATCGGTCGAGAGGCAACACACCTCCAACCCCTTTGCAATTCTCTTGGGACCCAGTCGGTTAGTTTTCAGGAACACGAGTAGCCAACTGCTACTCGACGTGTATTACACACATAACACTCGCGCTGTTCATCCCTGCATAGGACGAGATTTCCCCGTCTTAGCATGCGAGTGGCTTGTACGCTTCATGGTCTAGGAGCGCCCGGGTCGGTGAATCTGCTCATTCCCTTCTTGTAGCACCAAATTTCTTCGTGTCCTGAGCTTCCGCAGAAGTAGTATGGAGACCATTGTCTCGGGTGGGGGGGGAGGCCTTGGAAAGGCGGGTGCGGGTGATGGTGAATCCCAACCGGTTGGGGTAGGTGGGGCGATCGCCGTCTCGTTGGTGTAGGTGTATGGGGAGGCTGTTCTGGCACCAGAGGAGTGTGGTATCTAGCTTACGTCCGGATAGGGTAGTGACTGGGGCTCTTAAAGCCCCATTAGTGGGGCCGCACATGAGTAATTCATATAAAGAGACAAAAAAATAGCAAAATCATGTAATTGCGAGTGTTGACGAGTTTTGGTAAGTTTTCCAAAAGTAGTGGTTTTGCTGTACAAGTGTCGATAGACAGGCATTACTAGCACGGAACTATGTATAGTTGCGAGGCAGAGGCTGGCCTAGGAGGTAGAACTTGACGGGCATAAGCAGTCCTTCGTCATAAGCTAGGTTTTTTCAGTATGAGTATAGAGTTGCTACAAGATTAACAAACATGATCAATAACCCAACCACCTACCGGTTACCCTAACAAACCCGTCGCCCCGGATCCAACAACACGCACCCCCACCCACATTGCAAAAATTGCAGGTATATTCCGGAAGTCATCCTGATCAACAGCCCCATCCCAATCCCCACCGATATCCCGGGGGCCCCCATCCCGCTTTGGGTTACGCCATCCACAATCGAATTACCAATGGTGGAAGGCAAAACGGTACACTCCCCCCTTCGTCCCCCATCGTTTGTATTTTGTGGCCACATCCACAAGGACAACGGGGTACCAGTTCCCCGCCAAGCATATCTCCTCTCCCTTCTCCCACTCCGACCATCCTGGCTGTTGCTCTGGACACAAACACCTCCCACGCTTCCCTATCGGTGACCACCGAACAGTGCGTATCGCCTGTCATACCCCGCGGCAGTACCCCAACCCTCCGGTGGTCATCAAAGCTGCATACCACGCTCACAATCCACACTTGATTGACAATGGCTCCCATTTGTAGTTGTGCTGCGAATGGACGAACCAGCCGTCTGATATAGCGCTCGAGTTCTTCGTAGGGTGTACCCGTAGTTAACGCAGTTGTACTGTTGTTGACCCCAAGCGGCTGAGATAAGAGGGTGAGCCCCAGGGTGGGGCGAGGCATGGTTTCAATGACAATAGTCATCGGGGAGTCACTGCTGGACCTGGTTCCGATCCGCGTACGACCTGGTACCGAGAGGTGAATCGTTAGTGGTGCCGCGGGTAGCCCAAAGTCCCCTGGTGAATTGAGTTTGTCCGCCGCGGGTAGCACCAAGTCCTCTGGCGAATTGGGTTTGTCCGGGCTTGATGATCGTGTCTCAGGGTCGGCAGGGGGAGGATCCTGTGGGACAATGGATTGCTTGTGCAGAGTGTTGTGGTCGCCCCCATTCGGGTCTTCCCCACCGAACTCGTCCCCATATTCACTCTCTCCACAGGAGCCCCGTTCTGATGTGTCGTCGTCGTTGTTAGGTACGGCTGTACCCACAGCCAGGTGGTAGGCTGCGAGCTCTGCCTCCTCTGCGGCGAGGCCATCAAGAAGTAGGACCCTGGGCAAGTTGTAGTTTGAATACATGGAAACTTCTGAGAGCAGAACTGTGCCTACGCAAGCGAGGCTCCTCGACAAAGAGCCGGAATGCGTTGACGAAAACAAGGAGTAGAGTATATAGACGAAAACAGGGAGTAGAGTAGGTAATCGAAAACAAGGAGTAGAGTAGGTATTGATGTAACGTATGTTCGTATGCGTGATGATATCGAAGTGTTCAGCGACGAATCAAGGAGTAGACTAGGTATTGATGTAACGTATGTTCGTATTCGTGATGATATGGCACTGATCAACCACGAAGTATATCTACATCATGAAAAGCCCGCTAGTATTCCCCGTGACAACTCTGTGTGGCACTACAAGAACCAAAAGGGGCGAGAAAGAGAACATCTCCAGACGCAGGGGAGCTCGCGAGACTCAGACCAGGCAGCACGCAAAAAGATTTTGTAGTCGGTACCACGTCCCGCAACGCGCTACAAACCGACAACCACTTTGACAGAGCGGGCGGAAAGAAAAACAGCCGGAGCAGCAAACAGAATATTCTGGGAAAAGTATACCGGAGGCAGCGGAAGTGTTAAATGGGTAGTGCCACTAGGAACGATCTGAGGGAGCGGAGGTTCTGGTGAAGCAGCGTGGTCATGGTAAGAAGCAGTCGATTCGACAATAGCAGTGTGCGAAGACTTACTTGATTATTAGAAATATACGGAGCGCAGCGGGATGTCTCTCTCTCTCTTTTCTATTGGGAAGCACATTACTCGTGTGCAGCCCTGTAGGAGGGCCATGACGAGCCTACTGGAAGCCCGATAGGTTTCAAGGGAAACCAAGTTAATCTGGATGACCCTGCGCTAGATCTAGATACAAAGAACTCTAGTCCTCCGCTTAAGCCCTCCCCGGCTCCCCGGGGACTTAGTGAAAAAGGAAAGAAGGGAAAATGAAAAGGAAAAAAATTCCTCCACCTCGCCCTCTAACCCGGCCCTCCCCAGGAAACCTCCGCCGCCACGGCCTCTCCCGGCCCTTCCGTCTGTCCATTCGCCCACTTCCGGCGGCTCCCCTCCCTCTCCCTCCAACTCTCTTACCCCGTTCCTGCGTGTGTGAGCAAAGGCTAGCTCCACGTCACGTAAGCAGTGAGGGGCTGAGGGAAAACCTTTGCAGATTTTGACGGTGGTAATAGCAGGGTGGTTGCCTTACTTCTCGGTCATGGGTAGACTTATCTGTGGTTGTTGTAGATAAGGTCGGGGAAGCCCTCTGTGGCGTCGTATGGGGTCGTCCCCTTCCTTCCCCCAGTTGGGGGCGTCTAGCTCTTCCCAGGAGCCTTCCCCACCCAGAGGGGGCGCCCCCTGTGCCCTGAACCTGGGGCAGTTGAAGACTATGTGGTCCCCAGTCTGTGTCGGGGCCCCGCAGGGGCAGGTCGTGTCGTCGGCCTTGCTGATGTGGAAGATCCACGATCGTTGGGGGCCCTTCTCGGCACGGAACCAGGTGTAGGCCGAGAGGGCATGGCGGAGCCAATCTGGGCGCCTTAATCCGTAGCCTGGGTTGCAGTGGGCATCCTTTCTTTGGAGCTTGCATTGAGCGCCTATGCCCTCGTGGGCGCCCACTCTTGGGGCGAGGGAGACCACCCCTAGGTGCGAGTAGAGCTCGGCTTGTAGTTCGGCTTGGACGTTGCCGTATAGGCCTTTGTAGACCCTAACCTAGGCGAAGGCTGTGGGTAGGGACATCCTGCGGGAGAGCGCCTCTTTGAGGGTTGCCTCGATTCCCAAGCGTGGTGGCCCCCCCCGAGATAAGCCAAGGGCGTTTCACATCGCGGTCATGGAGTCGGTCAGGATGCATGCTTTCTTGATCTGGTGGGTGGAGGCGTGATCCAGCGCGAGGAAGATGCCTCACCTCTCCTGATTGGCTACTGAGCTGAGGTTGCAACTGCAAGTGCCTTAATCTTTTCAGAGGGTTGCATTCCAATCGTGTTTCCCAGGGCGTAACAAGTTAGAAGATGTACAGCATCACGGACTGTCAGCTTATAAACAACCTCGTTGCCCAAGTTGGCCGCATGGAACAAGCTTTTGAGTATATCGACAAAGTGCCTAATTATTGGCCCCGCCATATACCTGGGGGAGGACCATTGTGATCCATTGTGGGTTTCTCCACTACCAGAGTGCACATTTTCGACGCCGTTTGTGGCATTTGCCTGAAGCAGCTGGCCAGGTTCTCCAGGCGCTGGCGTGGGGCCTGTGGCTGCCGGTGTCAAGTTCCTCAACCACGTTAGGAAATGTGATTGTGGAAGGCAGCCACAGGGGTCGATAAGCCCAGAGTCAATACTACAGACAACCCTCATTATAAATATACCCGATATTAACATATTTTCATTATATGCATGCCCCTCGTGGTCCCCCAACATATATAACAGGGTGTACGTTTCTCTCGATAAAAGTACATATTAACTGTAAGCATGTCATCTCTGGTCCCGACCGCATGGTTATAACTAGAGTTTTCTGTATTACGATTCTGTACTTCAACAGATGGCTTAGGAGCATGATTTCTAACTCCCGAAGCTTCGCGTCAAGGAAGGTGTTCCCGCATCGTTCCCAATGAAACTGCTCTTGATCGAAAACTCGATCGTCATTCCTATGCCAAGTATGCAAAACCTTGTGGTGAGGCACAGGGCCTGAATACGCTGTTAAGGCAGGAACGAGATTTATAGTCAACAGCGGTTTGGCGAATGATCTAGGTTGACCCCTCCTTAACTTAATGAACAGTCCTATGTAGATGTATGTTGAGGCTTCCGGGGTCTTCGAGTGCACGTCTAGCTGCTTAGGCACTTCAGGGTAGGGAGGCAGTTCAACGATGTGTAACGGTGGGAAAATATGGTATGTATGCCTACATATCAAGCCTTTGCGGTTTTGTGGGGATGTAGAATAAGGCCGTATAACTGTTGTGATGTTTGTTACTAACGGGAGTACCAATTTAAGCTTGCGCAAGTATGCAGCGTGGTACCAAGCCACGCCCATGAACTAACCCATGCCAAGCCACGTTGATTGAGCCATATAAGGTATTTGACGAGGATTCGGCACACTCCCGGAATCCTGCGCACTTCCTGCATAGTTGTATTTAATTGTGAAAAAATACAATTATATTGCAAATAGACTCAAATTAAAACCAGAACTTTATGTACCTATGAAAGCCATCTGAAAGTGCCACCCTGTAGTAAGTATCGATATATGGAGTAATGAAAATATGAGAGATAGGAACTGGAGTCTTTATGAACTAAACTATGATGTGGCTAAATTATGGCCTCAAAGGATATGCATGGTTCAATATACATAATATATAATATATAATACATATGGACTTAGTATCAGGATCAACGCTTTGCTATATGAAGAGAAATAGTTCACTATATTATAAATCATGTTAAAAAATATATATTCAAAGTGATACTGGAATTAATAAGCCCTTCTATATGGTATGCATATAGTTATACAGTTTGCTAATACTTACTATATGTAAAAAAACTAGTTACAGATATAGAAGAGCAATAGTGGTACCAGTATAAGGTAATATACTAGAGGGTAACAAATTATTTTCTTTCGATATATAATAAGTCAGCTTACTTAATCTACAGAATATTCCTATAAGTTTGTTAGAATGAAAATCATAGTATGTAATGAAGCTTAGTTTAAAGTTTTACTACTATTGACAAGCTAAAATATGTGTTAAGTTAAGCTTCCTACCAAAATAGATAAAAATTAACATATATTTTGACCTTGCTAAGACTAGAAGGTAGACTAGATGAGTAAGTTCTTTAGTAAGGTACTTTATAATACATAAATACATTTGTAAGCAGAATATAGCTATTTCCTACATATTATTATACCTTTACTGTTTAATATTAACCCACATGTAGTAATTTTCATAAACTATACAATATTACATATAGCCCACCAAACCTTCATAGTATATGAGACTTATTTAACAATATTAAGCATATGTATATATACTCTAGTTCCTATATGAACCTAATTTAAAGATTCCTTAAATTATTATTCCTTAGGAAATACATCTTTTAATACAATCTGCATTACAGATTACTATTTACATCCACACAAATACATCTTTTAATACAATCTGCATTACAGATTACTATTTACATCCACACAGTAAGCCGTTGATTCTAATACCAAGTCCACATGTAAAATATATTATATAAAATGTATATTCATCTCTACAAGTTTTTTGGGGCCATAATTCAATCATGTCAATTTTTAGTCCTGTATGTACTGCAATTGCTATATCTAGTTTTTAATTAGTTTATATATTAATGACTACCACAAGGTGGCACTTTCAGATGGCTTGCATAGATACAGTGAAGTTCAAGTTTCAATACTAGCATATTTGCGTTATAATTCCATTTTTTTAACAATTAAATTCCAGCATTGCGGAAGAGCGCCAGATGCCAGTAGTACGCCAGATCCTAGTCAAATACGTTACAGCACATACATGGTATTGTTTTTTTTTAAAAAAAATACCCAATAGCCATATTCGACCGCATGGGGGATAATGACGAGCCATCCGAAAGCTCGGATGGATACTAGGGAACCCAAGTTAATTTGGGGCCCTATGCATGCTAGGCACAATCAGATGCAATAGAAGGAACTGAAGAGAATGAAATGAACCATTAGAGGACTCAACATCCTCACTCGAAAAATTTGCGATTCGGAAATATAAGGTAACATATCTAACTAACCGTGGCTATTCACATCTAATTACAGCCATCCGGTTTGAACTAAGAGTAATTATTCGTGGGCTGCATCCAGCGCACCGGCACGGCGTAACAAAACTAAAACTTGGGTTGGCACCAGACTGATCCATCACCATTCCTGAGAGATAGAAGCGTTGCTGAAATAGAAAATTTTGTGTTTTTCTATATACTGTAATTCCCATTCGGCCGCGCGGGAGGTCGAGACGAGCCACCCGGAAACCAGGATGGTTTCACGCAGCGGGGAAGCTAATAGGTGTCTGCATGCAATCCAGGGTGATCAGTACGGAGGCACGCACACAAGCAGTGTTCTGGAATAGAAGATGTGAGTAGGCCTGGGCACGTCACAAGATGTCTCGAGACTTTTGTGAACATTTTGCATTGCCTGCGCCGTGCAGATATATGCGTAAGACAGTGTGACAAACGTTTAGACAGTGTGGCAACCTGTACATAATTAAAGGCTCACGTGCCTTTCCTCCGCTCATTTTCTACAAATTCCTAGCACCTGCGTCATGTGATTGAAATTGCGGTTGTTCGATATCCAAAAGTCTCGAGACCCACTCAAGACTGTCTCGAGCCCATTCCCCATCTCGTTTCAAGGAATCTCGTCCCCAGGCCGAGGTGCGAGTGGAACCTACATGATCTATCGGCCTACACATGGACACGGACAGAGACGTGGAGTGGACTCTCCCGAATATCACTGCGGACACCACAGCCAGTACGGCCAACATCTGAGATCCCACTGCCAGGCGCCGGAAAAGGAATATATAGTTGAAGGCACAGAGGAATCTTTCAACCACATGTATAGCATGCTACGAGAATAATCCGAGAAGGGAGAAACGCAGAACAGTTTCCACCTCATTGGGAACATTTCTGTCACGTCGATTCAACGTAGGCAGCTTCCAACAAAGGCCCGCTGGTTTTTTCCAACTTGCGACCATTTATATTTATATAGAACACCGGGGTTGAGATTAATTTGAACCCATTGAATCCGCTTGGGTTTCCGAGTGGCTCGTCACTGCCCCACGGGTGGACCGAATACGTGTACTGACTGTAAAAACAGAGGGAGGAATGGGACGCTGACACGTGGAACAGATAGATTTAGGGAAAACCACAGACGACGATAAACAAGAGTTGCAGTTAGCTATCCATGAATATGGGGAGGGATGCGATAACTTTCTCAGACAACAGCAAACCGAAAACAGGAAACATCAGACTAGGATAGTGGTCACAGGAGGGCGAGGGAGAATGATCGGAAACGCAAGGAGAGATCGCGACGGTATGGGATGGGGAAATAAGCGGGATACATGGGGTCTTGGGCATGAACCCCAGGAATTGAACACTGCTCATCCTTACCGACTCGCAGGTAGCGATCACAACGATCAAGGCAGCACAAACCAACAAGGCGAGAACAAGAGATCTGAAATTGGTTATGGAGCAGATATACGAGAGACAACAAGAGCTCGGAGAAGGCGCGGTGCCACTAGGTTGGGTAAAATCACACGTCGAAATGTTCGCAAATGAGGAAGCTGACACACGAGAAAAGAATGGGGGGGGGATACAGCCGA
>Ga0307511_10005179_pt1 | contig 13282 bp, 17 predicted proteins | sample 13_EM_MG_FD_200266 | JGI IMG/M metagenome (GOLD analysis project Ga0307511, IMG submission 200266) | Populus trichocarpa ectomycorrhiza microbial communities from riparian zone in the Pacific Northwest, United States - 13_EM | ecosystem: Host-associated > Plants > Roots > Unclassified | place...
TGAATAAAGCTATCAGGTTCCAGGTCTCGAGCTTGAAGCGACTGAGAGCAAGAGTACATAAGGAAACAAGTTCTTGGGAACGACAACCAACCAGAATACAACGACAACTGACGCTTGGTGGCCCATAAGCTCCTGATTTAGGCTGAATCAGGTTCGCATATTGGTAACAAACACTAACTCATTTGTTTGCCCACATCGTTTCCATGAATTCCTCCCACTTGCCCTCAACGATTGGTGCATGCCCATTTTGCAATCAGCCTTTCAAATCGGCTGGCATGCACAAGATTCTTTTGGAAAAAAAACATTCCAAATTCCAGCACCTACCGTCGAAACGAAAGTGAGCTGAATCTACCACAGTCGATGCACATTTGGACGCAGCACAGCAGCCAACGGACGTGACGGTTGGTGGTTGCCCGTTTTGCAAGCAGGCTTTTAAATCGGCTGGCGGACTCATGAATCATTTGGAAAAACAACATCCCAAACTCTAGCACCCCCGAAAACAAACGAATACGAACAAGGGAGATTTGGACGCAATAGAGAAAGCAATGGACGCAAAAGAGAAGGTCCAGGACGCAGTACAACCTACGAATGACCAGAACTTCAAAGATGAGTTAAGGCCACTCTTTTTAGACTTACCCGACCATACACTACAAGATCACACTAAATCGCCGGAAGAACAACTAGAACAAATCAACTATAATGGCCCTGAGAATTCAGACGCGGGGGGGGATCAATCGGACACCATTATACGCGTGCAAGACATCACGAATTTTCCTGCGGACCGTGAAGCTGGCAAGGCCATTTCGACATACCCGTTTGTTATTTAGAGGGAACTAATATATAATTTCTTTCAACCCTTCCAAAATGTGCTGGATTATAAGCTTGTAAGGTTTTTGCACGAATCTCATGTGCCAAGAGCTCAGATCGATGAGTTCTTCAAGGATGGCTTACTTGGGAAACGAACGGACGCCTAAAGGTCCTCGGCGGACTGCAGTCCAAGATTTTCTTTTCGATCCCCTTCCACCTTGCATCGGAAGATTTACGACATAGCTATGGATCTTCTGTGGAAGAATGGATTTGTGGACTTTCGGTTGGCTAAAAATACGGAATTCTGGTATAGGGATATTTTGGAGTCGTTAAAGTACCTGTTGCGTTGGAAATCATTTGCTGCACATATGTGCTGGGCCCTGGTGAGGCACTTCGACATACAGCAAGACACGGTTTATACAGAGATGAATACCGCTACGTGGTGGTGGAATATGTAGCTATGCTAGTACTACACATTCTACATTTGTGAGTATCTTGCGGCTAACTTCAGATCTTAGATGACCATCCCCATCGGCTCCATGTTGGTACCAGTGCTATTTGCGTCTAATGCCACCCATTTGACGAATTTTTCTGGTAATGGGAAAGTGTGGCCTTTGTATATGATTATTGGCAACATTAAGTCTGGAAATGGGAATCGACCCACATCTTATGCATGGATACTAGTAGCCCTGTTGCCGAATAGTCTGAAATGAGTCAAAAAGATCACGGGCTGGTCAGAGGAGAAACAGGAGCAAGAGGCCATTGAGGTTCTTCACGAGTTGCTGACTTTCATTTTGCGTCTGTTATCGGACACAGCACGGGATGGTATAAATATCAGCTGTCCGGACGAGGTTATAAGGGAGTGCCATTTCCGGGTTACTGGCTGGCTTGTAGACTATATGGAAAATTCAACAATACATGGGATTTATTCCACGGGATGTCCGATGTGCGAATGCCCTTCAGTGAAACTCGGCAACCTCTAAAAGTATCCCTTGTACAAAGCTGAAAAATATTGAGCATGGGTTAACGAATCGGACGCCAAAAGTCTGCACAAGGACGGAGTGAAGCCAGTCATAAACGCGCTTTGGACCAACAAGGATGTGGTTCCAAATCAGCTTATTCGATCGGATATCCTTCACACTATGATTTTGGGGAACCTTCAGCATTTGATGGAATGGATAAAGGGGTTTCTGGAATTCCACAACAGAGTCCCCGCATTCGATAATATCTGGAGTTCTCTGCCTCGTTACCCTGGAAACTATGTGCCGCGCAAGTCATACAGACTTTTAAGTCAAGTCTCAGGCAAGGAAATGCGATCAATCTTGATAGTAATTTTGGGTGTTTTCACTGCTACTCTACATCGCAAGACAGACATAGCGCGTCCGACTGCCTCCCAAGAATGGGAGTTCAAAAGAGCAATCACTTGTGTACAATACTTGCCTGATTTTGCCCTCCTCTCCCGGTATCGGAGCCATACCGATAGCACAATTGGATATATGCGAGAATATCTACAAGAGTTCCATCGCACTAAGGACGTTTTTTTGCGCTATCAGGCTACCAAAGCTACCAAAGGCAGGGTGGATGTGGTCTCGAAGGAGCTTACCGAATGGAATAAAAGTCGCAACGTGGAGGCAAATCCAAACGGACATACAGCAGCCCAAAAGCCACGTACGGCGGCGGAGGACAGGGATGAACGAGCATATCTCGTTAATCAGGTTCTCGAAGAGGATTCATATTTCAACTTTCCCAAGATCCATTTGATTATGCACTGGGCTGACCAAATCTCACCCTATGGCAGCTTGCCCTTGTATTCCACGGAGGTTTGCGAGATATCACACAAGGCATTAAAGGACGCATACCGTCAGAGTAAATACGTTGATAACATACCACAAATCATCCAAAGTTATACCCGATCTCATAGCTTCGCAGTAAGGGAGTTGGATATGACAGCATGGGCAACAGAGGATCCAGCAATTTAGCAGAGGTTGGGGGACGTTGTCCGTCCGAAACGCAAAGAAACGTAGCTGCTTGTGCCTTTAGGCACCAGGATTTACGTTACACTACAAGGGAAGGGTGCAATACAGGTAATATACAACCTAGTATGTGTGGCGGAAGAATTCATGATTCCAGAACTCGGGGAACATATAGTACAGTTCTTTGCGTGCAATGTTTATCAGGCGGCCAATGATCCAGAATCGGACGCAGAGAGTATTTTATTGCATGCAACTGTGCAAGCATACAACAGTCTTGAGATTCCTATACCAGATCAAGATGTGGATAAGAAAAATGCTTATAAACTGCAGGATGTGCGGGCCACCAGAGGGAGAATATGGTGAGGAAAGGAGGTAAGGGGAGATGCAGTATGGGTACGTATCGAGTCAATGAGGCTCCGCCCTACGTCCGTTACGGGGTGCTTGAAGGGGTACCAAGATCTAGTGACAGGATTCTTGAATGCATTATTTACACTTAGGGGGTCAAATGGAAAGTTGTACAAGTTAACTTATGTGACACTGCTAGAGTGGGCAGGAAATCCGACGCCTCACGGCCCCGAAGGGATGTCAGAGGTGAAAGGGTTCTTGCACGGGGGAGGGCAAACAGTAGTGTGGCTGTGTACTATTGAGGGGGCAGCACATTTGATACCAGTGGAACCGGAACGAAATTGGATAGTGAATAACAGAGTGGATTACCATGTGTTGAATGAAATGAATGATGTAAGGAAGCATGAATTAAATGGAAGAGTGCGGCGGAGAGAAAAGAGACGTGACAAGTATGTAATCGGACTTGTGAGCGCGTAAAGGGACAAGTGAGAGGTAGTAGAAATAGGAACGTGAGCGAGATAAGATGCGCAAGTGCATGGCATGAGCTGCAAAGACAAGTGTGTGGCTGTTGGGAAGGCAAATGAGAAGTAATTAGTGAGGATGATGTTGGTAGCGCATACAACATGTATGGGACAAAAAATTGCTGTAATGCCATGTGGGGAATTGTAGCACAAATATTTTTTTGCTGATGTTTCCTCCTATAGTTTCCTTCTGATGTCTTTTCTGCCTCTGGCCACCTTCGAGAGTGCTGCTAGCATCAACATCCTCACAACTTTGTCATCCTCCATCTATGCGTTCAGCATGTCTCCTTTGGCTCCGAAGACTATAGTCAAACATTCCGTCATTGTGGTGAGGACCTCCTGTTTAGTACATTATTCTCCGATCTTGCTTACCATCCACCTTGACTCATCGTCCTGGGTTCCTTTTCCCATTTCCATTGTAGTATGCTATGGGATAGAATTGTTGGTGATCACCTTTTCCCGAAGTAAAGTGTTAACTTTATTAACCTCATCCTCAACCTGTGTCTTCCCTTTTCTGTCAATTGACTGCATGTATGCCAAAATAATTTTAGTGACCTTCAGCACTTTGTTTCCCACTACCACCCTCTTCTCTTCCACCTTGTTCTCTGGGACGACCTTCCCTTCAGCTTCCAGCTTCTCTTTCATCGACATCACCTCTTTCAATTTTTCCCCTATGGACATGATCTCCGCAGGTATTACAGCCTGCTTCGCCTTCATCGTCAAACCCTTAACCATGTTGTTGATACTTTCTCAGGCTGTCAACCTCCCCTTCCATAGGGCGTCTACCTGAGCTGCCAACTCCTGTGCCTTCTTCTCCTCCTCTTGGTCTTTTTTCCTCTTTTCTGCCTGTGTCTTCTTATCAAGTTTGATTTTCTTGATTTCTTTAGCCTTCTCCACCCCTTTCTCAGCCTCCACCTTCTTTTATGGCACCTGTCTTTTCACTTGGGCCTAATCTTCCGTGGATCCCACTCCATTAAAACATGCTAACATGACCACCTGCTTTGTTTGCTTTTCCAATTGGGACTCTATTCTCATGATATCTCCAGAATTGTTCTTGGCAGCCTCGTAGAAGATCATAGTTAACTTTTCCATATCGATGCCTCCAACTTCGCTAGTGCCTGCCTGAATCTACTCTATTAACTTTTTCTACCCTTTACCCTCACCAAGGCCTCCAGCGTATAGATCCCTCTCAATCATCCAGCCAGTCACTAGAACTTGGCATTTGGCTGCTTTATAGTTCTGAGCTGACTTCCACCATATCTTCCGTTTTTCCAGCTCGCTGATTGCTGTCATCACCCTCACATTTAATATAATACAAATGATCAAATCTATTAGGGTTCGGTTATCATAGGATCAGTTCCATGCAATTTTCTTCTTATCCTCTTCCTCTCCTACCATCTCTTCATTTTCCTCTTAATCTTCTTCATATCTTGAGTTTCCCGTCCTCATCTCTTTTGCCATGTTCTTAACTTCATCGAAGGTTAGCTCTTTTAATATATATTTGCTGACATTCAAAGTGTCTGGTTTCCTTCCATTTCCTCTATTAATCTCCATCTTGGCGACTAGTACTGCGGGTACCTCATCTACTGTTGGCATTGGTCCATTACTCATGGTAGGTGAAAAGCTGGTCAGGAGGGGCTTCTTCCAGTACCAGTCAAGGAACTAATCCCTCGTGAGGGAGCTATCTAGGATGGACTCATCGTCTAGGTCCATGTTATTATCAGAGTTTGGTATAATGATGTCTACTACAGTTTTGATCGACTGTTGTGTCGTTTCCTGACCCCAACCCCTCTGACTGTCCTCCAACGTCCAGCTGGGTAGATGGGTTGCAAACAAATTAGACCTTACCTCGTCAAATTTCTAGGGCTAAATAGCCTTCTCGAAGAAATGCATCTTCTTTTGTAGCATATCTTTGGTAACCCCTCCTTTGGTCAGTTTTCCCTTTCCCTTCCTCATGGACTTTTTTCTTATTACCTCATTGTCGGACTTTATATCTTCATCTTCGTCTAGTGCTTCTTCAATTCTGGCGAGTTAGGCAGCTGGAGTATTGATCTTCTTTCTTATCAGTCCCTTCAGAGTTGACTGTAACGGCAGGGAGGGATTAGGATGGTGAGTGTCGTGCCACCCAAATGTTAGCACGATACTCGGCAGGGAAAGCGGGAAGGGACCAAAGGATATAACGTCAAGGCGAGGCAAAGGACTCCAACGCTTACGTAGATGGGTCTACGTGAGTGAGGAAGAGAAGATGGAGGCATGAAGAACCTAGAGCGTGCGGACGGGCTATCCAGCACCGGTCAGGACATTGGGGAGGGAGAGCGTGGTTGAATAGGTACAGGGGTAAAACAAGACGTTGAATAAGGGAAAGAAGAAGAAGAAGAACAACAGCGATCTATCTATAAGGTAACTAGAGTACGATGGCCAATGACTTAAGGGTAATTGTAGTGAGGTAAGTGGGTCCGGGAAGTTCGTGACGATGTCTGTGATGACGTCCTTGACGACGTCGGTGACAACAAAGGAAAACATGACGGACGCCGTTGTTACACTATCCCCTCTTTAGGCCTGGAGCTCCAGCGACACAGGCAGGAAACAGAAAGGAGGAAAGGGGGAAATTGCACAAATACGATACATAAGGCAATTCAATCATCACATCTTGGGCCTGGGCTTGCACTGGTAGTTCTGGTGAAATAAGGAAACAGCTTCTGGCGCATTTTTCAGGTCCTCGGCAGGTTGCCAGGTACTCTCTTCCTCCCCAACCCACTTCACCCTATACTCCAAATTCCTATAGTGCATTTTTGAATCCAATACCTCCTCCACCTCCCACTCATCCTATCCATCAACAATTACCGGTGGGGGTGGGGGGTGCTTCTGCCCAGGCAGAGGGTCCTCTGACGCTGGTTCAATTTCGGAGACGTGTACCACGGGGTCTCGCTTGATGCTCTTAGGGAACTGCAGTCGGTAGGCATGACTGCCGACACTCTCTACGACTGTGTAGGGGCCTAAGAATTTATAATCCAGCTTACGTGATTACCGTTCGGTCCGGAAATGTCTGCTGGACAGCCACACTTGGTCCCCAAGTTGGTATCGAGGGGCTGGCAATCTGGATCCGTCTGCATATTTTGCCTGACGTTTTTGTGCATACCCTAGCTCGGTTCTTAGGGTAGAATGTAGCTGGGTCATTTCAATGGCGAAGTCGTTGGCAGGGGCGTTTGGCTTAGCGTTGCGGAGAGGTACCAGAGATTCCACCAACCGAGGGTGCCAGCCATAATTGGTCAGGAAGGGGGAGGTTTTCAGGGACTCTGAGAAGTGGTTGTTGGCTGAGAACTCACAGGTCGCCAGTAGAGATACCCAGTTATTTTGTTGGTAGTTGATGTATGCGCGGAGGTATTGTTCCATAATGACATTTATTCTCTCAGATTGGCCATCAGTTTGGGGGTGGTATGCGGTTGAGAGGCGTGCTTCAATTCCCAGCAGCTCGCAGAAGGCCTTCAAGAATTCATAGACAAACTTTGGTCCACGGTTAGAGATAATTGACCTTGGGATGCCGTGGTAGTGGAAAATGTTGTTGACGTAAGGTGTAGCCAGGTCTTGGGCGGAGCACGTATCTCGACAGGGTATCAAGTGTCTCATCTTCATCAGGCGGTCCACTACCATCAGTATTGCATTAAAACCAGAGTCCTCTGGTAACCCAGTTACCAAATCCATTGTTAGATGTTGCCATGGTTGATAGGGGATCTCCAGGAGTTTCAGCGTTCCGTATGGTGCGTGCCGTGTTGGTTTTCCTCATCGGCAGGTATGGCAATTGCGTACGTATCGTTCCACACTTTTCTCTAGTCGATCAATGTATATTCGCGACTTAGTAGTTCCAGGGTTTTCGCTACTTTTGGGTGACCTGCAGCAAGGCTGTCATAACGTTCTTTGATTAGTTGGAGACGTAATTCGCTATCTTTGGGGATATAGAGGCGATATTGGTGATAAAGGAAATTGTCCTGAACTTTATATTCGGCCAAAGAGATCTTAGAGTGCTGTCGTTATCCTTTATTCATTGCGGAGATGATATCTTTGACTAGCGTGTCCCCTGCATAAGCCTGTTCCAGGCGATTTTTTTTTTTAGCGTCCTCCGTAACATCCTCCGTGACAATTGTTGCCGCCAGATCTAAATTTTGGGGTTTTAGAACTACCTGGTTCTGGAACTTTAATCGTTCATCCCCTCCTTTTGGTAGATCTCCTGATCTTCTTGTCAGTGCGTCGGGTTTGCCACCGGCCTTCCCCCGGCGGTATTTTATTTTGAAGTTAAATCGGGAGAGGAATTCAACCATTAGGCTTGGCGGCAGTTCACTAGTTTCGTAGTCGTGAAATATTCCAAATTTTTATTATCAGATAGCACCTCGATTACCCCCTTTGCAGACTCCAAGTGTGGTCTCCATTCCTCGAATGCTCTGATAATGGCCATCAACTCTTTGTCGAATATCTCGTAGTTGCACTCCGCTAGGGAGTGTTTCTTTGAGAAATAAGACCATGGGTGAAGGATGCCATTATCGCTGTATTGGGATAAGATACCTGCGGAGACGTAGTCGGAGGCGTCAGTTTCTACCACCCATTCGCGGTCAGGGTCGAAATGAGCGAGGATGGGGGCTGAGCAGAAGGCCTCTTTTAGGTTGTCGAAGGCGGACTGTACTACTACGTTCCAATGAAAACGTTGATCCTTTTTTGTCAGGCTAGTGAGTGGTGTCACTATCTTCGAATATTCCAGAATGAATCATCGATAGAAATCTGCGAACCCTAGGAAAGCCTGAACGTCTTTGAGGTTAGCTGGTGTTTCCCATTCTTTGATCGCTGCCACCTTGGCAGGGTCCATCCAGATGCCTTCAGTTGTGATGATCAGGCCTAAATATTTCACTTCTTGTATATGGAACTCGCATTTCTCTGGTTTGAGGTAAAGTCCGGCTTGCTCGAGCTTTTGTAATACCTGTTTCACGTGTATCTTATGTTCAGCTACGGAATCTGAGTAGATAAGGATATCATCGAGGTAGGCAGTACAAAATACATCCAGGAAGTCCCGTAGAGTGTCGTTTATGAAATGTTGGAATGAGGCGGGGGCATTGGTTAGACCAAAAGACATGACATTGTATTCGAAGGGGCCATATCGGGTGTGGAATGCTGTCTTCCATTCCTCACCCTCGGCTATTCGGATAAGGTTGTATACCCCTCTTAAATCTAGTTTTGAGAACCATTTTGCTTTGGATAGTCTAGTGAGGGTTTCTTGTATCAGGGGTAGAGGGTATCGGTTCTTGATGGTCATCTCATTCAGTCCCCTGTAGTCCACACACAATCGCAAGGATCCATCAGATTTTGTAACGAACAGCACTAGTGCCCCCACGGGGGAGGAGCTGTGGCAGATGAAGCTTTTGTTGAGGTTCTCCTCCAATTATTTCTTCCAAGCCTCAAGTTCCTCTCTAGACATTCCGTATAAGGGTCCGGAGGGCGGGGTCTTGCCTTCTAACAGTGGGATGGTGTGATTGTAAGGTCGATGTGGTTGAAATTTATCTGCGGCTTTTTCTGAGAACAAGTCAATAAAATCATAGTATTCCTTGGGGATCAGCGACTTCCAGTCTTCCTTCGTTCTTGTTCTGTTAATTGCCAGGTTGACTTCGTAAATGGAGACAGTGTGGGTCTTCAGCTTGTGTCTCTTTGTGAGGTATGCAAGGGCTCCGGCGCCGATAAAACTGATGTTCAGGTGGGAAGGGGCGTCTTGCGGGGGGGTCCTCTTTGCAAGTTCCATGACCACCGATCTCGACTCCGTGACACCCAGAGGTATGAGTTCTATAGGTCGCTCGATCGGAGGAGGGAGTGCGCAGAGTCTGTTAACTGTGTTCTTGGGCGTCCCACAATGTTCCTTACAATATTGGTTATAGAATGCTAGAGTGTAGGAGCCGAAGTTAACAGATACGTCATGCATTCTGAGCCAAGGAATGCCGAGCGCAATAGGGTATTTGAGTTTAGTGATGAAGAGGGGGAGTGTTTCGGTATGGTCTCCAACGGAGGCTGAGAAGCAGGCGAGGTCTGTGATGGCTCCAGAGGAGACGGGCCTCCCGTCTATTACGTCGAGGATGCGGGGTGTCTTGAGTTTAGAGGTAGGTAAAGAATATTTGCCGACAAAGGTCTGGTCGATGAATGCGATTCCAGAAGCTCCATAATCTATAAGGCCGGATGTGACAATTGTTTTTCCATTAAAATTCTTGGTGATAGGTACAACAAAGTATTCGCCGAACAGGCGAGACTCCTCAACAGACATTGCAGAATTTTAAACTGACAATGCAGACAACGACAAATGACCTTGAGTGGGTCCCTTACTAGTGTTAGCGACTAGGCAAGGGACACCACTTTTCCCGATTCCCCCTCTTTAACTGGGTTGACAATGGAGACGGCGTGGAGGGCGAGTGGGCGATTTTTGCGCAGAAGGCATCCTGCTATGAAATGGTCCCCTTTCACATAGACAATGCAAAGGCCGTTGGTATGACGGCGGTCTCTTTCTTCCTGAGTAAGTCGCAGTCTTCCGGATGATAGACCCATGGAGGTGGCACGAGCCGCCGCAAATGATAGGTGAGAGGTACGAATTGCGGTTACTGGCATGTTAGAGGTTACCAAATGGTGGGATGCCCGGTTTGTTGGGAAGTTTCGGGGGTTGGTGCGGAGGCGAGGCAGTTTCTGTTCGACCTCACTGGCCTGGTCAATGAACTCCTCCAGTATGATGACGTCCGGAAAGTGCACGAGAGCCTGCTTGAGTTCGAATCTCATTTCTTCCTGGAAGTGGTCAAGCTTGACCCGATCATCCCAAGGGACCTCTGCTGCCAGGTGAGAGAACTTGGCAAGGTAAGTGGAGAGGTCATTGCTGCGTTGTTTGAGGGCTCGCAGGGCTCTAGTGGCACTACCTATAGGGTCGGGGTCGCCGATGGCCCTTTCTAGCACCGTGAACAGAGCTGGGACATCGACCAGGTTAATGCCGGTTCCCAGAACGTAGGGTTGAATTTGATCGGAGGCCTTGCCTTCCAGGAGACCGAAGACATATACCAGTTGGTGTTGGGGGCTCGGTAACTTTGCGGTGTGCCCATTGAGTTTAATATTGACTGAATTCTTCCATGCCTTGAGCCTTACGCGATGACCGTTAAACTTTGGAGGGGCTGGCAGGTCTTGGGTCTTGGGGTGGGCGGGGGTATCGGCTGGGGCCATGGTGGCCAGAGCACGAGTGAGGGCCTGCACGGTATGTCTCTCCAGGCCCAGCTCCTCGAGGAGGAGGGTAATCTCGTCATTGGTAGCCTGAAGTTGGTTCTGAGTGGTGAGTAGGGTTTCTTGAGTGGTGCAGAGGGTTTCTTGAGTAAGGCTGAGGTCGCGACCGAGTTCAGCCCCAATTGCATGTATGGTTTGGAAAATGTTAATGATCTCGTGGCAATAATTGGCTAGATCGTTGGCATTCGAGGGGACGGGCAGGGCTCTCCATGTCTCGAACCTTGCGCCTAGTGGTGGTAGCAGCTGTTGTACTAGTCGGGGCTGCTGGGTCTGCTGGAGGGGAAGGGGTGGTTGAGTCTGTGGGGGCGGGAGGGGCTGCAACTGGAACGTCTGGGAGGTTTCGGGGGCGTGGGAGTCCATAGCTGTCCTACCGGTTGATCAAATCGATCCAACGTAGTGTAACGGCTGGGATGGATTTGGATGGTGAGTGTCGTGCCACCCAAATGTCGGCATGATACTCGGCAGGGAAAGCGGGAAGGGATCAAAGAGTATGACGTCGAGACGAGGCAAGGGACTCTAACGCTTACGTAGATGGGTCTACACGAGTGAGGAAGAGACGATGGAGGCACGAAGAACCTAGAGCGTGCAGACGTGCTATGCAGCGCCATTCAGGACGTTGGGGAGGGAGAGCCTGGTTGATTAGGTACAGGGGTAAAACAAGACATTGGATAAGCGAAAGAAGAAGAAGAAGAACAACAGTGATCTATCCATAAGGTAACTAGAGTTCGATGACTAATGACTTGAGGGTAATTGGAGTGAGGTAAGTGCGTCCGTGACATCAGTGACGACATCCGTGACGACGTCCGTAACATCAGTGACGACGTCAGTGACGTCCGTGACGACGTCGGTAACAACAAAGGAAAACATGAAGGACGCCGTTGTTACATTGACAAGTTAATTTAGCATCGCAAGTGATTGCCTGGTTCTCTCAAGAGCTTTAGTAGTCTGACCACGATCGATTTAAACACCTAGTCTGCTGTCTCCGTTATCTGGTGTCATATATTAAGACCCTCCATCAATTGGTTTATCACCTTGTCTTGGATCACCAAACCTCTGTAGAAAAGTTCGATAGCTTACTCAGCGGTAATATCATCTATCACTTCGAACTTTTTTTCGTCTCCTCTTCCTTTCCTCTCTATATAAGTGACTGCCATCTCGAAAGAGCCTTTACCATCATACTCCATCTATTATCTAGTCGCACTAGACATCATCGTTGCCAAAGCCGCCTCTCCTTCTAATTCCTGAAATTTGGGGATAGCCAGCCAGTTTGTAATATTCTCAATACTGAGTTGACGTCTCACTTTGAGGTCTCCTTCTCTATCAGATTCCAGTAGTAAGTTGGTACTACCCTAGCCCCAGTCTTTTACTGGGCCAAAAAGAACACCCATTGGGTATAGTGCCATGTTGAAATTCACTAATGAGACTCTATCTGAGAATAAATTTATTGTAAGAGTGAGAGCTCGTGATTGGTGGATTAGAACAAGGATGGCAACAGAGATCTGGGTCACATAGCAACGGTTGCTATGTGGTGGGCAGAGCCTCTGTGGAAACTAATCGAAAGTTTTGTGGCTAAGCCATGGAAACTCGTAGAATGTCAGGGAATTGGTGTGGGTGGTCCGGACCAATGTAAATTGGGGCGGATGCCATGTATGTTTGCTGGCGAAAATCGCCCACTTTTGAGCGGTAAAGTCGTAAAACTTTACCCTCGGAGGGATTTTGTAGTTTCGGTGATGAAGAATAATAAAATAGATCAATGAACTCGTAAAAGTGCGTTGAGTAAAATAAACCTGTAACCAACGTCGGGGGCCTTGGGGTTGCGGAGTTCTCGTAATCACTCGTCTTGCCAAAGTTGATGTCGGTGGTAGATAAACCTTAGTCTGGTTAAATCGCTACTGATATCAATATATCAGTTTTGAACAGCGCAGTGGTGTATTAATATTAAAATATCATTATGGAACTCGACATTTGGAAGAAGTTCATAAAGGTGTGCATTCCCTCAACATTTGCCAATGATTCAGCTGCTCTTACCCTACACCTAGCTGCAGCACGCTTTTTACAGTTGCATCTACCAGCTGCATAATTCACTGCCATCCACGAGATGCTGGTAGGGGGGCCAAACGCTACAAAAAAACCCAGCGGTAGATTGATGAGGTGAAGTAGGGTTCTGAATTTTTATCTTCGGCAGCGGCATGGAGTTTGTTCGGAAAAGGCAACGTCCGGCACTGGACAATGAAGACAAGGATAACGGAGCTCAGGACAACGAGACTCAGGGCAACGAAACACAGGGCAACAAAGCCAAGAATAATGGGGCCTAGGACAACGATGACTACCAAAATGATATCGAAGTGCGTA
>Ga0307511_10005180_pt1 | contig 13282 bp, 12 predicted proteins | sample 13_EM_MG_FD_200266 | JGI IMG/M metagenome (GOLD analysis project Ga0307511, IMG submission 200266) | Populus trichocarpa ectomycorrhiza microbial communities from riparian zone in the Pacific Northwest, United States - 13_EM | ecosystem: Host-associated > Plants > Roots > Unclassified | place...
TACTTGTAATATTTGGGGGTGCCAGGTAGACACTCACCTAAGTCTGCTACTACCAACCGCCCATGGATTACATGCTGCCTACCTGTGGGCAAGTCGCTGCCTCTAGTGCGGTCGCTGCCTCTGGTGCGGTCTCTGCCTCTGGTGCGGTCGCTGCCTCTGGTGCGGTCGCTGCCTCTGGTGCGGTCGCTGCCTCTGGTGTGGTCGCTGCCTCTGGTGCGGTCGCTGCCTGTTGTGAAGTCGGTGGCATTTATTGGAGGTGTACTTGCTGGTTCAAGGCCTTCGGCTTAAGAGAAATATTGCTTGCCTGGGGTTGTGGGTGACTCCCGTACTTTTTTAAGTGAGTTGGGTGCCGGTAGCATAGTATGGCTCGTAAGACATGATCGACACCCTTTGCCAGCCTCCCGGGCCTAGAACTACTAGCAACGGCCATCACCGAAACAGGAATAATAGGGGTCACTAATACATATGACCGTCTTGTCGATATATATATATACATATTCACCTGCGATAGGCATGAAGTGGCTAGATATAGAGATATTCGCCTGCAATATGAATGAATTCCATATATAGATATATATAAATATATATATATTCACCCGCGATGTGCATGAACTGGCTAGATATAGAGATATTCGCCTGCAATATGAATGAATTCCATATGTATATACATATATATTGACCCGCGAAGTGCATGAACTGCCTAGATATATAGATATTCACCTGCATTATGAATGAATTCCATATATATATATATTGACCGGCGATATGCATGAACTGCCTATATATATAGATAATCACCTGAAATATTCATGGATTCCATACATATATATATTCATCCCTGATATGCATGAACTGCTGAGATATATAGATATTCGCCTGCATTATGCATTTACTGCCTAGATATATGCATGTAGTCGCCTACCACATGAATGAACTCTATATACATATATGGAGTTTATTCACAAGACGAGTGAATATGTATATGTATATATTTGGGGGGCGAATCGATTTCTATATCTAGGCAGTTCATGTATTTCGAGGGTGAATATATATATATGGAATTCATCCATATTGCAGGCAAATATCTCTATATCTAGCCAGTTCCTGCATATCGCGGGTGAATATATATATATATGGAATTCATTCATATTGCAGGCGAATATCTCTATATCTTGCCAGTTCATGCATATCGCGGGTGAATATGTATATATATATATGGACAAGACGTTCATATGGATTAGTGCCCCCTATTATTCCTGTTTCGGTGATGCCCGTTGCTAGGAGTTCTAGCCCCGAGAGGCTGGCATAGGGTGTCGATCATGTCTTACGAGTCACACTATGCTACCGGCACCCAACTCACTTAAGGAAGTACGATAGTCACCCACAACACCAGGCAATCAATATTTCTCTTAAGCCGAATGCCTTGAACCAGCAAGAACACCTCCATTAAATGCCACCGACTTCACAACAGGCAGCGACCGCACCAGAGGCAGCGACCGCACCAGAGGCAGCGACCGCACCAGAGGCAGCGACCACACCAGAGGCAGCGACCGCACCAGAGGTAGCGACCACACCAGAGGCAGCGACCGCACCAGAGGCAGCGACCGCACCAGAGGCAGCGACCGCACCAGAGGCAGCGACTTGCCCACAGGTAGGCAGCATGTAATCCATGGGCGGTTGGTAGTAGCAGACTTAGGTGAGTGTCTACCTGGCACCCCTAAGTATTACAAGTATTAATTGTTCAGCAGAGTGGTTGGAACTTCACCAGCAGCAGTGATCTCCCACTTCACCTGTGGCAAGCAATGGCGGTTGGAAGCAGGAAGCAGGTCTAGGTAAGTGCCCACCCGGCATCAGGACACATAATAAATATTAAATATTCTACGGAGTCCCAGGCACTTCACCAGTGGCAGGCCCATACCCAGCGGCAGCGACCTACTCAGCGCGAGCGACTAGGCCAGCACGAGCGACCAGGACAGCACGAGCGACTAGGCCAGCGTCAGCGACCTAGCTTGTGCCAGCGACCACCCTAGGTAAGCATTGCTAGCCCACCACTGTTGTAAGCATCGCTGATCATTTTCAGGGCAGGCATTGCCACCAGAACTCAGAACTATGGGATGCGGAATCCATGGCTGGGTGTTGAGTACACAGTTTGGGTAGCGCAAGTTTTTGCTATTTTACGGTTATCGTGGGAGCCCAGAATTATGTATATAGTCATTTATTAAGGAATTGCATTGAAAACATTAATTGCATATTTGCATCACTACATAAATGTCCGTGCCTGTCGTACAATTTAAGCGCAATTTGCTACCTGTAACTATAGCTAGTTTCACCATTGATCTGTAGAAGTTCCTATTTGGACCTGGGAGTTGCAGAAGCACTTATTTCCCGAGTTTCCTAATTAGCAAAAATACTGTTGCAGGCTTCCTATATACGCGGTCTGTCTAGAATTTGCGTTTGGAACGCAAGTTCAAATGGTCTTATGTCGGGACTCGCTGGCCCACATAATTTGCGTCCGGACGTAGACTATGCCATAGGTTACGTCGCAAGAAGTTGGCTACAATAGTTGCGTCAGGATCTGCAGTTGTGCTAAAGAGCGGCAGGTGCTTCCGACTCACCTGACGCAGATTTTTTCGTTGCTGGTATAGAAAAAGCCAAATTGTGGTTCAACAAAGACAATGGTCTGATAATGCTTTTTAGGATCGAATTACTGGAACATATAGTAGACATTAATATATTAGAACCCAATACCCAGAAAAGCAAGATGGAAGTACATTTCAAGTCACCTACTAACAGAAGTGAAATTCAAAGAATCATAGGTATAGGAAACTACCTTTTAAGATTTAGTATAAACCTAAGAACCAAAGGCAGAAGTATATATGAACTATAATAATTAATAAAAAAATTTCAATAAACTCACCTGTAGGATAAGGTATTTAAACAAATTAAAGAATTGTTAATAAGTAATGTAGAACTGAAACTAATCAACCATGACTGAAATGAACAAATATAGCTAATAATAGTTACAAATAAAGTAGAGTTATTAGGATTGATTGGCCAGAAATAAAATAGTGTAATCAACTCAGGAGCATTCCACACAAGATACTTAAATAGGTATCAAACAAATTAGACAACAACTTATGAGGATGTATTAGCAATTGTTGACTAACTATTGCCTTTTAGTGGTGAGCTGCAATGTTATAGAGTTATAGTACTTAAAACATCTATAAAGAATCTAGCATACCCCTGCTTGCTCAGGCGCTACTAGCACCACCCTGAGGCAAGCTGACAATCTAGAAGTCCACGGTCTGGACCGAGGGTGCCCAGACAGTGCTATCTAAGAACCCTGGCATCTGGGCGCCATCCGGGCCATAAATGAATGAAAAAACGTAATAATTCTACCCATAATTGCTGCTATTTGGATGCCCAGGTGTCAGCTATCGTGCGGGGTAGAACCTAGGTGCCCTAGAGGCATAAGTGGTACTAGAGGCAATGGTACAAAGGCCTGGCATCTGGGCGCTACAGCAGGGCGTCAGGGAACCAAAGATTCTTTACTGATGAACTCATACCCCAACTAACGTTTATAACTATATAGCAAGATAAGCAAATGAAGATTAGGTGGCAAGAAACAATAAGTGAGTTTGACATCATCATAGAATACATAAAAGGAAAGGAAAAGTTAATAGCAGATATACTGAGTAGAACAAGAACATATAAGAACTCTATAACCCTTTCTAGCTCTAACCTTTCCCCCTCACCAAATCACTCTACTACACTATTTCGTCCTGTAGCAGTAAACTATGTCTTCATTTCATACCCACATCCCCTACCATTACTTACTAAAATCGGCCAAACAACTAGCCTGCCTCAACTTATAAAAAACAATGAGTGGAATGCCTGAGAACCTAGTCTGACTATCCTATACTACAACTAGGCTGTACCATTGGCCACAACGCACCAATTTATCTAGTAGTAGCAGTAGCACTAGGCAGGGAGACATCTTCCAGTAAGAAAGGAATAGGAAATACTAGGAGATCTCTCAAAGGACTACCTTAAATAAGAGACAGCAGGCCACAATGAATGCTGCTAGTACTTCAAGAGCGCATGTTCAACTATAGCAGGAACAACAGGAACAAGTGGAATTGGAAAGGTCAGTAAAACAAAAACTAGGAATACTTAACTTTAGTATAGTTATTACTAAGAAACCTAGTAACTCTACTACTATAGTCTCTCTTGCTGCCCCTCCTTATCAAGAACCACAGTAGATACTAGGAGAGCAATCAAACCTGAATCAGGTAGAAACTGATATGAAGCAAGAAGAATAGATGAGAGTCAACCAGGGTGCTAGCTAGGAATAAATAGTGAGATAGATTAGAGCCAGTGACAAGTGGAAAATGAAGTATAATCATTTTCAAGACTAGAACCGCGATCTTACTGAAATACTTAGGAGACACCGCATACCAATAGGATGCAAGGAAGAAATACCCCAGAAAGTTAAGTTCTATCCTGCTTCTCCTCCTCCTCCAGCTTCTCAGACAATTATTAGTGAGTGGAAACAAAAGTACAGGGAAGTCTTCACTCACTCTAATTAACCTATAATTGATACTGCCAGACCTAATCCACAAGAATGACACAAACCAGCAGAACCAAGCAGTAAGTCATTCCACAAACCATAAGAAAATATATATACTAAGAGACTACAAAATATTGTATATTGGAATCAAGAACAAAGAAAAATAAGTGAAAATATCTACAGACACCTTCAAATACTCAATAATAGCTAATATGGAAACCAGCTGAACTATAGGCCACTACCTCGCAAAGATATACCACCTTTACTTGGCAATAACTTCAACATCTAACAAATGACTATCAGAGTCTATATAAAATGTAGACCAAAAGAACATTAGAGACTCATGTGCCTAAATCTTACTTCTAAATAAGAATCCTCAATTGGCAATTATACCTCTGGCAGAGGACATAACAAAGCTAACACTTGCAGGCGCGGGAAACATTTAATAACTAGCAGTGGTCATATAATTATACAATATGTTAAAGACACCATGGCAATTGGAGAAGATGAGAATGACCTTATGTAATGTAACCTTATAGTAGCAAACTAGCTATAAGAATAAGACCTGACTCCGTAGTGTATGGAATGTATGGAAAAAGACAATATGTAAAAAGACAGATAGAAGAGAGCAAAAGATGGAGAAAAGATCCTTACTATCCAGTATCAGCACAAGTTCTTGTAAATCCCCAAGAGGGCAATTTTAGAAGTTGATAATACCAACAGGACTTAAAATCAGAAGGGAGTCAGCACATGAATATCTACTTTAACAAGCATATGCTTGTACAGGATATAGAGAACTAGACAAAATATAAGAGAAGCTAACTACTGAATATTACTAGCAGAACTCCTACAGTAACACCCATGATTATGTCAGGTGTTGTTAAATTTGTCAATCTACAAAAGTCTCCACCCAATTACCTATTAGGTACCTAACAATATTGAATGTTCTAACCCAACCATGGGAAATTATTGCAATGGATTTCCTAAACATAGAACCTATCACTATTCTCTCTGAGGAATTAATTCTTAGTTATCATAACTTGATATAAGAAGCATCTTATAATATTTGCTTTAATAAGTTATTAGTTATTTCTTGCAGGCAAACTGATTTTACTTTCCTAATACTTTGTATATAAGATCTTAATTACAAGTATGTTATTGATATTTTGAATTATGGATAGAACCCACTATTGAACTTCTGGATAAGATTATTACAGAATAAAATATTCTTTTTATATTAGCAATATTTCACACCTGGGCAAACTCAGATAGAGTAAGGCATAAAATCTCTTCTGCATATCCTTTCCAAACTGATAAAGCTTAAGAAAGAAAAAACAAAACTATTATTCTAATATTTGTTGTTAAGAAGTTGGTATATGTTAAAAATTAAGTACAGTCAGTATCTTGTGTTCAATTAGAAGTAAATACTGCTTGTAGTGGACCTAGAGTTAAATCGCCTTGGCTTATCCTTCTAGTCTTTTATCCAAGCTTAGGATCTACACGACTTATAATACCAATATCTACCTATACTAACCTACCTAAAAGACTTTATTTGAATACGGAACAACTTATCAAAGCCAAACTTTAGCAAACAGTACAAGGCAACAAAAAGAGAAAGCTATCTCTTGCCTACCTTATTAGATCCCAAGTCATACTGGCAACAAAAAACCCCCTAGCTAGATACAACTTCTCCAAACTATGCTTCAAATGGATAGAACCTTTTAAAGTCACCCAAGAGTTAATAGTAATCCAAAATATTGAACTTAACCTTTCAGAGAACTCTGACCTCTCAAATATCAGTTCAATCCTCCACCTATCCATCCCGCATCAAATTCGATTTCTCAAACCCAATCAAATTTACAGGAAGAGGAAATACTAAAGTAGGACCTATTGGTAGAGAGCCAAATATGTATAAGGTAGAAAGAGTTATGGAATACAGAAGCTAGCTCGAAACTGAACTACTCCAATATATGGTTATATGGAATGGATATAACTGACACCATATTGAATAGGTAAATGACAAAGATATACACTAGTTATTAAAAAAGGACTTCTAGTTAAATGGAAATAAAGGTACTACCTATACTAAAAGACCTATTAATAAGAAAGATTGCCACAATGGTAAAGGACAAAATAGAAAAGAAACTTCTGGAATGATTAAATCTTATACCACTATTGTGAAAAACTTTATTGGGGAAGTATTTTATTTTGACAATATTCTTGCTTGGAATAATTCTGTTAAAGCTTATATCATGTACTAAGAAGATGGTTTTTGTTTTTAAGTAAGACGGAATTTAAGGAAGTAATATTCTAACTCTGCTGATCTATAACTATCTCTCAAATTTTTCTTAAACTAATATCCACTATATAATATCTTAGTAAGTTATAACTAACCTAGTTGGCAAATTATATTGGAAAAAATATTTCTAATTTCAATATCATTACATATTAACTATAGGTTACCTATGACTCAATAGTTTCCTATGACTCTCATATGACTCTAAAGTTATGACTTACTCAATAAGTTAGAAATGGATTTCAAATCATCTATAACTCACTACTATTGCATAGCAACAATAGTGAGTCATAACTAGTCTTGACACATAATACTTATGAAATGTTGGTTAGCATTTAGAAAGAGGAAGGAGACTAGAGAAAGATAGAGACAGAATATTTAACTACAACAAATATAAGAGTTCCACTAGTTAATTCCTAAATGGCCTAGCCCTATCCTATAACTAATAAACCAAGAATCGATAGCAAAGGGAGAAAAAGATTAGAGAGATATAACCTCTTAAGCAAATCCTATGCCTATTAGAAAACCACTAGAGCGGGAATAGTCATACCTCAACCAGAACCTAAAACAACTTCAACCTTTAAAGTAGTTAGTAGTTCAGAATATTACCTCATAGTAATATTCTGACATTAATACTTTAGGTTCCCATTTATACAGTGCCTGTAATTGTCAGATGCTTCCAATTCACCAATATCTTATTTTGACTATTATATGCATCTTTCCAAGAGAAGTAAAGAAAGGGGTTTCCACCTCAGTATGGGCCTTACCCAATCTTCAGCTACCTCCAGAAAGTTTCAAGAGAGTAAAGGGCTTACCTTTTCTTACTCTTCTTCCCTCTTACGGGAGTGCAGATATCACTTAATCCCACGTAGTTTTAGTACCAGTTTGTAGATTTTATTGTATTCCCTTGAACACTGTCGAGTTTCCAGGTGGCCCGTTACAGCTACAAGTTGTTGGTATGCCAGACCTAAGTAGTATTCAAAAAATAAAAAAAATATAATTTCTTTAGAACTTTCTTATATCATACAACTTATTTCCTACTTCTATCAAGACTAATGCAGAGACAGCTACACATATACTCATATTTTGCAAGTTTGTTCTATACCGAGGACACATTTAATTATATGAAGAATAGTTCTCAAACTATAAGTACCTATACGACTATACAAATTAGATGGTGTAGGTAGCAAGATCTATAAGGAAAAGTAAAAAGAACAGCAAGAAAATGATTCTGACAGCTATACTAATAATATGGTAGGCTCTATTACTGTAACTTCCAGTAGGTACTTACTAAGTCCTGATAGATTTAAGAATAGGAGAGCTATACCTATGCCTAGAGTAAGACAACAGGTTCTTTTATTAACTTGTGTTCTAGCTACTCATTTCTAGTGTGCGCCACGAGTGGAGTTGGTCCGAGTTTCCCCCCCTAACAACTGGCTTGGGTATCGCCTCGCCTCGGTCACCTTTCGCACCAACTTGACTCACGCCGAATCGGCGATTAATCGGTGATCTACAGATCCCTCGCCAACCCCTCTTGCTAACTTCCTTTGTCCTTTTGTTTATGCCTAGCCCCACCGCTTCCGAATTTGCATTTGTTTCTGCATCATATATCTACCCATTCCCTATTGTTCTCATTCCGGCATACTCGAGTTCTCCATCGTTATTCCACTGCTCCCTGATCTCGCTCAACCTTATAGCATTTACCCTCGCTCATGCACCCTACTCCTCCCCACGCATTGCTCCTCTTCCTAGTCATGTGTATTGTGTACCAGATCATACCTCTTGTGCCGGCATATTGTCCTCATCCTGCAATGCAATCGTTGTTACGGAATACGGCTCTGGTCACGGATCCCTACTCTTGGCGCTGATCACTGCTCTTGTCACGAATTGTTGTCCCTGTCACGGATTCTCGTTCTTGTTATAGATTCTCGTTCTTGTCACTGAATCTCGTTCTTGTAATGGATTATCGTTCTTGTCACAGATACTCGTTCTAGTCACAGATTCTAATTCTTGTTACGGATCATACTTCTTGTTATCCATCATTGTTCGGGTCACCGATCGTTTGTCTTGTTACGCATTATTTCTCGTCTCTCCCTTAATGCCTTATATTGCCCCACTCCCACCTGCCGCACATCCACCGTTCTACCTACTCCCCTCATTCCCACAATACCCACGCCACATACAGAAACGCCTTCTTGCCTGGTCCTTCGAACTTGCCCATTCCAATTCAATCTTATAGCCCCCATGTATACGTACTCAAAATCACAATCCCAACATCCAAAACCTCAATCCCACTACCAGCGAAGCTGCAACCCTGGCATCTCACAAATTACTCCTTGCTCATACACAAAGGAATACAAACCAACTCTGGAAAGCTAATACTATGGACATCTAACATACTTGGGAAAACAAACTCACACACAAAGGAACACTACCCAACTCGGGAAAACTCACGTATTATGGACATCTAACATACTCTGGAAAATAAACCCACCAAGGAAATATCACACATAATGGGAACCCAACATGCAAAGGAAATCTAACACAGAAACTAACATTGACACGCAAACCACATTTACCAGATCGTATTTGTTTTGGCCCACCAGTATATAGAATTATACTTTGTAATTCCTACGTTACGTAGGCTATAGCTTTTTCTGGACCCTGGTTGCCATTGAGGGTGTGAGATGGACCGATTGTGATGGAGGCCGCTTCGCGCCGCGGTGTGGGGTGGAGGGCGATGGTGTCCCTCGTTCCTCCAGCAGTAAACTGCATTGGAATGAGTTTGCTCTTACTCCCGTCAACTGGGAACTTAAACTGAATGGACTAGACACCTGAGAGGATGTGTCTGCCAAGCCATCATCCACCTCAAACTCCCCTTCAACCTCCTGGCCACTATCGGTTTCTGAATCTTTATCGCCAAGTCCCACTTGTTCATCAAGAGGAATGGGCATCATGCGGTGGAGGAATTCGGTGTTATATCGGAGAGACTGGCTCTCCAGGCCTACATCATGCTTATCAAGATCAGCTAAACCTCCTTCAACATGTGCAGTGATGTGTTCTGCCTCCCCAGCGTATTTCCCGTGTATTGAGTCCTAGGATTTAGTCAACATTAACGCTGTGATCATCTCGTGACCCATTCAGTTCCGGCAGTATGGCAAAATATCACGAGCACCACTGAATACACGCTCTACTGCCAACGAACTCAGTGGAATACACAATATGTCCCTTGCCATTCGTGCTAGCGTAGGGTATTCAGTTGCATGAACTTTCCACCAGGATAGCGCGCACTACCCGTCTAGTATGGCCAGACTACTGGCTAAGTATCTTTGAATCTCAGGGATGTCCTCCGATCGGTTGATTGTACGCAATTGTAGTCCACGCATGATGTAGAATTGTTCTAAATCATCCAGGCGACTTTGGTGAACCAGTGGTTCCAGTGCGTACCTGGCATAGTTGAACTCAAAGTAGTCCTCAAACTGCAGTCTACGCTTCCATTAATGTCCCGATTTCATCTTTAACCATGTTACGGATGCACCTGGTGTCACGAAATCTCCTCTGTAGTAATGTTTGTGGGTTCCTTGAATTGATACGTACTTGTAACATTCCGAATATGGAATGCAGTCCGCATTCTCGTTCTTCATTGCAGGATCCTGTACCTTGATATTTCCCCAATTGTCGTATAATGCCAACTTCTTAGATGGATCCAGGATCCTCGCTAGATTGTAGATTAGCGATTGTTTTTCTGTCTTAGAATAATACTTCTGGAACATCTTCTGGCACGCCTTCATTGTGCGCAGAAATCTGGCTGCCCATCCTGCATTAGCTGGAAGTTTCCGGATACGTTTGCCTTGTTTGTCGATATGGTCAAAAATGTCATTGTAAATGAAGAAGGCTTTGTATATAGTCGTATGCTGACCTGTGGAAATAGTATGTGTATAATCAGTAAGAGGTTTCCAAAAAACTGTAGCCTCCTGGACTTGGGCCCATTCCTCTTGACTCAGCCACCACTAGCCATACTTCCTTTCCATTGTAGCTAGACTGATCCATGGTTCGATGTATGCCTGTAGCCGCAATACTCGAGTAAGCATGTCAAAGGTGGAGTTCCTCCGGGTTTTGACGCCCGGGATGAGGCCCATTGGCACCTGCGTGTCACTTTGGAGTTCTTTGAATTGTGCCAACTGCTGGGGACTGGCCACTATAGCTTTGCAGAGCTCCCGATCCTGCAAAAGGTCAGTACATGGGCATGAGGAGAATGGGATTCCGTGACACAGTTAGATTCCTTGACACAGTGGGATTCCATGACAAAGGTTAATTCCGTAACACAGTGTGACACCCCATGATGCGTATAAAAACCCTCAATGTAATAGGTGCATTGCGCGGAGGACAAAACTTACTTTGTATACAGATCGCGCAAATGCATCAGTAACTACATAATCTGCGTCAGATGCTTAGGAAGCTCCTGAAGCGCTTTTGCAAAACCTCGGTACATGGAGCCACTCACCGTTACTCACGCTCCGTGACGCATACATTCCATCCATTTGTTAACTGACGCAAATTATGCTGCCCAGCCCGTCCCAACGTGAGACCATTTGAGCTTGCGTTCCGAACGCGAATTCTGGTCAGACCGCATATACAGGAAGTGTACCACGAAATAGGTGCTTCTGTAACGCCCAGGTCCGAATAGGAACTTCCACAGATCCATGGAGAAACTGGCTATAGCCGCAGGTACCAAATCGCGATTAAATTATACGACAGGCGCCGACATTTATGTAGTGATGCAAATATGCAATTGATGTTTTCTATGCAATTCTTTTATAAATAACTATATACATGATTCTGGGCTCCCATGATAACCAGAAAATAGCAAAATCTTGCACTACCCAAACTTCGTCCCCAACACCCCAACACAAAGCCATGGCTACTGCATCCCATAGTTCCCAGTTCTGGTGGCAATGCCTGCCTCGAAAATGATTAGCGATGCCCACAATAGTGGTGGGCTGGCAATGCTTACCTGTGGTAGGCGCTGGTGCAGGCTGGGTCGGTGACGCTGGCCTAGTCGCTCACGCTAGCCTGGTCACTAGCGCCGGGTAGGTCGCTGCAGCTGGGTATGGGGCTGCCACTGGTGAAGTGTCTGGGACTCCGTAGAATTATTAATATTGGTTATGCGTCCTGATACCGAGTGGGCACTTACCTAGACCTGCTTCCTGCTACCAACCGCCATTGCTTGCCATAGGTGAAGTGGGAGATCGCTGCTGCTGGTGAAGTGTCTGGGACTCCGTAGAATAATTAATATTTGTTATTCGTCCTGATGCCGGGTGGGCACTTACCTAGAGCTGCTTCCTGCTACCAACTGCCATTGCTTGCTACAGGTGTAGTAGGAGATCGCTGCTGCTGGTGAAGTGGGAGATCGCTGCTGCTGGTTAAGTTCCAACGACTGTGCTGACCAATTAATACTTGTAATACCTGCAGATGCCAGGTAGACACTCACCTTAGTCTGCTACTACCAACCGCCCATGGATTACATGCTGGATACCTGTGGGCAAGTCGCTGGCTCTGGTGCGGTCACTGCCTGTGGTGAAGTCGCTGGCATTTATTGGAGGTGTACTTGCTGGTTCAAGGCCTCCAGTTTAAGAGAAAGATTGCTTGCCTGGAGTTGTGGGTGACTACCGTACTTTCTTAAGTGAGTTGGGTGTCGATGGCATAGTGTGACTCGTAAGACATGATCGACACCCCTTGCCAGCCTCCCGAGGCTAGAACTCCTATCAATGGGCATCACCGAAATAGGGAATAATAGGGGGCACTAATACATATGAACGTCTTGTGCATATATATATATTCACGCGTGATATGCATGAAATGGCTACAGAGAGAGATATTCGCCTGCAATATGAATGAAGTCCATATATATATATATATATATATATTCACCCGCGATATGCATGAACTTGCTAGATATAGAGATATTCGCCTACAATATGAATGAATTCCATATATATATATATATATATATATTCACCCGCGATATGCATGAACTGGCTAGATATAGAGATATTCACCTGCAATAGGCATGAACTGCCTAGGTATATAGATATTCGCCTGCAATATGAATGAATTGCATATATATATATTGACGAGCTATATGCATGAACTGCATAGATATAGAGATATTCACCAGCTAAATGCATGAACTGACCAGATATAGATATATATTCGCCCCCCAAATATATACATATTCATATTCACTTGTCTTATGCATGAACTCCATATATCTATATGGAGTTCATTCATGTGGTAGGGAACTACATGCATATATCTAGCCAGTTCATGCATATTGCAGGCGAATATCTCTATATCTAACCAGTTCATGCATATCGAGGGTGAATATATATATATATATATATATAGAATTCATT
>Ga0307511_10005181_pt1 | contig 13281 bp, 10 predicted proteins | sample 13_EM_MG_FD_200266 | JGI IMG/M metagenome (GOLD analysis project Ga0307511, IMG submission 200266) | Populus trichocarpa ectomycorrhiza microbial communities from riparian zone in the Pacific Northwest, United States - 13_EM | ecosystem: Host-associated > Plants > Roots > Unclassified | place...
ACGGAAAGTACGGTATTTGGCGGGATGATTCCGATATGCCCTCGTGAGCACGGAAGTTAACGGGCCCCATCCCACGGACGATCGCATCCGCACCATCAGCGCAGAAGACAGCCGATGGTGAGACTACGGCAGGCTTAACCTATGTAGTGTCGGACCTTTGCAGCATGATGGAGGGGAACGAATGATACCATCGAAGGTCTCACCATTGGGTCGCTGGGGAACAGTTGGGCTCGGAATCAAATCCAAACGGACATTGGGGACTGTGGTGGGGGGCGCAATGAAGATGAGGTGGCACGAGCAGCAGACCAACTCGGATACGCCATAACCACGCGTCGGAGGAGAGTACTCAGAGGATTCATCGAAGGCGGTCGGCTGTCTCTGAATCCCAGAGCTGGCCGAGATGGATCCATTCGATCTGACTGGAAACAAATCGTGGGAACGCCCCGGCTCGCGTAGTATGGGTGGATCGCCATAAGGCGGTATCCTGCGGGTTTCCAGAGGGCCGATTAAGATCCAATGTATTGATCAAGGTTCATCCGAGGGGTTTTTGTGCATACATACTACTCATTCCATGATATCCTAAACTCCGATGGGGGAACACAATTAGAACATCCAAGCAACAGGACACGTTCAGTTTTCATCCCACCCTTCCCTTGGCGGATAAGCGGCATGCACCACAAAAAAAAGGGCCGCGGACACTGAGTGACCTACGGTTTGGATCACCCGGTGAACCTGAAAAAAGCGACATCGGTGGGGGGAGTGTTGTTGGGGGTAATTGAACGTACTGTTTGTCACACAGAAGCTTATTAAACAACTCTTCCCTCTTCTCTACCATCTTGTTGATGAAAGTTCTTATTGCTGAACCATCTGTCACGCAACTCCCCCGACCACACGTCGGCCAAGACCCCAACCGATTCCTCAAGGTTTCGAGGTATACCTCCTGACCGAAAGGAAAACCTTTTGAGGCGCTCCCTGATCCGCGCGTACAGCTCCCCCTTCAATTTCGAATCGCAGTTGCAAGGGGCATCGAAGTCTGGGATTGGAGAACTGCCAAGGATTTGACACCACTCGTTATCTCGCTTAGCAAGGAATGAAACCAGCCGATGATAGGATGCCACAGTGAGGCCTTCCAAATTGCCAGCGTCGAGGTGCTCTGTGACCATCAAAAATTCAGAATTCCTAGCGACGGATCTCGCCTGGTCCTCCAACCCACAGGCGCACGCGATGACATAGAGATGCAAAGGGGCATCCCGTACAAATGTCGGGTTTTCGAGACCCTTTTTGTGGACATCGATGAGAAGTTGCATCTCGTACTTCTTCGCCGCGAGGAGGAGGGATTCCAGATCGTCAAGGTTGTCGATGGTAGGATGCGGCATGGGGTAGATGGTTCGGAGGATGTTTTCCCACGTCTCCGCGGATTCATCGACATCGACGTGAGGTATGGTATCAGGGGTATCGGTGGGAGGTTGGGGGATGGTGAACATGTCTTTGAAGATTGGGGATACGAGTGACAGGATGAGCTTGTGAGCGCGGAAGTCAAGGGCCCCTGCGGCACGGATAACCACGTCCGCATCGTCGGCGCAGAAAATGGTCGACAGCGGGACTGCGGCAGCTTCGACCCCTACGGTGTTGGATACTCTCGGCACCATGATGGAGGGGATCAATGCCTTCAAAGGCGGTATGAATCTGATAACGCGGTCGCTGACGAGAATGTGGCTGGGTCACGTGGGTGATCTGGCAAACATCACGAATCGGAGGAGGTGGTTCTCTTCCTTATCTCCCCCCTCTCCCTTGTGCCTTTCTCACTGCTGTTCGCCATGCCCTTCCTTCCACCAGCTTTCAAGCCTAGGGAGTTCATTCCAATCGCAGCAGCAATAGCTACTCTGCCATTTGCTTTCCCTGATCTTGGGAAGAACGTTAGATTGGCCGGGCTGCCCATCCCCATCACGATGTGGTGAGGCCGCGGACGTCACATGTAACATTCGGACATTGTTCGTGTCACTCTCGGCCTGGAATAATTTTGATATGCCCTCCACAGTCTGAGGAGCAAGAGTGGCCTGCGAGAGGAGAATCCGTCGATCTAAGAGGAAATGTGGATTTGAGGGAACTCGTGCAGATCAACTCAGTCAGGCCGTATCCGCACGCCCGAGTCGTAACGTGCAAATGACAGCAAAAATAACCCAGAGCCTACTCGAGCTTGATTTGAGGGGTTTTCGTATAGGAGAACAGGGTCAGAATATCCAAGCAACAGAACCCATTCGTCATTTTGTTTCACTCTACTGGCGGGGATTGAGTCAATAACGCACATAACCGAAAGGTGTATCGCGGGTGCTGACTAAGCTATGACACAGAACTTGTCGTCAGAGGGCATCCTACCAGGTACAATGAACCTGGAAAAAGTGATACAGATGAGGGGAGTTTTGGAGGCAGCGCGGACAGGTGGAGCAAACCGTACTGTTTTTGGTGCATGAGTTTATCGCACAGAGTCTCCCTCTCCACTACCATCCAATCGATGAACGCCTTCATTCCCGAATCTGCGGTCGCGCACTTCTCCGCTGCACTGCACACCAGTTGGTCGTACCGTAACCGATCCTCCAAAGCCTTGAGATAGACCTGCTCTGTCTGTAGATAAGGCCGCTTGAGGTTCTCCTTGATCTTGTTGTACAACTCCTCCTTCAATTGTACCCCGCAACGGCAGTCATCGGAATCGGGCGAGGCCTCGCCGAGGGTTTGGTGCCATTCGTTATCTCTCTCGGCGAGGAACGAAACCAGGTTGTGGTAGGAGCCCAGGCTGATCCAACCCAGATCATCAACGGCGAAGCGTCTCGTGACCGTCAGGAGTTCCGAATTCCTGGCCACGTATTTCGCCTGGTACTCCAACCCACACGCGCACGCAATGGCATAGAGACGCAAAGGGTCTTCCCGTATAAACGCGAGATTCTCAAGGCCCTTTTTATGGACATCGATGAGATACTGCATCTCGTATTCCTTCGCTACGAGGAGGAGGGACCCAAGGTCGTCAAGGTCGTCGAGGGTGGGATTTTGAATGGGGTAGATGGTTCGAAGGATGTTTTCCCAAGTGTCCGCGGGTTCGTCGACGCCGACGTGCGTTAGGGTATTGGGAGTACCGGTGGGAGGTTGTGGGTCGGTGAACATGTCTTTGAAGGTTGGGGATACGAGCGACAGGATGAGTTTGTGAGCGCGGAAGTCGAGGCTCCCCGCCGCACGGATGACAACATCTGCATCGTCGGCGCAGAAAACGGTCGACAGTGGGACTGTGGCAGATTCTGTCTCTGCAGTGTCGAGTACTCTTGGTACCATGATGGAGGGGAACAGACAATTAGTTCAATGGCCGCATGATATAAGCATAGGGTCACTCGACTCGCTAGGGAAAGTGTGGCGGGGTCACGTGGTGGCGATCGTCTTGCGAATTCGAAGTTAATCGTAAGGTGACACTCACTAAGTACGCCCGATATTTACTGTACACTCATCAATTCACAATCGGGCACGGTGGACCTGGCTGGGAACTTGTCTTGTTCTCGGCCCGGAATTATTCCGATACGCTCTCCACAGTCTGTGGGAAGTGGCCAAGAAATACCCCAGAAGAGAATCCGTCGATCTAGGAGGAAATTCCATGGATTTGAGGGAACTCGTGCAGATCGACTTAGCCAGGCCGTATCCGCACTCCCGAGTCGGAACGTGCGAATGACAGCAGGGATGACCCAGAGGAGCATTTAGAAGTTACATAACATTTCGTCTAGCTGGGCATGTTCGTGAACACGCGCCGCCTCGAGTATAGATCGTGCACCCACCTCTTCCCACCCCGAGGTGTTCAAGCTGCGTTTCTTCTCGTGGGAAAGTCGGACAGGATCTAAAGACTTACTCAGGTTTAATCCGAGGGAGTTTTGTGGGCACACATTGTTCATTTTATGACATATGATATTCCAACCCGAAAAAAGAAACACGAAAACTCCCACACGCCAGAACACATTCTCTTTTTCGTTCCACCCATCCCGCAGGAATCGGACAATAACGCGCACCGTGAAAAAGAAATTACGAACGCCGGTTATGCTGTGATTTTAGCCCCCTGGATAAACCTGGAAAGCGGTGACGATGAGGGGAGTTTAGGATGTAGTGCGGTCAGGTGCAATCGAACGTACTGTCTTTTGTGCATAAGACTGTTACAAATGTTTTCCCTCTCCTTTGCCATTCGTTTGATGAACGCCTTTATTTCTGAATCCACGGCCGAGCAGCTATGTGTCACGCGGTGTGTCTGTCGGCGATAACACCTCGAACAATCCTCCAAGGCCTTGATGTAGACCTGCCCTGTCAGGAGGTAAGGTATCTCGAGGTTCGCTTTGATCTTGCTGTACAAGTCAATTTGCATGGCGCAACAGGAGGGTTCCTGTGTGAACCGAAGGTCGCCAAGAGCCTGGTGCCAGTTGGTATCCCTCCTGGTGAGAAAGGAAACCAGGTTGTGATAGGAGTCCACAGTGAGCCCCTTCAGATCACCAGCACCGGAGCGCTTCATGATCGTCTGGAGTTCGGCCTTCCTAGCCACGTATTTCGCCTGGTCCTCGAACCCACAGGCGCAGGCGATGGCGTAGAGATATAGGGGGTCTCGCAGTATAAACCCGTGGTTTTGAAAGCTCCGTTTATGCGAATCGATGACGAACTGCATCTCGTACTTCTTCGCCGCGAGAAGGAGATACTCCAAGTCGCTAAGGCTGGTAATGAGGGGAGTTGGCATGGGGTAGATGGTTCGGAGGATAATTTCCCACGTCCCCGCGGATTCTGTGACGTCGACGTGTGGTAGAGTCCCGGGAATGTCAGTGGGGGGCTGGGGGACCGTGAACATGTTTTTGAAAACAAGTGATGTGAGCGACAGGATGCACTTGTGAGCACGGAAGTCGAGGGACCCTGCCGCACGGATAACTACATCTGCATCATCGGCGCGGAAGACGGTCGACAGCGGGACCGTGGTAGGCTCGGGGTTCTCAATCCTGGTTTTTTTGGATGCCATGGCTTGCAAAAGGGTGTAGATAGTGCCCTCGAAGACACTGAAAGCTGTTGGTCTCTCAGGAGTCAGGAGAAAGTGTTGCTGGATCACGTGGGAGGATTTTATGGTAAGGACATTCTGTACGGTCGAGTTCGGAATCAAATCCAGACAAGAGTTCACCTCTCCTGAGTCCTGACGTGTGCCCTACGGGTTGTATGCTGGTAATTTGGAAGGGACCATAGCACTTGAAAGAACTCTATTGGTTGTCCCTTCGTAGTACGGTCGAGCAATGTTTGAACACTTAAACCTCGATCCGAGGGGCTTTCGTCGATGAGAACGAAGCAACAAGACACATTCGTCATTTCGTTCCACTCGGCTCACGGGAATCGGATAAACAACGCACATGACCGAAATGTGAGCTACACATGTTGACTAGACTGTAACATCAGGGACCCCAATGAACCTGGGGAAAGCGATATCGGTGAGGGGAGTTTGGGAGGAAGCGCAGGCAGATATCGTTGAACGTACCGTTTCACACTCATAAACCTGTCACACAGACTTTCCCTCTCAATCACCATCCGCTCGATGAACGCCTTAATTCCAGAATCCACGGTCGAGCATTTTTCCGCCGCGTTGCACATCAGTTGGCCGTACCGTGACCGGTCCTCCAAGGCTTTGAGGTAGATCTGCTCGGTCTGGAGGTAAGGTCGCTTGAGGTTATCCTTGATCTTGTTGTACAACTCCTCCTTTATCGGCACCCTGCAACGGCAGCCGTCGGTATCGGCTGAGATCGGAGCCTTGCTGAGGGCTTGATGCCATTCGTTATCCCGTTCGGCGAGGAACGAGACGAGGTTATGGTAGGAGCCCAGATTGACCCCCTTAGGATCATTGATATTGAAGCGCCTCATGACCGTCAGGAGTTCTGAACTCCTAGCGACAGATTTCGCCTGTTCCTCCAACCCGCAAGCGCATGCGATGGCGTAGAGCCGCAAAGGGTCTTCTTGCACGAAGGCCAGGTTTTCAAGACCCTTTTTGTGGACGTCGATGAGGGGTTGCATATCGTATTTCTTCGCCGCGAAGAGGAGGGATTCCAGATCGTCGATGTCGTCGATGATAGGATGTGGCATGGGGTAGATGGTTCGAAGGATGTTTTCCCAAGTGTCCGCGGATTCGTCGACGTCGACGTGTGGTAGGGTATCGGGGGTATCGGTGGGAGGTTGGGGGACTGTGAACATGTCTTTGAAGACCGGGGATGCGAGCGATAGGATGAACTTGTGAACTCGGAAGTCTAGTGTCCCCGCTGCGCGGATGGTCACATCCGCATCATCGGCGCAGAAATTTGTCGATAGCGGGACCGCGGCAGACTTGGCCACCGTAGTGGCTGACTTTCTGGGTGGCATGGCGGAGGGGAATAGCCAATACCATCAAAGGCCGTAAGAAGGCGCGGGACCGGGGATGGCGGGGGAAAGTGTGGCTGGGTCACGTGAGGATGGTTTCCCGTGACCTCACCAATCGGGTTCGGAACCAAATCCGGGATTTGCGGAAGTATCGCCTCGGCCCGGAAAGGTTCCGACATTGTTCTCCACACGTCGTGGACGCGTTGCTGGGCGACATATAATAGGGCGTCGTGTAGCGTAAGCACCCTTCTCTTCAATCTACCATAACCACACCACCCCACACCCACATCACTACACACTATGAGCACGCACTCCAGAACAATCGCACAATCGCAGGCCGCGTTGGCCAGTCATGGGGTACGTAGTCCTTCTTTTACTTCTTCGACCCCAACACCACCACTTATCATCATGACTGGCTGAGCTGACACGTTTTCATCTCTAGACGAGGATTGAGAACTCCAAATTCCTCGCCTCACTGGCCCACGAGATCCCTCCTCTCCCATCCACACCCGTTCGTCGAACTCGAGACCTCCCAGAACTAGACATGGAGATCGAGATCGTCGAGCCGCCCAGAAAGGCTGTAGTGAACAAAGACATTCGAGTTCGAGCCTTACGTGAACGTTGGGATGAGAAGGAGATTCGTCCGACTTGTCCGCATTCTTTGAGACCGAGACCGTCGAGGTATGTTCCCCTTCAGGGGGTTGCAATTCACTTTCGCCATGGGGTAGTTGTGCTGACTGGTCATACCAGTCCACTTAGGCTCGAGCTTTCAGCTCGACGAACGTGAATGCTCGAACGTTGATAGATGAGCCGGCCTCGCCTCACCCCCCATTCATACTTATGCCCATATATTTACCCCTTAACCCGTATGGTCCTTACATTGTATACTACACACTACCCCAGTATTCAGATCTTGTATATAATATATGGTATCCCCACAGACTCGGCACCGTCCAGCCTTGTTTGCTTTGAGCATCAGTCGATTGACCGTGAGCAATTCACGGGCGTTTCTGTTCACCAAACTGGGAGAATCGACCATCGATTCATTCTTCTCTCAAGCGACACGGCGTTTAGGTGCCATTTCTGCAGGCTTTCCCCGACTATACGTTTTTTTTTTGCAATGGTGGTGCCACTATCCTCCGCACTCAATAAGTAGTCCGCCACGACAAGCTTTTGACGTTGGTACGGGGCTCGGACGCGTCGACCATTTTCACAGCGGCTGATGACACTTCGTATGGACGTCCCATGACCCGTATACGCAAGGGGGCTCGTTTCGGACGCGTGGAAAACTCCGTCCGGTATTGCGACCGTCGCGGGTGGGATCTGTTCGGTTGGCCAGTTGGTGTATAGAAGACGGGGGGACGCGTTTTATTCAATTGCGAATACTCGGCGAGTACAGCCATCCGGATTCCTCGCAATGCCGACGACACGAATTGTGCTCTAAGGATCCGTCCTAGAAGCTCATTGGCGGACGTGCATCCGCATGAATCTCTACCAACCACCCCCACAAATGTTGCGAGCTGGCGCGTCTGTGAAGCGAAGACTGACCACTGTGTTTCCCGTCAATATAGTTCTGTCCAGTCAGCGGACGGGCGTTAGGTGATAGGAATGGAGCGATGAATCCACGGGGTACGCGTTCTAGTTGATCGCTGGGGATTCTGCCTGCGGATGTATCTACCCAGCTCCAGGACGACTGGAGATCCGAACTGTATGGCAGGGTCCTCTTTTATAGTCCAGATTCCGCTCACCAGTGACCCGGGCCCCCATAACTCCTTGCGGACAGACGTGAACCAGGCACCCCCTCGACTCCCTAGGTTATCTCTCCCTTTCATCTCGCCGTGACGAAATTTCATCGACGATCCATGGAACTACCTGCTCTACATATTCTTCCAAATCCTCACCGGCCTTCACGATCCACCCGATCCCGACGGGCCATCGGAGTCTCATCGGGGGATATCTTCACAATTTGATTCTCCTTCACTGTTCGTGTTCCGCCCTTCCTGCAATAACGTACTCCGCAGTAACTGGTTAGTCCTTTACTCTACGCCTGCCACGTTTTTTTAGATCCTTCCGAATGCCACCTGATTTACTAGCCCAGCCGTTGGTGCATTCAGGCAATTGAAACATCACATCTCCTTTGTGTCGAAAATATGCGAATACCAAGGGTGGATGATTGGTTCAGGAAGATGAGGTTCAATCGATTGCGGACGCGCGACGGCGGGTTGCCGGTGGGAGCGGAGGGACGGGCTCATTGTTGTCCATGGTGCCCGTTCGGTTTCTAGTTTATGAGCCTGGGGCTGCCATGCCAAGACGGGTGGCAAAATCATCGAGACCCGCCTAGCGGCTGTCGGCGGTGGTGGCATTGAACACACGGCCGGTGCCAGCGAGGCATCCGAGCTGACTCGCGTCCCTCGAGGGACGGGTCAGGAAGCCAGGCCACACCGACGGGCGGCTCGAAGCCCGCGATCGGGTTTTGTTCGACCGATTGTTTTACGTGAACGCAACGGGGATCCACTGCGTTCGTCACGAGCGTGAGGAAGGCATGAGGGATGGGGGTTGTGAGTGCATAGGTCGTTCGTGTGCCAGTGCCAGCGGGTGGTGTGGGTCAGAACGGGCACAGGCACCCGGCGGCGCTCCGACGGCCCAGAATATGTATGTTTATTGGGTGATGTTGGTTGGCTCACGTTGCGGAGGGACGATCAGTCACAGCTTCGTCGGGTTTGAATCGGTGAGAGGTACTGCTGGATGGGTTAAAGATAGTCCGACAGACAGGGTCGATCGGGATTGTGAGGTACTGGAGAGATCACACCGTGCTGAATGTGAGTCTGTGCAAGAAATTTTGGTACAGGATCTGGATGTATTTCGGAAATTTTCTTGTCCAATCTTATCCTGCGGCTGGAGAACAAGCCCCCGGCTTCCGTACACGGATAGTGAGTAAGCGCTCGAGCGCCTGCCGGGCTTGTTAACAATTATCCGGCACATAAGTCCGAAGAGATCTGACTTTTACGAACAGCGCCCGGATGTTTTGCATTTCGGGGCGAATGACAAAAAAGATGTGAGAGGAACGGCCTCGTATGGAAACCGAATGGGTCGCGCTCGATTTACGTATGCCGAATCCAAAGTCCGCTGATCCGCGTGATGGCATTTCTGTAATGCTTTGTAGTCACACTACATTCGATAACAAACCAATAAGAAACGGTAACAAGTGATAACAAATGCGAGTGTTATCCTTCAAATTTGGGCGCCTAATGCGGGGTCACGAAGGGATTTGTAGTCTCAGTACGTCGCGCCATTGGGGGTAACAACAGATAACAAATTCGTAACGTTAGTCGCTGAGCAAGGCCGCGCTTACTCTCGTTTCCCGGCCCAAATTCCTCACCCCATCCCCCCCGACTCATCACGCGGTACAAATGGCACGAAGGGAATCAGCCGGGGTCGTGGCTCTGTGCCTTGACCTTCTGAGCTGCAAATACCTCACTCCGCTGTTGGCGCTTGCCGTTCGAGCATTCGCAACGGCTCTTTCCATGGTCCCTTTCCAGGTTGACCGAAAATGACGACGTGCGCCATCTTGCTGCCCGGAGACCTCGCGAGGAGGTAGGCACGTTCAGTTCCGATCATCGGGTTTGGGGAGAGGTCTTTGGGAAGGTATGATTTCCGCACCGCGAGGGCGCGTTGTGACCGTACAAATTTCTGACATACCCGTCGACGTTTTTCGCTTTATAATAAATCTGCCAACGTGCTTTCTACTCTGAAGATCATGGCTGGCAAAGCCCAAGGGCGCATTGTCTACTTTAATCGAGCTTTCGCCGACTGTGGCACGCGTCATGAGTGGCAGTAACTTGACGCAACTACAGGCCTGATAACATCGACCTCGCAAGTCCCTCAGCAGTGCTAGTGAACACCCGCACACCCCCGGTGTCAGAAATGACTTCGGCCTGGGATCAACCAAAAATTGCCCGCTTGCGGTGAGCTGAACCGTTTTGTTGCTACACACGCCTCATTATGACAATCCGGGAAAAAACTACCCCCTTTCAGGATCTAATAAGGTATGGATTGAACCGTGCACCTCGCAGGGGGGAGGCTCGGCAATTTTCTAATCGCTTGCATCACAACAGCAATTTCCACCTCTCCCAAACTCAAACACTCTCGCTTGGGAAGTGCGTAGTGAGCACTATCTACTGCGAAACCAGTCTCAATGTGACCTGGTTGTCCACTTCAGGATCGAGTGTGTACGCCCAGATGACGCACCACCCGATGGTTGTAATGTAGGATGCCACCACGCCCAAGGCGCCTCCGCAGCGTGACAGCCGCTCGAGGACGTGGAGGAGAATCCTCGTCGGATGGGGGGAGGAGTTCTTGGGAACCTTGAAGTACTGCTGGGAGATGAGGACAAGTTGCGGCTGCAACGAGTTCTGTTACAGTGTGTCAGAATTTGGGGGTTTCCACAAGAAAAAGGGCGAACTAACCTCGACCTGATCATCCTAACAACCGTGGTCCCTCTCCTTCAAGTTGCGGTCGATCTGTTGAAGGATGGTGGCGGGGCGTTCCTTTGGTTGAACTCGGAGTGGTTCCAATTGAGGGGTGGTTTCGGTCGTCCTGAACTTCAGACTCATATGACTACAGATGTGTTAAAGTTGTCCTATCAGTGCCGGTGGATCGGGCAGGAACGCACGGTTTGATCATAAGATCTTCAGTTTCTTTGAAACGTCCTCTTTAGTAATGAGAAGTGGGGAAATTCCTCTTGAGGTTGGAGAAGAAGATGCGTTGATTCCTAACTTCCTAGTGCAACAGAGCTGCTTCCTTCTTGAAGTTTCCCCGGAAATGACTTCATTCACAATCTCTAATGCGGTTGAAAGCTCGCTTTGAAGGTGGATGAGTTTGTCCGAGAAAGTGACATGAGAAGCCCGAGTCTTGCGGACAGCCTTGATTTCTCTCCTTTGGAAAAAGATGTACGACTTGTTCCTGGTATGTCTCATCGAGCTGGAGGTATGTTAGAGGCCAGAGGGGAATCGAGGGAAAAGGGACACATGGTATTCTGACACGATCTGCTATAACTACTCCATGTCAGAATCCGCCGACAGTCCAGAAGACTTCTCCATCTGCTCCACCTTCTGGTCCACTCCAGACGAAGTACATTTTTACCGAACACAGGCCATGATCGAATACCATTGTACCCGAGCGATGCCTCCGATGAAATCCATTATCCCCACCATGAATAGCTCATATTTGGGACCGGTGTCGGTGCACCTCGACCGGGTCGCGAACATTGTTGATGAGCTGACGGAAATCCTGGCAAAGGATCGGGCAGATTGTGACCCAGCTGTATTTTACAACCAGATTAGGGTGCGGTTCACTGGCCGGAATCTCGTTTATGGTCTCGAAGACAGACTTGGTGAGGATGAGGTGTTTACCTTGAGAAGTCGGACTGAGACCACTCAACGAGAGCCAGGACTCGGAGTTCAACGAGGTTGAGGGGAAATGGAAGCCGGAGAAAGTCAAGGTGTTTCGGTAAGGTAACAGCTGACGTCCCCCAGGTGTTGGATCTCAGCTTTGACTGGCGGCGCCAATCGTTGTCCTCAACTCTGCCGGAGGAGGATCACAGTTGTCCAACGACGATCTTCACATTTCGCAGTGACTGATTCATCCTCTTCGTCTACCCTCTCTGATTTGGGGGCGACAGTGGAAATGCCATGGCCGCCATGCTCAGCGACGAGTGAGGCTGAAGATGTTACTGGGACCAGCGGCGGACGTCATGTTTTGGTGGTGGCCGGATAGAACGCCTGTGTGAACCACTGTTGCTTCGTGTAGACCCCATCTTCACAGATGATAGTAACGCCGAACCTCCGATACAACGCGGGAGCCCTGTGTAGCAGTCATGTGTGTGGCGCCAGAAGCGGATGGAAATAACTTACGACGATGTCGTTGGACTTCAATTGGAACGGTCCGGGCTCTAGGCCATCACTACTGCTACCCGCAGCTGACAAGTTGAACTTTTGATGTCCTAGAGATAAATTTGGAGGACCGGGTTATCGCCGTGTGTCCGAGTGAGAACGAGGAGGGACGAATCGGGAATCACCTTCCTAGCTGGTTCCCATACTTCGTGTTTTTTGCGTTCATTTGGTGACCTACTTAACATGTTGTTGCGGAAGAATGGCGATGTGTTCATGGACAAAGAAGCCATTAACGGAGTGGATGTAGAGAGCGGGGGCGACCTCAGGGTCTTCGAGCAGCAACACGGCGTGTATTTCGATCGATCGACCGACCTCGATGACGAGCTCCCAGAAGTTATCAGGGATGATAGAGTGCTCCCGCCGTTGGTCTTCTGGAGCGCTCATGAATCCCATCACAACTACTATACCGGGAGTACCAACCCAGAGGCGCAACTGATAAGTTTGCCGGACACGGCAGCAAATGAGCTACTACCTGTCCACAGCAAACGGGGAGGAGCAAAAGGGAAGGTGGACCTCAAATTACTCTCGGGAGGTGGAGGCTCGCTTTCATTGGGTAGTGGACCAAGGCTTAGAAATATTGTGGATGCCTAAATTGCGACAAGGTGAGTACCGGGATTGATTAGTGGGGAGAGCCACTTGCGACGGACGGCTTGAACGGTATGCAATAAACAACGAAGCGAGGGATTGATCGCTTCGGCAGACTCTCGTAGGTGTCTGTAGTATCGCCCAGAAGACCGGGAGAGCGAGGGGTCGGGGGGACCCGTGACGCGATACTACCTAGATCCCCATCGTGCCACTCGTATCGCGTGGCGAGTGTGACGTCGGTGGGGGACGGGGTGAGGTATTCGGGCCAGGAAACGAGAGTAAGCGCGGCCTTGCTCAGCGACTAACGTTACGAATTTGTTATCTGTTGTTACCCCCAATGGCGCGACGT
>Ga0307511_10005182_pt1 | contig 13281 bp, 11 predicted proteins | sample 13_EM_MG_FD_200266 | JGI IMG/M metagenome (GOLD analysis project Ga0307511, IMG submission 200266) | Populus trichocarpa ectomycorrhiza microbial communities from riparian zone in the Pacific Northwest, United States - 13_EM | ecosystem: Host-associated > Plants > Roots > Unclassified | place...
CGCCTTGGTGACACCAGTGCTACTCATAAGCCCAAGCTCATGGTACATACAATTTGTACGCCGTCAAGCACAGTTTACTACACCAATTGTCTCTACCCTGAACATAATTTAACTGTTTTCAAAATCGTCATCAATCTAAATACTCATGTGAAAACCAGGGGTATCAATTGAGATACCCCATACTGGGCTTGGGAGTGTGGGTCTCGTTTTCCCGCACCAACGCTGACACGCAGGAAAATACAAGGAATTTGGAACACTATGTATATCGTCCCTTTCCGTCATACCCTTTCAGCTCTGTATTCGACAGTTCAGTTACAGCCGCGCCCGTTCAGCTGGAAACCCTACTACCTCCGGGGTGGTGTACCCGAGACGGGACCTCCGATAGCGGGTATCAATGCACGCCGGTCAGGTTACAAAGTTGGCCTACCCCATGACAACGGTGCAACTGACCACTAACATGCTGAGAACCCAACAATCTTAGGGGTTCAGGGCCATTCCCTTGTTAGCGACGTGAGACGCACAACTCCATAAAGAATTTTAGATGCGTTCCGCAAAGCGAGGTCTAAGCAACATTATCGACGAATGTAATTAAGTTCCTGGAGAAGGACGGGAGGTTGAAGACTAGTGCTAACCTGAGGTAGATGAAAAACGTTGGGAAATCCAGCATACATTGAACCACCATTGAGACCACTTGACACGTTCCTCCAATCTGTCAGGGCAATCAACGAGCGAGTGCCTGCCACCGCTCTGGGACCACGTCCGAAAATCAAGGAGAGCAGGAGAGGGGATTGACCGAGGTGTTAACTTGTACATAACCGATTTATTGATATTATCTGAGACAGAAACAGAACTAGGCTTCGGCGCATAGGATTCGCATTGGTTATATTCATAGCTGCTCAATCTACAGCATCAATACATACCACGCATCTCCATGCATTCTGTTTGCTTGATTGAAGTCCATGCGACCGGAATTGAGGGGGGATTGACCAGCGTCGATTCCTGACGCTCAGCTGTTTATTTCTGACTATCTAATTAAGCGTAAGCACCTCCACCAACTCCATTAGAAGAACAAGTTGTGACCCTGCTACTGGATTCTATACCCACCGTTCATGAACACAGAATAGAAGCCTGCCTCTGCCATCAATGCTCCCGATACATAAGGTAGTGGAACAAAGAGGCACTTCGGAGACTAACATACATATATACGGATCAAGGGCGCCACCAGAGAATGGCACTGGGACATAGTGCAGGACCCGACCCAGTCTGCAACTGCGGGCAAGGCGCATCGTATGAATGTGCAAGATGTAGCGCGGCGGGTAGGGGAGTTTTTGGAGTAGATATGGAGATACCGGGAGTGGTGCGAGGAGTGGTGGCCTTCGTGAAATATTAATTCTGTTGTCATTTAGAATTTTTGGTGCTTTGTCTCTTTATGTACATGGGGGAGGGACTAGCACAGTCCAGTGGTTGGATAATCCTGCCGGGTCTCTACTCGCGGGTGAGGCCCTCATAATATACGTAGTATCACTAAGAGTACTGATTCACTAAAAAAATACCAAAGTTGAATTTGTAATCACTAAATATTGCGACCGTGCCTCATCTTCGAAGCACCTTCCCTTACTCCTGAGCCCAAAGGGGGCAGAAGAACGAAATAATTGTATATCAATTCGGCGTTCCACCGTGGAAATCTCGACGGAAGCACACCGGTCTCCTGGTTGGGCGGGGAGGGTATAATTGACGGACGGAGTGCGGACGAATCACAACAGCCAATTAATTTGAGGAGATCGGACATTCCTGGGCGGGATCAGTTTTCCAGAATCGCTTTGCTGTCGTGCATAAATGCAGTCCTTATAGGAACTAGGGAGGCTAGTTCATGGACTATGTCCTATCAAAATTCAAAGCATGATAACAAGCTTCCCGACCAAAGAACCTCCCAACCCGAAAGCCTTTCCGTCGAATATAAGAATGCAGAGTAACGAAATGGCTGTCTAAGAAAATTCGGAATATGTGATCGAAGTAGGCTTCGATTGTGTTCCAGTGACTATCATCCCCTTCGTCTTTGCGCCAGTTAGAGAGGTCGAGTTCCTCCCATGTCTTCCGGGGGCCCAGGAGGTCTTTCCTTACCCTATCCAGGAGTTTCGTTGTTATGTCAAGTCTCTAATTTTTCAATGACTGAACTACACTGAAGATCCATACAAACAATTCAACCACACAGCCAACAACAGGTATTCCAATGTTTCCGCCCGGCAAATGCGGGTTATCGGCCGTAAGCCCCCTGTTGTATGGGCGTATCGCTAGCCAGAGATCCAAGTATGGCTGCTGATGTTTAGCAAGGTGTTCTAATACAAATTCTATGATTATACCTCAATACAGCCAGCCTTAAGGCGCTGGGCATGGTCCTCGTGGACCTGCCATTGAGGATAGATCAGCTTATAGCCCTCTTCTAGTGAACGGCCCCCCTGTAATGGTGAGACGTAGGGTTGTATGTATTTATATTCATAATGGAAACCTTTCCCATGTCTAGAGGCAGGGTTGTAGGGCGGAGTCTTTACCCACAGCGAAGAGTGGGAATCACAGTGACATGGTCAACCCAATCACATGCCCATGTACGGTCACCATATGTTCACCTATCTCCCTCCCTTTTGCCACTTTCGGACTTCATTGAAACTACTATTCTGTAGCCCGCCTACAACCTTACTCTACTGGCTCCATAGGGAAATCACTGTGCATCCACTGCTACAACGGTTCAGGAAATTCAGTCCGTAACCGGCAGCCTTTACTCCTCCGCGCTCCTTCCTTCCCTGTCTCCCTCTGGCCTCACGCCCCCCCGGGCTCCCACCCACCCACCCTCCTCCCTCCTGTACCTATACAACGGCCAGGCGAGCGGCAGTGAGAAGAGCAGGCAGCCTGGAGAAGAGCAGGCAGCCTGGAGAAGAGCAGGCAGCCTGGAGAAGAGCAGGCAGCCTGGAGAAGAGCAGGCAGCCTGGAGAAGAGCAGGCAGCCTGGAGAAGAGCAGGCAGCCTGGAGAAGGGCAGGCAGCCTGGAGAAGGGCAGGCAGCCTGGAGAAGGGCAGGCAGCCTGGAGAAGGGCAGGCAGCCTGGAGAAGGGCAGGCAGCCTGGAGAAGGGCAGGACCTATACAATCCACCCCGAAGCCGCGATATTATCACACCCTCGGCCCTCGCATTGGCTCGGTATTTAACCTTCATCCCCCGCAGAAAGGCTGAGTTATATACTTCTTCGCCCCTCGCAGTAGCATGGTATTGGACCTTAACCCGTCTATGGAGGATACGTGTGAAGTGTAAGATTACGAGGTTACGAGCGTAGGAATCTTGAGAGAAAGAGATAGATAGAGATATATTCGTCAGGGCTATGTAGAGATCGCTATAGTCTTAATGCTATGGTTCTACTGTCCTATCTTCCTTATTTCGCAGCGGATTCCAGCTCTTTTATCGTCCTCGAGTTATCCCAATAGGACATTTTAGGCTTCCCTGTTCATACCCGCATATCCCAATAGGCCATTCTCGGACTCCTGCGTTTCTCGTGATATCGCACGTGAGAGTAATTCCTACAGGAAGCAGGACTCCTGATTTGCGGTTGGAATACTTTCGATATAACGCATGGCAAGGAACAACTTTGTTCTATTGCCTCGGATCTTCTTCCAAACGATCCTTGCTCCCGGAGTCACTTGTAGTCTGGTTGGCACAACAGTCACCTGGTGATTAGGATGTAGCATGTTACCACTGCCTAGTCTTCCAACGCTCGCTCCCACGTTCCTCATGCTCCAGGCATATACGTAGCTGACTTGTGTGAATCTGATATGAGTAAGTGTTTTTTAAAAAATAAAAAATAAACCGCCCGGACAAAACATTCTGTAACTATGCTATACAATACATTACGAGTATTCGGATGTGGATCCATCAGTGATTCTGCCCTTCATGCCACTTTGGCCCACATAGAACCAACGAGTTTTACATTTTGTAGATCTGGTACCCTGTAATGTGGGGTTTAGTAAATTCTATCCCTACACCTTCCTCTAATGAACTGCAATTGGAATTTGCCTCATGATCAATCAAAATTAGTACCCAGCCATTTTTATGTCCCCCGCTCTCCACCAGGCACAATCTCAATCTCAGTATGTAATATCCCGCCATGCTTAATCTGGGCAGAAAAGTGCCACTATCCCCGCTCGCCCCTTCAATGCTAGTATCACTACCAGAATGACCGCCGAGATGGCCCTTGGATGAACCCCTAGAGCAGCTCAGTCTCCATGCGTCAAGAGTAGCGGGAGACTGTAGTTACATAGGCCACTGTCTATGTCATTGGAACAACGGGTGGAAATCTGGTTGAGAATCCTGGATGTTGCAAATGTAGGAGGGGTTGTGGATGAGCATATAGCAAGAAATTTAGGGAATGTACCGCCAGAATCACCTGCAGAACCGCCGCCAGAAACACGGCGCCCAATCAGAGGTGGGAATGGAGGTGCGAACGGAGCTGGGAATTGAGGCGTAGGACTGGAGAGCTGGAAAACTATGGGGTGATCTTGTTACCATAAGGGTATGGTGCTGGCATGGGCATATATTATCCCCCGAGGGGTATAACGGTGCTATCATCGTATATTAATACCAAAGAGGATTAACAATGCCAAACTGGATATCACTGCTATAGGGGTATTGTGGGAAGTACTCTCACGTCCGATATCACGTGGGCTACAGGAGCCTAGGGATAGACAATTGAGATATGCGGGGATAAACCGGGGATACTAATATGGCTAATTGGAAGATTTCGTGAAAGTATAAAAGAGCGGGAAATCACCTGGAAGCAAGAACAACATTGTGCACAAGGACCATAGAACACGAACTATAGCGATACCTTAGCCAGCTCTGATTATATTCTTTATCCCTTTCAAGATTCCTCCTGCCATAAACTCGTAATCTCAGCTATAATGTGTAGAAATAGTCCTACACCAGTCCCTCGTTCGCAAGGTATAATGAAGCGGAAAGTAAAGAAACTTTCCCCTCTATACAGCTAGGTGGTAATTAATATCATAACGGCCCCTACGTAAAGAGGCCTAAACACTGCATATTGGCTAATTTTGTATGGGTTAGGATCAAGACATAAATTACATCTTTATGCAGCGTATGATAACTTTTGCCACCGGACTGTATACCACTCCCTCATCTATACCTTATCCGTACCGTTCCTCAATAACCTGACATAAAAACCATGATATCATCCTCATCAATGGCCTATTCATTCTAATGTAGCCAAATTTCCAATATTGTGCGTCGGTCATTCCAATAGTGGAGATGGTGGCGGAGGGGCTTGTGAAGGTGGTGGCGTTGCGGAAGGGCCTGAGCTCGGGGGAGGTGGTACCCGTGATGGAGGTTGTCGGGTTGGCGATTGAGCTACTTAAAGCGGGTGAAGGTGATGCACGGGGTGCTATCGGGTTATCCTTAACTCGGTGGCACCGTTTTCTTTTTTTGGAGGGTGTAATGTCGGGGGGGGTGGCGGGAGCTAAGATGATGACGGGGTGTGAAGTTACTGAATGAGGTGGAGCGAGCGAAGGGAGTGAAGGTGGTGAAGGGGGTAATGGGTAGTGGCCCTAGTGCCGTTTGTATTATGGTGAAGGCAGCGCGACGGCAGATGTTGTGATGGTGGTAAACATGATAAAGGTGGTGAAGGCGGGTAAAACATGGTGGATATGATCTCGTTGGCGAAGGTAATGAAGTTGGTGATGATGGTCAAGGTGAAGGAGGGTCACCCTGAGTATTACCCTGAACTCGCATGTGTCGCTTTTGATTTAGGAAACGAAGGGATCATCCTTATCAATAGCCGTCCTATAGAGGCCCTTTCCCAAAATTGTATGCTAGCGTACTACCCTGATTCCTGCATATTGCACTTATAGGGATATATACCTTGCAACCTAAATCTTGCCATAGGTGATTTCGCTGCCATGGAGGTATAATACTACGATAGGCCTTGTCGGTCGTTTCCACGATGTCTTCAGGTATACACCTCCCTCGGACATTAACTCCAATCCATTGATCTAATGTTAGTATTACGTGTCGTATTTTCTGCCGTTCGTTCTCCTGCATTTGATTCTGCTGTTTTTGCTGGCTCCACTGTCCCTTTGCCTACATTGTGGTCTTCGTGCTTTCCTTGAGGTTTCTCTGCCGCGGTGGTTTGGTGCGTATCTATAGCCTGACCTTCCAAAAATTCCGCCCTAGGAGACGTACTGGTAACTGTTGATATCATGTTCCAATGCAGAATATTGTTGTTGTCGCCGATCAAGAAAAGTTCCTGTTTCGCAAGTTCTGAAGCTGCTGGACTTCCGCTTGGTCGTGCGAGGTATTATGAGGATATGGGATCGCACTCGGGGTTGAAGGTGGCTTCAGGGGTGCCTGGGTCCGGGGAGGCAGGTGAACGTATCTTTGTCACGGTCTGTGTCTGCAGCTCGTTGGCACAATACTTCTACAGCAGACCTTTGTGACCAGGTGGCGGTTCATTCAGCAGGTTCCTAATTCTTCCGACTTTCCCAGGATTGCCGGATCTGACTCGTGACTGAAGCTAGAGCATCACCAGTGTGGCGAAAATGTGTTTTTTTGATAATTGAGGGATCCATAGCCCAAATAGCCTCAAATTGTGGGGAGATCTTGTTGATATATTTGGTTAGCATGCCCATGTAATATCTATCATACCGTCGCATGTGGACTTGGTTTTAGAGCTTCGGCACTATGCGAGAGAGGAAGGAAATGTACTCAGGCTCTGCTCAATTACATTATCCCAGTATAATACCCGCGCATGCAAATGTCCACAGCACCTATTAGTCGTAGACCACTCTTGATTCTGTGATCCAGCGCTTGTCAGCAGTCGGCAGAGTACTTCCCGAAATCGTACGCAATCTTCGAGCCCCCTACCGTCCTAACCGACTCAAGCTACATGGAGCTCTATCCTACGGCCGTATCGTTGCATATCCCCGTCGTATTGTACAACCCTACCGCTCGCTGTAGCTCATAGGGAAGCGATTTAGCCTGCCCCCTTCCCCTTTTCCCCTTGATACCTTAAACTCTCTTTAGTATTCCCAAGGCCTGCTGCAACCCACGTCGCCACACTGGGTCTTGCCTGTACCAATGAGGTGTAGGGCTATATGCGTCGAGGGGCGTGACAGGACATTAAACCAATGATAAAATAAAAGAGTAAAGTTTTCAACACAGAGGCAAAGAGGAGTAAGGGGCAGCTGATGTCCTCCCTTAATATTCTAAGTTTTGGTTTAGGTGGTTCATGTCCATAATCCTTGTCGCTGTCTTTCGCTGGCGTTTGATATGGAGATAACCCACGACGGCCGTTGTTGCCTCCACATGCTGACATTCAAATGCATCTTCCCGACATTGCTTTTCCAATACTATTATAGCTTTTACTAATTAGCTTTGTATCTCATGACTCGAGCAACCTACTTGCCTGGTTGGTAATAAATATCATCTAGAATATAGTCTGGCTTGTGGCTAAGATTGCTGAAGATCTTGCTCAAACATGATAAGAACAGTACCCGAAAGATCAGAAGGAAAGCTCAGTAGAGCATCTGGGCCAGTAGAGTCTACCGAGAGTCTACCTAGAAGAGAGTCCTGGGGCGTAGGATTGAAATCCTGCTGATGCCGGAAATATGGGTGTATGATGTAAGGGGTCAAGTAGTAAAGTATTGTGCGGTTGTACGAACCATAATAGTAGCAAGGCTAGTGTCAAGGTATTGGAGTAGGCTAGGAAGCCTATTGTAATTGAGATTGCAACATTGAAGGTCATTGGGGAGTTTCGTGTGATCTCGTGGTTGCGAGTTGATTCCGTTTTATGATGTTCCATTCTATTGCGATGATAGTATTCGTCCGATAGGGTGTGTCCCACAATGCCAGGCACGAGAACGAGAACGCCGCAATGGTGCAAATAATCGGAATTCTTCAATGGCCAAGGCGGGAAGGATAAGGTGCCAGACCCTGACTCACAGGTACTAGGAATTGCTTTCCTCAAACCCTACCTTGCCCAACTACGTATATAAGTACTGGTGCACCTGCTCCTTAATACACTAGATACCTCATCCCAACACAATCTACATCGTCCCACTAACACTCACCCACAACCCGTCTACATCGTCCCACCAACACAATTCCTCAACCCCAGCCAGTTAACTCATTCCATCCATTGATCAAGGGAGATTTCTTGAAAGACATGTAAGTTCAGAAAATTCAACCTTTAACAAATCTAGTAGAAACAGATACTAAGACGGAGATATCCAGCGAAAAATGTGCAAAGCCATTGAATACCTCTGCAAGAAGTGTGGCAACCATTACTGGATGACTCTTTGTGACTACACTCCAGAGAGCGATTGCCCAGATCCGGTCAGGATCATTAGATACGAGGAGCTCAAAGAGTGCCGTCAATGTCGTCCAAGTGTTTATTAATAACAACACCCAAGGCCCTCCACTACACTCAATAATCATTGGAAACGTCATCAATGTAAGCAACACCGCTTATCAACAATCGGAAGTACCCCCAGCTAATCTGCCTCGGATACAGTGGACAAAGACATGGCACGAATCTCATTTCGTAATGGGCCTAGATGTTGAGAGAGCAGGTGGTGAGGACTGCGGGTAGATTCTGGAATCTGGGACAAGATATTTTCATTCTTCATGTAACTCACGGGGGCCACTATGCTCAGAAGCTGGTGCATCATTTGAATGCATTTATCTCTCTTCATATCTTTGGAATTTGAGAAGACGATTGATCCAGTAGGATTATAATAAGGACACAGAAACGTGAGGTAGACATGCCAAGTTCTTATCCGTGTCTGATGTACGCATCAAGTATTTAATCCTGTATCTGGATCTCGGTACATTCCCTGGAAGTCCACACCTCGAGGTAGGATTGGTTAATTCATTAGCAGCTCAGGAACATTTATATCCAAAATAGTCTCCGTTGCCTCCACTGCCTCAGCATGCGTAGCGCTACCATTGGCTGGGTAATGGCATCCGCATACAAGGTTACCCTGAAACCTTAGTGAACATAAATTTTTTTTTTTGGGAGCCTATACGCCTAATCACCCTAAGGCTATCCGGCAGCCTAGTTCCCTCCCCTCAAGGTTGCATACAGCGTTGGGAAATCGAATGACAAACGCTATGCCTCCCGAGCCTATGAAACCTATATAACCGCAATAACCTCTCCTCCGCCACCACGCCTTTTTCGCATATGAATATCCCACCCTCCCCCGCTGCGCTCTTTCTGGCCGTTCCTGAAAACGACAAATTGCTCCAAACACATGAGTCGACGTAGGTGGGTATTGGAGAAGAGGGTTTCCATCAAATCGACTGAGTATTACTCCTCTGCATCTTCGGCCTGCTGTTTCCACCTCTTACTGTCGTCGATGTCTTCGTAGGTCCGCCACCTGCGGCCTATCTGTTCTCATACGTACAAATTCAAGTTATGTTTTTGCCTGTCTCCGCAGATCTTCCGCACTTCCGGTATTTGCTATCATCTGCTTTCCAAATTTGTGTCGCCAGGCTTATAGGTTACCTTTATTCCAGCCTACTGTCCCGACAAGATCTACCATCAATATATATCCGATATTGTCCAATGAATTTATCTGGAAGCAGGGCTTATCCAGAGTTACCAGTCATGGATCTTTTGTCTACGTTTGGGTATGAAACTATGACTACGAGGTATGAAGGTCAATAACAAATAGAACATCTCAAGCGGGGTATGCATTTTCGATATTGCGGTACATACCAATCTCACGAGAAATGCAATCATACATGTTCTGACCCATTCAGCAGTACGGCCCATTCACCAATGGCACTAATGACCGGCCCATTGAGCAATGGGCCCAGCCAATTCCCCAATCTACATAATATTCTAGTATTATTACTTCATACGAAACTCTTTCTTCTATTTCTCATTCAGCTTCTGCCGGGGCCTCTGATTTAGATAGTACATTGCATTCTATGGTGTTGCGGAGAAGGACTTGATTTCTAGCATTTTATTTGTTATATTTTATTTGTTAAATTTTTCATACCTGTGGACGGTTCTATTTCTCGTACTTTATTTATGTTATATTTTTCATACTTCTACTTATTTGGTGATGTCTGGCTTAATTATTCCATAGTTTCGTATGAAGAATATTATGCAGGTTAGTGAATGGGCAGTCCCAACCAACAATAGGGTCTCATTGCTGACTGGGCCGTATTGCTGAATGGGTCAGAACATACATAAGGTGAAAACGCCTTCGCTTTCTGAAGGACCAAATGAGGGTTCCGACATTTGACCAACTTAGATCACGGGACATGCAAATGTCGTATTGGTTCTGGGCTACTCGTGAGCGTCATACCTATGTTCTGGTATCGGACATTGACTATAATTACTCCATTTGGTAAACGACACACGTTCAGCAATTATGACTTTCACCAGATCTCTCACCTCTCGACTTCTCACGCCCTGTATCACCTCCTCTCGCATAAACCTCCTTTCTCGAAGAGATTGATTGGTGATTTGATATACAATAAAGGTAATTATACACGGGGAGAGAACGAGGTGGGAATGAACTAGCACCATCTCGGGCTACCTGTTGAGTTGTGATCTAATGAGAAGTGATGACAGGCAATACATGAGCTATACATTGATGGGATATAACAGAATGCCAATCACTTACACTCTATCACACTACTCGCCTTGTTACACTTCCCCTATCACATTACCCACCTGCTTGCATGACCCCTAAAAGGACCCTAGGGTGACCCAGGCTGTTTGTCCCTTGCGTCAGTCAGATATCGCTTTTTTATACCTACCACCGGACTGGAAAATGTTATACTGGTCTTCATTACCGAACTGGCTTGTGTGATAACCATCGGCCTCACAAATTATGTCCTGCTGTTAGAGCTTCTAATTGTATCTTCCGGCTGTTTGGGTGCCAGAATCTGTCAATCGTCTATGACCCTTTTAATCTACAGACCACGTATCACACTAGACACCATGTTAATGTTATGGCTCAGGTAAGAGACCTCCGCTAAGATGGCGGTAACCAGTTACCTACCGCATCATAAGTCGCTGCTAACGAAGTGGACTGATCACTCACCAGGCATGTGCAGATGGGTGCGTCGGTATGACGTTAAAGGGATTGGAATAGGGAAGTGTGTACTCTTAGGATTGGCCTCATGCATGTTATCTCTTCGATATATTTCTGTTATATTCTGAGAAGCGTTATTCATATGTTTCTATTGGTTGCATTACAAAGTTCAGCTCATATATGTCAGCCTGTGTGCGTTGCATTGCAACACAGCCTGCCTTATCTATGTATGTCAGACTACAGCGTTCCTAATCGGGAAGCCACTTCCCAGTTAGGCAACTACTGATGACAAGCCTACTTTTCCTTGTTAGGAAGTCTCGTCCAGATCTGATAAACGTTTATCAGATCAAGACTTCTATATAAGTCGACGCTTTTACATAGTTAATACAATAAGACCCAAGCGGTGTTCTAAGTCTCATATAGCTTTACTCTAATCGAGTCCGCTCCTACACCCGAGTTATAACTTCGTTCATACTTCCGCGCACCCCTTTAATCTACCTCCGAAGTATTTACGTTGTTTACAGCTCGCCTGTAACATTTAAAAGCATCTAGACGTTATTGTCTCTTGTGCCTGCTTAGGAGGACTTCCTAATATGGTCGTGGGTAATGGATAGTTTTCATGGGTGTTTCGGTTTCGATTCGTTTGGGTTCATCTATTGATCAGATCATATTGATGGTACAAGGGAGGATTAAAGGAAACGGTGGACAGAGGGATAGGGGGAAACGATGTGACATGTGGGGAGGTTAGGGTAGGACACCGACAATAGGGGACGAACCTGAGAGTCAATTTCTCCGAGGAGCGGTAAATGGTAAGCCCCTCAAGTATAGTTCACCTCAAACCCTGCGTTAATGCGGGATTGTTTGATTGCTCAGTGTTATTGCATCGGAGTGAATATACATAACCCCTTGCCAGCGAACCGATGTTCGTTTCACCGATCCGCAATGCAATTGGGAGATGGACGACTACTAAACAGCCCTGATTGGTACCTCTGGGATTGAGTCGTTGTACCTACAAACAAGGAGACTTTGCAGGGTATTGAAGGGGATGGTCAACTATATAGGTAGTTTGGCAGGGGAATTTATAAAGATACACAGTCACCTCATCAGAATGAGAGTGCGTTGCTTCTTTACATGACCCCGCAAATTTGCTACGAATCCTACGAGCAAGCCTCTTCCTATAATACGGTTGGTTTTATAGCCGCGGCATGTGGAGTAACATACACAAAATCCCCACCTGCTTCACCCCTACCATATCTACAAGGGCGTAGGGGTAAATTCTGAGGGCAAAGTTCCAATCTAGTCCCAATGTCAAGACTCGTAGCTTGATGATGTTCCAATAAAGGCTTAGGGAACTTTCGGCTTGGTCCATGTTGACGTTGTCTTGGGCTAATGGGCGCTCGGTGGTGGATATGTATGGTGGCGGGTTTGGATGTCTTGCTTTAATCATTAAGTTGTTGTAGTGGTTGATAGACAATCACGAACCTAAAGGCTAGCGTGGGGGAACGCTTGATCGTCCACTAGGATCATATGGCGTAGGCGGGATTGATCTTGTGGCAGAAAAACTCTAATGACAACATTATGTTCTGCTGTCAGCGTATACTACTTTACTATAGTTCCGTGACGTTCGTATATCTCTGGCACCTGTTAGTTGGTTACATATGGCACTATTTATGTACATTTTTTTATTTTTTGTGCATCTGTACTCGTATTGATACTATAGTATATGGTGAGGGCACACATCCCCGCGTGGAAACGCAGCTGTATCGTCCATCCCCTGGACCACGGGAGTCCTGCTAACTAGATACAGGTATATGTCCCCTCTCACACCCCCGTCCGTCCCGCTCCCCCTTTAATCCTGTGACAATAAGAAGACTGTAACCTCCGTGCAAAATTCTGGACCCGAACACAATACCCTCCTACGCACCCGGAGGTGATTAAATAGGCAGTGTTTTGTGTTACTCCGCAACCACAGAATGGATCCGTGGCCCTCCCAATCCGGTGCAGCCAAACTCCCATAGGCCCTGTGTCCGTGTATATATATGTTCTGGGCCGCTCGCGGGCATTGGCCGCCCGCGGGCGGCATACCCACTGTGCCGCTCACGGGCAATTTAAATAAATCCTCGATTTGGTGTATAATACTTGAATTGATAAAGGTTTACGAGTACTGATTTACAAAATA
>Ga0307511_10005183_pt1 | contig 13280 bp, 12 predicted proteins | sample 13_EM_MG_FD_200266 | JGI IMG/M metagenome (GOLD analysis project Ga0307511, IMG submission 200266) | Populus trichocarpa ectomycorrhiza microbial communities from riparian zone in the Pacific Northwest, United States - 13_EM | ecosystem: Host-associated > Plants > Roots > Unclassified | place...
AACCCTTAGACCGCAAATTTAAAGATTCAACTTGGTAAAGAAATCCTCCACCAAATCTATGGTAACCTCCTTATCTCCGTCCTTCTCCTTCCTCATCCACACCCTCCTGTCATCCGCCTGCTCCTAGGTACTCCATATTCTACCTAGCCATTCTCCGGATATGCATACCATCGCGACATGTCGGCCAGTTTCCAGTTCGTAGCAGTCTTCCGCCGTGCAGGTTGGATCCTCCCATGGGTCCAGCGTATGCACCCCCATCCCTAGTCTCCCCTTTCCGGTGCGACATTGGGTGTAGTTATATAGCGCTTTCCTATTCCACTTGAGTACCCTCCCCATTCCTGTCCCCCTCACACATCTCACCGCCTTCCTCTTTTTGACGCATACCTGTTCAGTCCCCCTTCGGTGATCCAGCTTTTATTCGGTGTCTTTTCTGCTCCTTCCTTCGCCAACTCATCTGCCTTCTCATTCCCGTAAATTCCTACATGGGCTTTCACCCACCCCAACGACACTGCCTCTTCCCCTAAATCCCTCTTTCTTCTTCCTATCTCATTGACCACCCACCGCAAGTGTCTTGTTCTGGCTTGAAAACTGTCCTCCCAGCTTGCTTCGTTGCTGCGATTGCTGCTTGTGAATCCGAGAGTATCAGGGGCTTCATGTTCTTGGGTGCGTGTGTTAAGGCCCCCCGGAAGCCAGCTATCTCCCCGTCCCACACCGTTGCCACCTTCCCAAGGCCTATCCTAAAACTCTCCCTCCTATCTTGGTTCCACCATCCTGCTCCTGCTCCCCATTCTCTTTCATACTCCCATCCGTGAACATGACTGTTGAATCTTCTCCAAGTTCGGATATTTCCATTTGCCATTTGTTCTTCGGATCCTCCACTAAGAGTCCTAAGTTGACCGCATGGATTCTTGTGTTGCCGCAAGCCCCTCCGAAGTTGAGTTTGACCTCCCCTTCCGCAAAGTTTGTCGCCGACTCCATTATCATAGTCACGTTACCGAATAAGACTCGGTAACCTGGAAGCCGAGAGGGGTTGAGATGGACGGTAAGTATATAGATCAAAGAAATGATTGGTTTGAGATTGGTACGCTTGTAGGCAGCAATGTGAATGTAAAGAAATTAAGTAACGACAAGATGCAAGAAGAAGGTTTCTTGAATTCTTCTACATTATACAAAAGAAAGGCCCGAAAGGTAGGGTGTGCTAAGAAAACGCATGAAGGGGGGAGCAAAACCAGCCGGGGATGATGAATAGAAATAAAAATATATTGAATGGGAAGGCAGAAACATACCTCTTTTATGGGGGGGGTGAATCGTATTGATGCTAAGCATATGACGAGGGAGCGAATCCCCGAGTGAAGACTATCCAACGCCTGGGCAGGTCCCTGCCCCGTATCTAACGTACAAGACCAGATACCTCCCGAAGGAAAGCCATAACTGCGCTGCCTGTGGAGAAATAACACACGCTCAAGTGGAAAAACAACCCCGCTCCTCCCTATGCCGGTGGAGATATAACACGCTCAAGTGAAAAATAAACCCCCCGCCAGTAAAGGAATAAAACACGCTCGAGTAGAAAAAACCAACCTGTCAACCCCAACCCTGCAGAAACATACCTTCAATGTAGTTACGATTAAGGACACAAGGCTGCCGCTCGCTAGTATCAGCGGATCTAGTTTCCTGCAAAGAATTTTCTCGCTTTGTTATGGCGTTTGGGCTGTTTCATATGACAACGCTTCTAGGGGGTATGAATGCCAGTGAGGTATACCTAGGTCTTTGATTGAGAGAAAAAAACATTCCCCCTTGTATCTACTTATCCCCGAGTTATAGCCTTAGCCTACGTGTGCGCTCCCTAGAGCCCGTCCATAGCCCATTAAGCCATAGCTATGTACGCCACTACACCATGTACCTAAGGAATGTGAACAAATTCTTTATGACCGTAATAGTGATAGTGATGTTTTTCTTTTTTAATCATCACTACTCGTATTTAAACCATTCTACCTTATGACGAGGGACTACATCCATATACCGCCCGTATTATGGAATATCCAACATCAGGGCCCCCGTTTCTACGTACATAAGATAATCTCCCCTAGATACAAAAGTAACGCTGTCACCATCTCCGCCGCCACTCTGCACCTCATACAGTCGAACCTGTCTTACTGCATGATGCCCGTCTGGAGACTTTTGGTGCAGTAAGAGAGGTTATGCGGTACTAGCGAAAATGTGGAAAACAGCGTATATCTAACTAGATACATGATACCCTGAGCCCTACCCACCCCCAATCCCTCACTCGATGCCAAGCCACTTCTCAAGGTGTGATTGCTGCTTGCGCTTGGTGATGATAGAGTCCATGAGAGATCCTGTATCTTGTGGAGTGGCACTCTGGAGTGCGGCCTGAATTATGTAGGGTTGTAGAACATCTAATGCTTGGTTGATCTCGGTTCTGGTGATCAACGGGCCAGGTTCGGAGTCATCAAGACTTGCAGAATTCTTTTGCTGACTTGCCAATAATCCAGCGGGATACTTTATCTGAGCCATCCGCATTGGCACAAACCATAATTGTCAGACGATTTTTTGTTTTTCTTAATGCTCTCATGCCGTTCTGAACCCAAGCAGTGATCGGATTGCTGCTTCTAAAAATATCCTGCAATTTTTAATATAGTCTTCCTTAGAACGATGAATACATACCTGTCTCATCCATATTATATATCTTCATACTCATATGATGCCAGAATCTTTGCAATCTCCGGTCGTTGTTGTGCAATAGGATTCATACTGCTTTTCCAGACTCTCCCTGATGGTTGAAATCACGAATTCCATGCCTTGACTTAAAGCTATCTAACCACCCATTTGAAAGCTTTAAGACTAGAACATTATCAGTAGGATGTATTATAGCTTATGTAGCAGCTTTGCTTTTTCCCGAATTAGTTCTCCACGAATAACTCCGTCTTTTTCATAATGTAAAAACCACTCCAAAAGTGCAGATTCCAACCCTGGGCGAGAACACCTCTTCTCCGCTTCAGTGATTTGTTTATTGTTTTTGCTGCCAAAAGAAAATCTGGGTCTTCATTGAAGTTTCGCAGTATCCGAGATACTGTGCTTTGGTTGATAGGTCGATCAAAGGATCTCTCAAACCTAGATACCCGCGGATTAGTGATTTATTTCCTTAAAAAATATTAGAACTTCATATCACTGAGCAAGCTCACGCAGGTTCAGCAATTTGTTCAAATGATATCGGTAGATTTGTTCAAATGATATCGGTAGATTTGTTCAAATGATATCGGTAGATTTGTTCAAATGATATCGGTAGATTTGTTCAAATGATATCGGTAGAGGTGGGCACGCTCACCATCGGTTGGGTCTGGAGGTGGAGCATATGGTGCTGATGTTATTGTGTTGGCTGCCTACAACTTCCCAGACAGGCCCTCCCACCAGCTACCTACTGCAACGTCTAATGAGATCTAACACTGCATCTTTGGTCCATACTTCCCACGCAGGCCTAGGCTCTACAAAATATCCGCAATTTTAGCCTAATCCTACATACGAGTTAAGTATGCGCTATTAGAGTGCCTGTACCTACTAAATCTGGAATGAGCTGTGGCTGACGCATGGGATATCACAAGTATGCAGACTTTCTTTATGATATTGTAAATCTCCCCTAACAAAAAACTCGTCCCCGGCTTGCTATGCCCTTTCGCCGAATATGCGCTTATCGGTAGACCGGATGCAATGTCATAGGTTCGACTGTATACCTCATCCATTCTACTGTTCTCCCCTTCTTCCACTTGCCAGCATTCCATGAGGTGGGCCGCATTCCAGATATAGTATGCCTGGGTGGGCTCGAGCCGGCTCGTCATTTTTCAAGGCAGGCTCGAGCTTTTCCCATATATTTTAGGGCTCGAGCCTTCCCAGCCACCGGCTCGGCTCGTGCCCAGGCGTAATTCCAGATAATCCCGCACTCGCAAGAAGGGTCGTCCGCCCCACCTATCCTATGTTTCCATGCCTTCTGGGGGCCACGATCCTTAACTATGTGCGTTAGCACCTGGATAGCTCGATTTCCCCACCGCAGATACTTGGGTTTTGGGTGGAGTGGGTAGGCTTGCTTTGTCCTGGCCGGCCTGGCCATACGAAGCTATAGGTAGCATCCGTTTGCCAAACTATGAAGTCTGCCTCGCTTCCTGGTCCACTGCTTCGTTCCCGGCCACCCTGCTGTGAATGATAGTCCGTTGTGAATGATAGTCCGCTGTGATAGTGATATGTAGTGCAGTCGGGCCTATCACATTGCATCCTGACGAGTTTTTTTTTGTTAGGGAGAGCGGCCAGTTAGTGTTAAGAATTCCTGCATAAGTCTGCATTGCATGCATATGCCCCGGTGGCTTCCCAAAGTTCAGATTAGTATGTACAGGTACTCCAAGGTAGCATACCTACGGTATGGGTTTTATCATGGGGCCAGCCATCTGAAGCTAGGACTAATCGCCGCAGTCGAACCCCTACAGTCGAGGCTGAACCATATCTCGATCCTGTGGGCGGCGAGATCCTTGCGCACAGGCGACAAGGTGATCCGGGAATTTCTGGAGGACAGAGCCACACCGAGTTCACCAGTTGGCACGATGGGGCAGGCAGGGCAGGCTCCAGGCTTGACGGGGCCATCCCCGCGGCCTTTTATCTCTCTCCGATCAATGACCCACAGGAGAGGTCATATGGTGATTACCACGATACCACCCCAGTCCCGCTCACCCACGCGCCGATGCTCGACCCCAAAGACGAGAGATCCAAACACAAAGGCTACTGGGCAGGGACCATAGGGGGGCGCCTGGACGAGGGTTAGAGGATCGGGTACACGGATGGCACAAGGGTCGACGGAGTGGCGGCAGCCGGGGTCCATGCAGAGGATCGAAGGGACCGTCCCAGCTCTTCATATGGAGCCTTCCTGGGGACGCTGGCCGCGGTGGCCGATGCGGAAAGAAAAGGGCTCGCGCTATGCCTAGAGCGGGAAACGGCAGACATGCTCTATCTCCTCACCGACTCCCAGGCCGCTCTTCACACCGCCCTAAACCTCAGCCAGGGGGTTCCACCAAGGAGCGGACTGGAGGTGGCGTTGAAGAAGGCCCTCTGGAACAGAAGAGACCAGGACACGGCAATAACCTGGATCCGCAGTCACATAGGTATCCCAGGCAACGTCAAGGCCGACCGGAGGGCAGCATACGAGTCGCTCCTGGGGAGGGTAGCGAGCTCCCAGGGGGTACGCACGGTCTCCCGCGCCATACGGAGGTCCGACCGGGCCCAGCAAGGGCCTGGCTATTTCACATAGGAAAGGCGGACAGCGCAGCGTGCCCCTACGGACATTCACTCGAGGATGGCCACCACATCACCTTCTCATGCTCCAGGTTCGGCAAAGAGAGGAGGGCTCTGATAGGGCTATCCTGCTCGTGGGAAATGATAGACGCACCGATGTGGGCAAAGGAAGGGGACGAGGAACCGTACGACAAGGTGGAGGCCTTCTTCGGGTTCTTGTTCACGCAGCTGGCGTAAGGGCAGGAAGGAGAGCCGAGGAGTTGCCGTTGTCGCCGGAGTTGGACGGCGTGGAGGATGCTGCAGGGCTCCGAAAGGAGGCTGACAGTTTGCGGGGGAAAGGGGGGGCCGGCGGAGTGCTGGTTGAGCGGCCTCAGAGCTGGAGGCGCGGAGGCGGAACGTATATTCTCAGGAGAGGGCCGGAAGGGGGCATGGCGGAGGAGGACACACACATGGGGAGGACCAGGGAAGGGGCGTGGCGGGGAATCCTCCCGGGCTTCCGAGGGGCTCGTCATAGCCCTCCTATTAGGGCTGCATACGAGTACTGAGTATTTCAAAATAAAAATAAAAAATACGGTATGGGTTTAGGCTAGAATGCTAGATATCCCCTTAGGTGCTGGGGCAGGTCAATAGAGAGCCACGTGGGCATGCGGTAGATGTTAGAATTCTGCAGAGAAAAATATCTTGCGTAGCTTGTAGTTGTAGCTTAAAGGTTGGAGGTCGCGCTTCAGAAGTTGCCCAAATATCTATGAGCATAGGCAGCCCTCAATAGCATCAGTGCCATATACGTCGACTTCCGATCCAATAGACGGCGAGCGCGCACAGCTCTACCGCTACAATTTGGCAAACTCATTCTTGAATCAGCATGTACTTGCCCAGTGGTATAGATTCTGCAAATTCAGATAACCCTACCCAGTAAATCACCTCCGATAGCCTTGATGACTCTGAGCCACGTCCAATTATTACCAGCAGGGAGAGTCAACCATGCGAGAGAAGTTCTTCAGCTTTATGTCTTTTTTTTTGTTTTTGTAAATCAGTACTCATATTGATACTATGTATATGATGAGGTTACGCACCCCCGAGTGGATACCCGGCTAGATTGTCCAACCACTGGGCCATACCAGCCCCTCTCCCCTATGTACATGAATATTCCTGCCAAAAGATAAGAAAGAGTAAGAAAAATTTACTTGAGGAAAGCTGCCACATACGCGTACCAACCCCGATCTTTCCACCCTTCCTCATAATCTCCCCTGTCCGTCAGGTACTCCCTTGCACTCCATGAGGTGAGCAGCGTCCTGTATAGCTCCACAGCTGCAGAAGGGGTCCGGTACTTTGCCGATCTAGTATAGTCATTGCCGGGTGGAGGCCCTTGTCTGTGTGTATGTATGTGAGTCCCTGGATGGCGCCCCTGTCCCAGTCCCTCATGTTTTGTGCGTATTGTTGGCTCTTGTAGGCTTGTATGCTACCCGCCCGGTGTTGCTATGCTGGGCTTTTGCATCATCTTGCCGATTGTAATCGCCGCCTTCACTCTCTTGTCTGCCAGCTCGTTACCTTCTACCCCGCTGTGGCCTTTTACCCAGGTCAGCTGTTGTCCGTCCATGCTTTGCCTGAGCCTGTGTTCGATCTAGGATCTGGGCTTGCTTCGGGTGCAGTTCTGGGCTATGGTGATGGCGGTGGTGCTGCCGCTTGCGACGGTGGTGAGGCCCTCTTCCAGAGACATCGCCAGTCCTAGGATCTCCGCGCCCGCTACCGTTACGTATTTCCCTAGATAAACTTTATGTCATTCAGACCGCACCCAAGACTGAAGCACTCCAAGAAACTATACCTCTGATGGAGTCCATTACTACTTCAACAAAATGGATGCTGAACCTCAAAATCGAAAACGCAAGCAGCAATCTCACCTTGAGACGTGGCTTGGGGTGCAGTGAGCGCGGGCCGGGTCAGGCTATCATGTATCTAGTTCAATATCAGCTGCTTTTCCCATGTTCGGCTGTACCGCATAAACCTGTCTTACTGCATCACAAGTGCTCTGACGGACATTATGCAGTAAGACAGTTTCGACTCTGTAATTCATTGAAGACTCACTACTCATATGCGGTTCCGTAAGGGGACCGTGATGAACCACCGGGAACCCCAAGTGAACCCAGGTTAGCAGGCTTATCTGCCAACCCCGCGGCGCTGGTATTAAAGGAAAAGTGATAGGTAGGTAGAGTAGGGCGAGAGTCACGTAACCCCGCGTATACATAGTAGCATCCACCATGGCAAGGGATGAAATGAATCAGGTAGTAGACACGATGGTGAGATACATAGGTACTATCAAACTATTCTTAGCTCTACAAACTACAGTAGTGGCTCCTAGGCATTAAGGAGAAGCGAGAGGGAGGAATCAAACACCCACGGATCGAACGAAGCCCACAAGCCGTAATATAATTACAGTGCAGCCGAAATGGAATTCGAAGGGTACCGCAAAGTTTCGATTCACGGCCATGGCCAGCATCGACGTTGAGGGTGAACAAGCCTTAGGCTTGAAATGGAGACGAGCAAGCGCTACCAAGGACTTGGTTGTGAAGTGAAGCTGGTATTCGATGGGTTTGGTTACTTGTAGGCATAGGTAGATGTGCATGGGATTCAGTGGTTGAGTGCAGCCTGGCTAGAGCCCGTGGGGGCCGCTGCGGCGGCAGCAAAACGCCTCCATAGGAGCGGTCGTGCCAACCAGACTAGCAAAACGTGGTATCTGCAACCAGGCATGTAAGCCGGTGTTTGTAAAGGTGTTTGGCATCTATTTACACAGTTGCATAACTCTCCAGCTCGTGGAAGGTTCTCGAGCTCAGTGGCTATAGATAAGGCAACCATATCAGAGATCTGAAACCTGTTTCGCGCCCATGCCACCCTTATCTCTATCTTATTCTGAGTCGGCTTCCTAGCCTTAGGGCTGCAGCCCTCCCAGTTTTCTGTCGCCGACACAACCCCGCTATCTGTCGAACCAACCGTGGCTGGAGTACCTCCCTAAATGTATAAATAGCCTCCTTCCCCCCTTTCTCTCCGTCTCTTCTTCTCTTCTCTCTACACACCACACCACACTGAGGTTTTAGTCGGCTTGCCTCACATCTTTTGCTTCCTCGCCCTTCCTCGTGCACTGCACAAGGGCATGCTATAAACTAACAGGTATGTATCTTGATTCACTTGAATGCTTTGGCTTTTCCCTCGTGTGTTTGCCTACCTAACTGACTTCGTTGTTCGTAGGTGTTTGCTATAGGCCGAAAGTTTGACTAGACTAACACGTCTGTTGATCAACTCAAATGCTCTTTTCTATTTCTCTTACTGACTTAGTTGTTCGTAGGTGTTTGCTATAGGCCGAAAGTTTGACTAGACTAACAGGTCTGTTGATCAACTCGAATGCTCTTTTCTATGTCTCTTACTGACTTAGTTGTTCGTAGGTGTTTGCTATAGGCCGAAAGTTTGACTGGACTAACAGGTACGTTTATTATCTCGAATTCCTCTCTGCCTCTTACTAACTCGCTGTATGTCTATAGGTGTACTATTAGGTCAAACTCCTCTCAAAACTCCAGCTTGACGTTGTCACTGGAATCCTCTTCGGAGAATTACGGAGAAGCCCGGTAAAGCCGTAACGAAAAATTTATAGACACCATGGACTAATCGGTATATGAACCAACCTGAATGCCTTTCTTCTTAACCTTCTTCATGCCCTTCACTGACTTGTGTGTTGATTAGGTGTATAATATAGCTCGAGGATCTCCCTAGCCAAACACGTATGTGAGTCAACTCGGTTGAAGTTTCTCTTTGCGATACCTTTTACTGACTTGGTGTACTTAGTGTATACTCTCGGTCGAAAACTTGTCTGCTTGAATAACAGGTATGCTAATGAAGACTCCCAGTTTCCTTTGTGTGCTCCCCTAGTCAAAAACCTTCATTCAAACTCCAGCTTGACGTTGTTCACTGGAATCCCCCTCGGGGAATTACAGAGAAGCCCTCGGGTAAAGCTGTAAACTTCAGGATGCATGCTGCCTAGATCTACTCTCTCTGAAGTTCTTTAGACCTCTTTGTGCTTCTAGACTCTAATCCTATGGGGCCCCACTGGATTCGAGCAGGCGTGAAGTTGTGACTAGGGAATGGGGAAGAGGGTGGATCTGTAGGGTACGCTGCATTGCTGGAATCCCCTGATTAACGTTGGGGAATTACGGAGAAGCCAGGTAAAGCCGTAATAAAAAAGTCGGTATGTTTGTGTTTTGTTTTTGATCTTAAAGCTGCATGGATACCCTGAACTTTGATCTCTCGACTCTTTTTAAAAGTCTTGCTTGGCTCTACCTAGATGATCCCTCTGAAGAGGAATTATGGAGAAGCCTTCAGTTGAGGCTGTAAAACTCCTGAATGTCTAGTGCCGCCGAGATTTGCCCTTTTTCTCGGAAACGTTCTTTGGACCTCTTTGGACTTCTCTCCTACCTTTTGGGAAACTATTGGGTTCGAGATGGTGTGAAGTAGTGTGTAGAGATCGGAGGAAAAGGGTGAATCTGTACGGTTTGTACTAGGCATTGCTGGAATCCCCTGATTAACGTTGGGGAATTACGGAGAAGCCCGGTAAAGCCGTAATCAAAACGTTGTTTGGGTTTTGTGCTACACTACCTTTAACTTCATTCCAGTACAAGATAGTATTCCCAGTCTCGCTACATCATTCCCAATACCTGAAGTTCTCTTTTTTTTTTTTGTTCGGTTGACACTTTTCAATTGTTTTGTAACTCCGGGTGAAGTCGCAGACTGGAGGTGTTTTTGTTTTTACGTTTCTTTGTTTTCAGTTACATTCTCGTAATGTTTGCCCTATTTCATATTCTTTTCAAACTCCAGCTTGACCTTGTCACTGGAATCCCCTTCGGGGAATTACGGAGAAGACAGTTAAAGCCGTAAAACTCCAGGATGTTCTGTGCTCAGATTTGTCCTTTTCCTTGGAAGTTCTCTGGATCTCTTTGTGCCGTTTCTTACCCTTTGGGGCCCCATTGGGTTCGAGCCTGCGTGATCAGTGTGTGGAGAATGGAAAAGGTCCTAAGGATGAATTGGTAGGGTTACGGGGCATTGCTGGAATCCCTCGGAGAAATCTGGGGAGTTACGGAGAAGCCAGGTAAAGCCGTAATTAAAACGGGGAGTTGTTTTGTGGTCTGAAGTACTTGAAGTTTCTATTGGGTTTATTATATATTACAATGCATAGAATGAAGTAGGTAGATAGAAAACTTCTTTGTTGGGAAACAATTTGATCTTGTGAAGACAACTCTAAGTTAATAGGTTAATGGAATTGAGATTACATACGTACCAAGTACGGCACGAGATCACTTAGGAGTTATCCTACACTTCATGTGACTACCTTCCTTTTATATACCCATCGCACTCGAGCCTTCGTCGATGGCTGCCACTACAATGACACCCGCTGAGATCTGTACTGTCGTGCAACAGAGGGTACATGCGGAGGAAGTACCTCAATATCCGCTCGTCCCCCATATTCTCCCAGACCTCCCTCAAGCCTTAAAAAATCTCAAAATTCCCGAAGTCGAAGTTTGCCTGCTGGCTCATATGCGTGAAGCAATCGAGATATTTAGAAAGTTCAAAGCATGCACCACCACCACCACCACCACCATATACTTGTTTTATTTTCCTACTAGGACAAAAAAATAAAGTCTTAAAACGAGAACAATGCAAGTCCTTAAATGCTCGAAGTTCGTCCGGTATATAAGGTATACATGTGTGGGCAGGTCTCACGAGAGGAACGTACTACTACTTGTAAATAATACTGAAGGGTTGATATAGTTTGAATATGATGTACCATATCAACCGAGGGATGTCGTTGCCCATATGCAAAGGAAAAAAAAAACAATGAAACTTCGGAATATCTTCGCTAACCTACTGAATCGAACTACCCACGAGGTTTGCCACTGTGTGCGGGATAGTGTCTCTCGGTCTATACAAAGAGTACTTGTACCTAAAGTCAGGTACGCTGTGTGTCGGGTAATATATTTCCCCACATTTACAGTAGTGTCCAACTGCACTGCCTGCATGCATGAAGCACCAATAATTCAAGGGTAATTGCTTTCAGATGAGATAGCCAGGTACCTACTCTACCGGTACCTACTCCTAATGTTAGTCCCCGTAGCTGCAGCTAGCTCGAGAAGCACCGCAGATCTAGAGCTATCTCCGTATGCGAGGTAGTCCAGTGAAGCTAGGGAAGGATGTTCCCCCAGTTTTTTTGTAATAGATTAGAAATATATCCCTAAAGTCTTCATAATTATACATACACAACCAGGCTACGAGCCTTCTAGTCTGGTTGGCAACTATGGAGCCTTCAGCCCTATAAAACTCTCAAAACAGCTAGAGCCAAAACACTCTGGATCGCACATGCGCGATATTTTTCGCATTTGTGGTATGCTGCCCCTTGTAATGTAACTCGCCGAGGGAACACAACAGAAACCGTGGACTTGGGTATAGATTCGTGATCGCAATATATATGTACATACGGAAGGTGTGGTGAGCAAGAAACCAGCATAATGATATGTAAAGAAATAAAAAAGTGCAACGCTGCTAAAGGTGAGTCCCTGTTGATATGTTCTGCGGACATTTATAATAACTTGAATATCTGGAGCGTTTCTAGACAGTCGGCCCACAACTGCCAAAACAAGGGAATTGTTGGCAAAAATAACGCCAGAGGGGCCCTGTAATTCAAAAAAACAAAAAAAATTCCCTTGCATGGGAGACGCAGCCCTATACAAAATTCTGGAAACAGAATGACGGAAGGTAAACTTTTCTATAACACTTACTTATATCACATGCATACTGCAGTACGTTGCTTATGCAGCAGCCTCCTTTGCTTCCTCACAATCCACCCTTTCCCAAAACTCAATTATCTTTTTGATGGGGGCTCCGACTCGTATCCCCTGTCGGCCAGCCACTGCTCAAACTCCGCATCCTGTGAGAAATCCATATTTTACAGGGTGGGTAGCCATGTACGAAGCTAGTTGGCCCATTCACACCATTAGCGAGAGCTCTAAGGGTAATAGGGGGGGAGTCGAATGCCTATTAGGGCCCCTAAACGGAACGTAATATAATCCAAAGAACCATCGTGATGAGGTTCAGGGGCAAAGTCTAGAAAATCAGTAAAATCCCATTATAAGCACATGACCGCGACCGGAGTTGATTTGCTTATAAGGAATATTTGCCTATAACTGAGATGATTATATGTATATCAGATGAAAACAGACAGATGAGACAAGAAAGAGGTATTAGGATTGCTGTAAGGATTCTGTAATCCTCTGGTGGGCCCTTTTGCCTTTTCCTGATGCAAATAGCCATCAATTCGGCGTTTTCCCCTTTGCAGTGGTTATTCCAACTGCGTCGTATTTCGATCGGCTTCAGGGAATATAGAAGGAGTATCAATGGTTGCTTGATGAGGAGCTGGTGGTACGGGAGCTGTGTCGGATGCAGGATCTTCGTTCTCGGCGGAGAATATGGACATAGTTCTAATTTCCGGCCTCTCACTCTCAGGCCATGCCTGGCGTTACACAACTCTTTGTGGATCCTCAGAGGTAGACTACCTATAACTACAATTCAGTAGTGTGCAGAGGGGCAACAGGCAGTTATTTACATACCTCACTTCGGTTTGGTTGGATCTGTAGACCAGGGCAGAACTCGTCCTTAACCTTGTCGTATAATGGGGAGGTTACCTCGTTAGTGATTTCTTATCGATAAGCATCCCTGCTTTCGCAACATCTAGGAAGTGCGGAGTAGCGCTATCCTTTAGCTTTGGAATCTCTCACCCTTCAGCCGCTGAGTCTACGTTAACGCACAAGGCTTAAGTGCTACCTAATCTACTGAGTTCTGGGGTAGCTATATATGAGGTATGCGAGGCTCTTGTAAATAATTCCTACCTCGTTCGCTGGGTATTCGCTGAGCTCAAGGGTCCTATTAGGTACTTGCAAAACCATTTCAGATTCACAGCG
>Ga0307511_10005184_pt1 | contig 13279 bp, 8 predicted proteins | sample 13_EM_MG_FD_200266 | JGI IMG/M metagenome (GOLD analysis project Ga0307511, IMG submission 200266) | Populus trichocarpa ectomycorrhiza microbial communities from riparian zone in the Pacific Northwest, United States - 13_EM | ecosystem: Host-associated > Plants > Roots > Unclassified | place...
AGTTGCCCTTCTTCCACTGATAGAAAAAAAAAAAACATTACACACTTTCTGCTATTTTTCACTGGTCTCTTCCTTTTCTTTCTATCTCAGTACTTTCATCAAACACTGGATATTCAAATTAGAAACACCAGAAAAGAGAGATGCTTCTTAGCCACTTGCAGAGCTCTCACCCATGGATTTTACCGCCTCGAATCCCCACACTGAAGCAAACTTCTTCTTCTTCACCAGAGAGGTCATTACTTCTTCTTCATCCTCATTCTCTGTAAGCGCACATTCTTTTGAGTCGATATATGTAGCATTTTAAACTCAAAGTCGTCAGGCTGTTTTAACAGAAAGTAGGCTTAGCAAATTGGGATAGCCAAGAGAGAGAGTGTATGAACATTTTATTGTGAATATCGCTTACGTAAATGTCGAAGACATTGTTTTCGTAGTTGTTGAGGATTGTTTGGGTTTATTTGATTTGCATGGATACCAAATACTCTGTAAGAGGAGTCTTTTTAAGAATGTTTTCTAGTATATTAAAAGCAGCAAAGAGCCTCCTATATTCTCTGCTGCTCTTGTTAAACAGAATTTTGCCAGTTAAGATAGATACTTCTAATATGATCTGTTACAGAACAGACAGGAAGTGTTATGCTAAATTCATGTGCTGCTGGTGCTTTGTTATTATAGGTTGATATCAAAAAATTCACCTTGACAGTTTATTTTTACAGAAAATCGTTGTCATGCCAATTTTGGTGGTTAAAGTCTTCAGCTCTGGGTGCATGGAATTTTCGATTACGAAGTACTGGAGGTGAGTTTGAAGCACTAACACGACGACTCGTCTAGTACTCAAGTATGATACCAAGGTCATAACAGTAGCTAGATCGGGGGTTCTGTTTAGTTAAAAGTAGTATTCTGTTTTTTCATCTCTTTGTTTTTTACTAGGAATTGCTTTTTTATTTAGTGGCCGTTATTTCTATGGGGTGCGACAAAGAATTTCTCATCTACTTACTTTTTTAAAGTGCACATTGGTCGCCTGGCACAAGCCGGATCACGGGTTTTTACTGGGTTACTATATCATTTTGAATTGATTTTTTTTTTTTAAAACATTATTTTTGTTAAAAAATAAATATTCAATTACAACCGGCTAAATTAACCCGAGTTTTTAAATAGACCATGGGTCAACTCGAATTTTTGGCTTTTCTTATTTTTTTTTAAATCTAGCCCTGGTTTCAATCCCAGGTTAATCTGTCGGTCCGGCCAGGTCAAGTTTTAAAACTATAATTTTAGCATTAATTTTTGTGTCATTTTTCAGAACCCCTTGCTATTTTGATCCTTCTGTTGATGCTTTCACAATAAATTTTAGATGAACCTTCACAACATTTTATCTAAAAAAATGCATTTTCAGGGAATTGGAAAGCCAATAATCAAACCAAATGGCATAAGTTCGATAGTGTGGTGTATGCAAATCTTCCAGATTGTTCACACCCTGAGTTGTGTATGAAGCCAAATAGTAGCTCTGAGGTAAGCATTACGTGAAAGAACCTGAATATGGAAAAAGTTAAAAAAATGGATACATGTAATACATTATGAGATTTTGAACATGCTTAATTTTCCGTTGTGATGTTTTCTCAATGAGAAAATAAAAGAACGGTTTGGTTTTATTTATTTTTATTTTACTTTGTGTGTACAATTTTACGTATTTGGTTCATGGCTTACTCTTTTGACATGTATTTGGCACTGAAAGAAAAGTGATCTAAATTGATATACGAGATCACTGCCTAGCTTGTTGTGGAAAACTTAATGTGTCTGTTTGTTGAAACTTGTCGTGTTTATGTTTATGTGATCTACTGTGTGTGCAGGATTGCCAAGCCAAACTTACAATTGGATCAATTGCTATGTGCTGCTTATTGACACAGTTAAAGTCTGCAAATACATTGATAAAGATTGTCCAAGACTTGCTTCCTTTCCTGATTGGGACTTTTGGAGCTACAAACTCCCCGTTTGCTTGTATGTCTAATTCCTTGAACAAACCAACACCTCTGCAGTTGGATGTGTCCTTGCCCGCACTTCAAGATATTAAGTGGAGCTTATCACGCTTGCTTTATTTGTTCAACATGCAAATTGAAAGAAATGTCGCTATGTAAGTGAATTGAAAATTTTCTTTTTTCCGATTCGCAGTGCCTGATTTTTTTTGCTATCAACTGGTTCATTAAGATTTGTGTGTCGCTGAGTTGAAATCTTGATAGTTCCTTTTGAACTGAAATCCCTTATGTTTTGAGGGATCAGAAGATTAGATGTCATTGAGATATTACAATATGAAATTAATGTGGCTGCATTTAAGGAAAAAGTGAAAAACAAATCATCTATTTTGTTCTCCTATAAAAAAAATAGAGATTTAATGGCGCACATTCCAAGTATGCTTGTATAATCAAATGGTCTACCCATCACCTATTGTGCCAACAAGGTTTTCTCTAGTTTTTATCCGTCAATTATACACACTTAAATCCAACTGTGTTATTCTGCATTTGTGGTAAACTTGGCTGCTTGGGAAGCAATAACAATCTTTTTGAGTGTAATAATAGGTCAGCACTAGATGTATGAGATAGATATTTAAACAAGTACTATAGGTTTTGCAAACGAGTTCTAGGTTTTGTAAATATGTGCACAACCTGACATTCAGGGTTAATATTTTGGTACTAGTGTTCTTTATTGAAACCTTGACTGGAAAAAAATACAGCCTGCTTAAAGTACCTGTTAAATCTCTCAGGTATCTTGTATGTTAAACAAAAATTTGCCCCGTCCAGGAACTTTTTTATTAGGATAGGAACACTGGCACTAGAGTATTTCAGTGAAACCTTAATTGGAAAATGATAGTCTGCTTAAAGTATCAGTTAAATCTTTGCCGTAGTTTAAATTCCCATGGAAAAGTAAAACATCTCAAAGTCTTAGCATCACTGATTGGGTTAGATTGGGCAAATTATGGTTGTCACCATGTAAAACGTGGCATGGGCCCTATGCTTTTTTGCTGTTTACTTCATGAATGTTAGCATGACATCTCCTGGTTAATCAATAAATTTTCTGTAAATGTGTTGTAGGTCCTTTGTGGTACTACTTGTGTCTTGCTTCTCATTCGTTGTCATTGGAGGTTTCCTGTTTTTCAAGATCAGGTAACCTATCAACCATCCCCTTTGAAGAATACAGTATAATGCATCCTCAGACTTGATATAGTTACAGCCATTGCCTCCATTTCTGCAATTTATCATCTTTTTTATGTAGATTTCTTATGAAGATGTCAATGAAAAAGTTAAGAATACAATACTAACAAATTGTCATAGAACTTATCATTGACTGTATCACAAGGTAACTGGTATTTAAAGGAGCAAAATATCATATTTATCATCACATTTTTAGACCGTAATTGGTTTACATTGGATTTTCGGTGCCTTCTTGTTGTTTTCTTCTATGTGCTCTATTTACAAGTTCATCAACAATGGAGAAAAATGTGCAAATATTGCATAAAGAACCATCTATCGGTGCCTCCATCCTGTATTTTGTCTCTTTTATCTATTTGAAACAGACATCAGAGAGGGTCTCTTCTGTATTGATCTGTTTATAGCACATCATCATTAACCAGATGTGAAGTTGCCATTTTATAAGCTGAAAATATTCTGTGTGAGTTTTCTTAGTAAAATCCTTTCCCCTTTATCTATGCCTGCTTATTCTCTCTTCAGCAAGGAATTTGCTCTAGCTATGTTTGGGTGCTTATTTGGTTCTTCTCTTAATTGACTCTGGCAGCATCTAGTACTCTTTCTTGTTTGCTGTTCTGGGCTTGTGATATGTTCAATGATACAGGGGTAGCCATTCTCTTGAGGATTGCTTCTGGGAAGCTTGGGCATGTCTGTGTTCATCTTCTACTCATTTAAGGGTGCGTTGAAGAGGTGAATGCTTACAGGAGTGACTATTGTGTAAATTTTATTATGGATGTTGGTTGTTTAGAGTTGTTACACTACCTCCCTTTGCCAACCATACATGCTTAACGGTTGCCTTTGTAATTATTCACTTGAAAATTTCCCCTTACTTTCAGAATTGTTAATTTACACCTCTTGAATCTAAAGACCATAATATATGGAACTGCAGCAAAGAACACGAGTTGAACGCGTTATTGGCTTTGTTCTTGCTATATGGGGTATATTGTTCTACTCTCGGCTACTGAGCACAATGACAGAACAGTTCAGGGTATACTATTGAAACATCTACTTGCTGATGCTTGTATTTAAGTTGCTTTCTTAAGACTGTTACTTGGACAGCATAACATGCAAAGGCTCAGGGAAGGGGCGCAAGTACAAGTTCTTGAGACAGATCATATCATTATTTGTGGAGTAAACAGTCATCTGAGTTTCATACTAAAGCAACTAAACAAGTACCATGAGTCTGCTGTCCGCTTAGGTACTGCTACAGCTAGGTAATTAATTCTCATCTGCCAGCACAGTTTCCGTTCCAGTATTGTGTGCTATATGTACCTTTGATTTATGCATTCTATGTCTTTACAGGAGGCAAAGAATTCTTCTTATGTCTGATCTTCCAAGGAAGCAGATGGACAAGCTAGCTGACAATACTGCCAAAGATCTTAGCCATATTGATGTCCTCACTAAAAGGTATGGTATTAAGCAAATCCTCTTTGCTAATTTCAGGACTCCTGGAAAATCACTCCTCATCATTGTTCTTTTCTTTCCCTGGGACTTTGTCAAGATTTCCTTCATTTATCATCAATGTCCTTTGGTGGTGACAGTTGTGTATTCAGGCGATGATTTATTTTTATGCAAATATTTCATTCTGTATTAATTTCTTTCTCTTTATAAGGCACATCAAGCATCCAGGAGGACTTTTCTCTCAACAACTTTTAAGAAAAATCTATCAATAAAATTATTTTATAAATTCAAAGAACCAGAACATATACATTATAGTTGAAATTTAATAACCTATCCATGATTGTTTCGGTTCAGTTTTCACATTTCCAGCTCCTTATTTGTACAGTTGCAGCCTTAGCCTAACAACATCATTTGAAAGAGCTGCAGCTGGTAAGGCACGTGCCATAATTATACTGCCAACAAAAGGAGATCGGTAAGAATTTTAAAGCAACATTTATAGGATTATCTACTTGTATTAATTGACTTGATAGCATATATGTCACAGAAAATTGCTTGTCATAATGTCTTTTTATGGAAATCATCTTGTAGTGCATAGACAAGAACCAGAGTTGCTTTGTTATTGAAGAGATGTTAGTACCACGGTGGATGTTTTTTAATCTTAACTGTTAACCTGTAAATATTGTGAATTATATATTTGGATTTTGGTCCAAAAATTATATTTCAGATTTGCAATGATTAGCCATGATACCTTGATACTTTGTAGTAGTGACTGGTAAGGTTTTGCACCTTAATTACATTGATAGAGAAGGAGTGATCTATCCCTAAGTGTCTTTGTCAGAATTGGTGGTGATTGGAACTTACTATATAGGCTAAACTTTTCTCTACAGAATTGAATTTATATCAATTGATGTCTACATTCAGTCTTAGATGAACTAGGCTTATATTTGTATTTTAAATTAGACACCGCCAAGATACTTCCTAGTTTTTGTTCACTATGCAACAAAGAAACGTACAAAGAGTATGGTCATTAGCAACTAAGAAACTACAAAGATGCAACATTGACTGCAAAGATGCTACATTTTACATAATTGACTGCATTTAATACCCTTTTTTTCATTTTTAGTCATCACTAGTGCTTTTGCTTTTCACTATTATCACTGTCAACCTTTTTGTTGATGTGGTTGGTCAATGAGGGCTCTGCTCGACCAAGAAATACTGTAGCTCATGTAAGGGTTATGGGGAAGTATAAAAGGATGTTGGATCCAATGGCCTCTGATTTTTAAGAACGATAGAACTGACCATTACAAAGCCTAATTTTGTGAATCCAAATCTTGCTTATTTTCTTAATCAACAAATCATCTTTGTTTTAGCACTTTAATGTTCTCAGGATTTGATTGCAGAAGCAAGACTAGAAAAAACCAGCACTATTGATTTTAAATATTTGATTGATTAGGTATGAAATTGACACCAACGCATTTCTATCTGTGCTAGCCCTTCAACCTATTACAAAGATGGATGCTGTTCCCACCATTGTTGAGGTATGTCAGTTTTTTCCTGATTACTTAATGAAGTTCCTTGTGCACAATTTAACTGAATATGGGTTTCATTTTGATATACAGGTTTCAAATACCAATACATGTGAGCTTTTAAAATCAGTTTCAGGAGTGAAAGTGGAGCCGGTGGAAAATGTTGCATCCAAATTATTTGTTCAATGTTCTCGACAGAAGGGGCTTATAAAGATCTACAAACACTTGCTTAATTATCGAAGTACTGTGTGAATTTCCTTATAGAATCACAACTTTCTCTTTCTAAAACAGAAGGGGCTTATAAAGATCTACAAACACTTGCTTAATTATCGAAGTACTGTGTGAATTTCCTTATAGAATCACAACTCTCTTTCTAAGACAAAATTTGAGAATTCTCCAATCCAGATATTTCCTTCCGGGCTTTTCTCCAAAAACTTATTGATAAGTTGATGTCTTACTCCAGGCTACCAGTATTGTCTTGTGGGAGACAGAGAAAGAGGGTTTGGGTTAATATGCTATTTCCTATTGAAAGAAAGCAGCACCAACAAAATACCACTTGAACCTTCCCAAACCCACTTTCCTAAGAAAAAAAAGAAAATTTCATTTTAAACACAATCGGCTTTGGTTTATACTAGAATGGTTCTATACAAGTTAGGCTAGTGAAACAAATCCCTGTTTAATACCCCTAGAAGTTGAATCATTTTCAATAGTGACACCTCAATATTTTTATTGTATATAAGTATTTAAAGTTTTACATCTTTTCCATTGCCCAATTTTGTATTTGTACAGAAAAACACTAATCAGTGTCATATTTACTCATTGCAGAAAATGTATTTAATCTCTGCAGTTTTCCTGTTCTAGCTGGAATTAAGTACAGGCAACTAAGACGTGGATTTCAAGAGGTGATGCCATCTGATGAACTTAGTCTCAGCTAGAAGAGAACTTCATGCAATCTGCTAAGTTTGATTTTTTTTTCTTCTTCAGGTAGTGGTTTGTGGTCTCTACCGGAATGGGAAAATATACTTCCACCCAAATGATGATGAGATCCTGCAGCAAACTGACAAAGTATGTGGATGTTATAGATTTCTGTACTTGCATAGTGGACCTGCACATTTAGAATCCTAACTTTAAGATGCAATCCAGTGAAACTTCTAATTCCTATATGAAATCATAGGGTGGAACTTGAAATGTCAGCCAGTATGGCCATCTGAACTGTTTGATCTTTTCAATCCGACCAGATTAAAAAATACTTCTATTTAAATGATTTCTCCCTACAAGTAAATGGCTGAAGTTGTTCTCGGAAAACTTCAGAATGATTATTAGATATTGTTGCAAATTGGTAATCATATATTGGTTTTGTGGTTTATTAATTTCTAAGTGTGCTTTGTTGTTTTTATTGTTTCATAGTCTTATTACATACTTCATTGGGAGCTAATTTACATTCAAATCCTGCAGATCCAATTAACAACCAGGCAAAATATAAAGGGAAAAAATTAGTTTCAGAACATGCTGCGCAGTTATTTTGCTGTCACGATAAATCCTAGTGGTTCAAAATTTGACTAAGAAAGAGTGTGCAAATGGGCCCTTGGCCTCACATGTCAATGTGTTGATTGATTGTGGCTGCAAAATAGTGTTGTTGCCATCTCTATTTGATGAATGCATGATTAAAACTTGAAGTCAAATTGCTGCCAGAACTTCAATGGATTTAACTGTATTTGAATCAGTCAATGGACAGATGATAACTATAAACTAAATCTGTGTCATGAAGTGGAAGTCAATGACGTGGTATGGTTCAATGGATGAGTTAAGTTACTTCCTTCCCGTAAAAGATACTGTGTGCTTTAGCATCTATAATTACTATAAATTAAAGCAATTTCCAGTGTATGAAGGGTCACATGTCTGTCATTTTCAACCATCACTGGCTGCATATAATTGTATGGTTGCCCCGTTTACCCATTTCTTAGTTCATGTTTTACTTTATAAATATCAATGGTTTTATGTTCTGCATTATATTCTATTTGTCATGCCATCATGTTGTCTTAAGTTGTAATCTCATCAACTTCATTATAAATTATAGATGGCTACTTCTTTACACGGTAAGATATGTTTGCTCACCAATATATTGTTTGAAATGTGTCTGCTTCACTCATGTTGTTGGGTTGATTACATTTCCTTCTTGATCCTATTTATGTATTCTCTAATTTGTTCACTTTTTCTACATAGATATTGTTCATTGGTCCAGTTCATGGTAAAAGGAACCCACAAATTGCATATTCTAGTGTCTTCAAAGAAGGAGCTGCCTTTTTTCAAAATCTGGAAGCTCTGGAAGATAACAGTGATAATTTAAATCTTCCTACAGAATTGCGAAAAACACGACTTAAAAATATTGTAAAACGTCCCAACAGATCAGGGTCAAAGGTATCTTTTCTGAGAGACAATTGCCCAATCAACACTTTAATTCTGGATTGTATTTGTTACTATGTATGATTGTTTTGCTTGTCTATGCAGGCATCGGACTGGAGTCTAGGACCGAAGGAATGTGTTCTTTTTCTTGGATGGCGCCCGGACGTTGTAGAAATGATAGAAGAGTATGATAATTATCTTGGACCTGGGAGCATATTGGTATGCTGCTATACAATTTAGAGTTTTTAACCTATTTATTTAAATCATACCTGTTCACAATTTTGTTCTCGCGGTCCATTTTCATACATCTTAATTTAAATAGTAATTGCTCTTCAAGTTCGGTTTTCCTTACCAAAGTTTTAGAATTAAATTACACACAAGCAATTATAATGAGAACATGCGTAATGTACAAGTGCATCTTATCAGAAATGCGTGATGTACATGTATTTGGTATTTTGTTTGTCACTGAAACCAGATTGTCACCAAGAGGGTTCCTTTGTTGCACTTTTCCTGTTTTCACCTCACAAAGGATTTTACCATAAGCTTTACAGTCAATTTACATTTCTTGCTGAATAAGATCGAAGTGCTTGTTAGTTGTCTGTCCCATTGGAAAATTCTGATAGTCAAAACATAACTTTCCATGCTTTGCTTCTCCTCTTCTTCATCTTCTTCTTGTTGGGTCTCTTCTGGAATTTAGTATTTTATTAGATAATGGACAATTTAAGTCTGGCGTCCCCAATGACTTGTAATTTTTTTAACTTGATATACAAGAACTTAATGTTCACACTTGACATGCTTTTAAGCTTCTGTATACCTGTTAATCTTTAGTTTACTTTCACCACCTCTACAAATATATGCAGGAGATATTATCAGATGTGCCATTAGATGAGAGGATGAGGACCAGCAGCATTGCTAGTCAAAGAAAACTTGAAAACGTCCGGGTTTCCCATAGGGTACTGCCTAATTGAGCTGAACTGAAAAAAGACATTTTATGTCATTTCTTCATTTTATTTTTCTTGGAAACCTTCTTTTCATTGGAACTAATGGTTTATGATCTTTCAAATATTGCAGATTGGAAACCCCATGAATTTTGATGCCTTACAGGAAACCATATTGGATATTCAGAATTCTCTCAAGAAAGATGAAGATATTTCCTTTTCAATTGTGGTAATATCTGATAGAGAATGGCTTATTGGAGGTAATAATACGTGCCTTGGAGGTAACAATATGTGAAGCTTTGTTGGGTTGAAGTGGCATTGCATAATCGTTCTTTTCTCCAGATCCATCCAGGGCAGACAAGCAATCTGCTTTCTCTCTTATTCTTGCTGAAAATATCTGCATCAAACTTGGAGTGAAGGTGAATACGATCCTTGTTAAATTCAAATGATCGTACGGATCCCTGCTTTTTAATTCTGAAGATTAGTTCGAGAGTTTTAATCCTAGAATTCTAGTCATAATGAATTGCTATATCTGTTTACCAATGAGCTTCTAGCTCAGGTGGTAGTGACCTCTTGATAGTAACCAAGAGTTCCTGGTTCAATTTCTAACGAAGCCAGGAACATCGAACTTGTTTACACCCCACGCAAAAAAAGGCCAAAGTTAGCCCCTCATCCTTACTGTAATGGTCAGATTAACACCCTGTCAGTGGGTATTAAGCTGGACTTCCCCTCTTCTCTAACACTAACCACTTATACTCATCAATATAACAATCAACTGTTCTGCAGGTACAAAATCTAGTTGCAGAGATTGTCGACTCAAAATTAGGCAAACAAGTAACGCATCCTGTAACAGACTTGTTCAGTTTTATGTCGAGAACACTCTTGTTTTGTATGGGTATTTATTTAGATCATACGATCTCTTCAGATTACAAGAATCAAGCCCAACCTGACTTACATAGCAGCAGAGGAAGTAATGAGCCTTGTGACAGCTCAAGGTCTTGATCATTGTTCTCTACTTGCTGTTACACTCTTCCATTTAGACCATGTTCAATTTGAAGAGTAATTATTGCTTACATACAGTGGCAGAGAACAGTGAAATGAATGAGGTGTGGAAAGACATTCTGAATGCAGAGGGTGATGAAATATATGTGAAGGTAAATTCCTCTTCCTTGTATTGCATTTTGGTGTGAAGCATCCTTGGGAACCAACCAACTTAGGTGAGTTGGGCGTATTTTCCATAGAAGGGTGACTCGGTTGGGGAATGAGACTTGGGGCTGCTTTTTTCTATTTCCGTGAGGAATCAGATTTTATGCTAGCCACTGCTGCTATTGTTTCCTTGAGACTTTATTTTGGGTGATGAACTACCCTTTCTGGAATTAGTATCGAGTTTATTCAATACCAACCCATTTGAGCTACTTTATTTCCTTTTTTGTGTTTCTCTGGCAGGACATTACCCTATACATGAAGGAGGGGGAGCATCCTTCATTCGCAGAGCTCTCTGAAAGGGCATATTTGCGGCGAGAGGTTGCTATAGGCTATCTGAAAGATACTAGAAAGGTACAGACGAGTAAGAGGGTGTAGTGGCATTTGGTTAAGGTTTAGCCAATTTGATCTAGACATCTCATTAACCTTAATCTTGCAGGTTATCAATCCAATTGTCAAATCAGAACCACTTTCCCTGTCTTCGACAGACTCATTAATCGTTATATCCGAGCTTGAAGGAGAACAACCCATCGTTTTGTAAAATGTGAACCTTTAGTCATCATCTGCCTTTGCTCCTTTTATCGTTTTTTCCATTGTTGCATGGCATCTTTGTTTTTGTCTAATGTGTATACTGTCTTACAAGCACAAACTGTGTCAAAATGATCCCAAATAAAAGAAAATGATGAAAGATGGGATTAATGGTAGTTTGACTAAAAAATGGCTAGCTAAAACTGAGTCACACTGTGTAAGGTGTAAATATGCAGGAAAACCCCTCGGCCTGTATTTTTGGCCCAAGGAGGTTGGTTGGCATGGAAGGTGATGCAGGTTGAAAATTTTCAAATTGGTTTTTAACCAGAATTAAATATTTTTTGCAAGGATGGGATTATATTAACCATGAGCTGAGAGCAAAAAATTTTGGTGGCTCACAAGCATATCCAATCAACCAGTCAGGCTGAATGGCAGGGACGAATCCATGGTGTTTGAGATGATCAAAATGTATCATTTTCATTTTGGGGTGACCATCACTTTTGCTTTCATAAATGGTCCAAGTAATGCTGTAAGCTGGGTTAATTTTTTGCCAACATGAAAAAAGAATTGGCAAGAAATATCAATGTTTCAAACGAGTAAGAAAAATCTAAGAATTTGAAAATTCAAAGAGGGTGAATGTATTATCAGCGTAGTGACTTAAAAAGCGAATAGCATTTTATGCTTACTCTTATATATTTAATTTAATTTAGTTAATAAATAAAATTCTTTTTTATAAAAACTAGATCAACAAAGGTTGATAAACAATTTGAGTTAACCCTTGTTACTTTTAAAATCACAGAAAAATCTCATAGAAATAACAAAATATTGGTGGAAGAAACAAAAAAAAATAAACTTAAAAAAAAAAGACCCAAGCAAGCCTAGGTGAACCGTGTAAACATGTGTTAATTTCCCAAACCCGTAACTCGTTAAATTGTAAACCTAGGTTAAACTAAGAAGCTCAATACCCAACAAACTAAATGTCGGATGATGAAATCAATAAATTTAATTTGATTAAAAAACAAAATTTCTTTTAAAAAGGATAAATTTAATAAAGGCCAAAAAAAAAAACCTGAGATAACCCTTATTATTTTAAAAAGAAAGATAAATCTATAGAAAGCGAATAAAAAAATGTTGCAGGATGAAATCATAAAAAAAAAGCTTAAAAAAAAAACAAACAAACAAACTTGAGTGAACTTTGTAAAGTCGATTAAATTTTCAAATCCACAATCTGTTAAATTATTGATCTGACTCAACCCAGAAAATCAACACTTGAAGAATTAAATGTTGGAGGATGAAATTAATTAATTTAAATACAAAAATCCTTTAAAAAATCTAAATTTAACAAAGATAAAAAACAAACTGAGCAACCCGTGTTATTTTCAAAACAACTATAAAATCTCATACAAAGTGAATAAAAGAAAACAAATGCTGGAGGATGGAAAAAATGCTTAAAAAAAAAGAAAAAACCAAGGAAGTTCATGTCAACTTCGTAACTGGGGTTGATCTTTTAAACTCGCAGCCCATTAAATTCTAGACCAGGATACAACCAAGAAGCTAAACAACTGGCCAATAAAATGTTATGAAATATTAAAAAAAATCTTACAGGGTAAAAAATAGCAATAAAAAAAACATTTTCAAAAACCATCTAAAATAAAAACAAATAGTAATCATAAAAATGAGAACTAAATCTGACAAATGAAAAATTTATTAGGAATGAAATTGAAAAAAATACTCCAATTATAAATTATTCTAAATAAAAAATATATAATAAAGAGAATATGGATGAAATCTTAAGGATAACAAACCTCAAGGGCTAATTTGATATTTTTTTCGGGCCAACATGAAAATTGAGTAGGAAAGAGAGAGAGAAAAAAAACAAAATACTAAATGCGCTAAACCGGCAACAATTAAGCCACAAGCATCACTTGTACGTAGAGGGGACATCGAGATTCTTCAACCGTCGCCTTAGAAGCAAAGTTTTGGCCACCAAACGACACCACGCGCATCGTACGAACCTGGAAGATACTGTTTATGTGCTTTCATCTTTTGT
>Ga0307511_10005186_pt1 | contig 13272 bp, 4 predicted proteins | sample 13_EM_MG_FD_200266 | JGI IMG/M metagenome (GOLD analysis project Ga0307511, IMG submission 200266) | Populus trichocarpa ectomycorrhiza microbial communities from riparian zone in the Pacific Northwest, United States - 13_EM | ecosystem: Host-associated > Plants > Roots > Unclassified | place...
ATTAAGAGTTTTAATTGTCAACAAATTTAATGCTAAATGATGAAAAAAATACCTAATTAAAAAACTAACCAAAGCAAAAGAAAAAGAAAAAGAAAAATGAATGAGCATCAATTATGAAAAGAGAAAAAAAAATAAAGGGGTGAAATTGAAAAAAAAAATTAAAAACTATCTTAAATAAAAAAAAAATCAAAAGAATGAAGATCAAATTTGTTTGACAAAAAAAATTAAAGGAGGATGCAATTGAAAACAAAATAAAAATTGAGAAATTAATTAAAAAAAATAAGGGACAAAATCAAAAGAAAAATAACTTAAAGAAATGATATAAAAATATGAAGGGTCAGACATGAATTTCTAGGAGGAAAGAGAAAAAAAAAATGTCGGCAATGCATCGGAGGTTCAACGACTGCACGCACCGCATATGAAGAAAGAGGAGGTTGAGACGAACTGAATGACCCGACATAATAATATTTTTTTATCACGGGAGTCAACAACATACGTTAACAACTTTTTACTATTTTTTTTGAAAATACTACTCTACCATCGGGATGCAAGCATTATTACAAAAAAACTATTTTAAAATTACAAATTAACCTCTTAAGTCAAGCTTTTTAAAATTTGAATTCAAGGGCAATAAAATAATTATACCATAGTGAAAATATGAAATGTCCAAAAAACCCTAAACCATGTTTAAATGATTATTTGTTTTTAATGGTAACAAAGTTATTTTAGTGCAAAAAAATAATAAAAAAATCAAAACACCCTTTAACAATTCAAAAATAATAAATGAACAAAAGGTGAAGATTATTTCCCCCCTAAAAAGCCAGTTTATTAAGGATAAAACTGTAAATTTATTATTATAATACACAGTAAACAAAGATATGTATAACCATATGTTGTAATTCTCTTTAATAATAATAATAATAATAATAATAATAATAATAGTAGGTAGCTGTCTAAGTTGGAGGAGGAGCACTCTTTTCTTTTGTATTGATGATGTCGAACAAGGCATAGATAGCTAGCTTAGCTGGCTAATCGTATACCCTTTATAAAAACCAACAGCGTCAATCCTCCTACAGAAGTCTTTGAACGCGCAATCTACTTGCTGTCTGCCCTTCTCTCACTAACTTTTCATCTATCTATAAAAGAAAAGAAAAGAAAAGAAAAGAAAACCATACTTATTATTGGTAATTGTGGGGACGGAAAGGAAGAGGAGGGAATAGCGTGGACGTTCTGCCCCGCCATCATCTCTTTCTTCTTTATTTTTGGCCGAGAGAAACGGAGAAGAAGCAAGACATTATTGTTATTGCTATAACATAAAATCATATAAGCTTCAAGAAGAGAAATAGTTTAACTCAGCAAGAAGGATAAAAGCCAAAGCTTTTATTACCTGATTGGTCTTCTTCCACTGTAAGTCTCTTTCTTCAGATCTGATTGAAATTTCCCAGATTTTGGATTTTGTTTTGTATTCTTATGGATGCGCTAGTGATGGGTTTTCTTTATTTTTATTTTGGGAATGTGATTTTTGGGAGGTTTGTGCTTGATTGTAAAATGGGTTTTTGTTATGTGGTTGGATGTGGGTTCTTGTAGATTTTTTGATTGGAATGATTTTGTTTTACTTTTGTTGTATCTGGGTGAAAGGAAGAGAAAGAGATCCAAAATGGGATTTTGCTGAAATGTGATAAATGTTTCCTTTTGTTGTAGAGAATCTGAACCATAGTTAGTTGGCATTGTGATAAGTATTCGGATCAGTTTGGATGGGCAGAAGGGCTCGGATGGTTCATCTATGTGCAAAAATAGGACTTTGATTCTTAATCATCTCCTTTACTGATTGGTTATAAGAAAAAAGATCTGCTTTTTATGGATGCTGATTTTGATCTGTATAATGGTGTTTCTTAAGTGCTGATTGTCATTACTTGCTGTGGACTGATGCTAGATTGGAATTGGATCTATCATGGTGTATTATGTGCCAGTGAATGAGTTTCCTATTTTGGTTCTGCCTTATGACTTGTATTAGTGTGTGATTGCTCATTCAATCAACATGAATCTACAGTCGTTTCTCCACGCATAGCAATCACCTTTAATCCACATTCATTTCCAATGCCAGTGGGCTCGTTAATACTAGATCATACACAAGTTTTTTGGTACATGGGCATTGCTGACCATCAATCTTTAACAAGTCATTGTTATAAATGAGCCTTTGTGGTTCAGTTTGATATTTCAATGTTCTTGATGGAACATTGCCTGAACAATTCACTGCTTAGGCTCTTTGTTTCTGTTGAAGCACTTAGGCAGGGTATCCTAGAAAGATCTGTTTTCCCTGGTAGCTTCATGATCTTTTCTTTTAGTGTCATTTATTAACCATTGAGATAATTGACTGAAGTTGAAGATAAAACTTGTCGGAATTGTGGCATGTGTAGACTGTTCTTCTCACTTCTTTAGATATAGGATTGTGGATGCTTGCTCAGGGCTTCCAGCAAAATGAATTAGTTTATATCGCTTTGTATGGATGGTAAATCCAAATGGTGTTTGGGCTGGATACCTTTGTCCTGTATCATGGATTACTTGAGTATAGTTGCAAATAATCATCTTCTAAACTTCTTAGATGATTTCATTTGCTGCATTGTAACTTAGATGCTTTGTTGCTTAAGTGAGCTCTCAGCATAATGCGTATGAATGATGGAATGGCCTTAATTTCCATGCTTTGTTTCTTACAGTGATGCCAGAGTTAAATAGTAGATGAAAATAGATTATAGTTTTCGTAATCATGTGGAGTTATGTGGTCTTTTGTGTGTGTATGTGTGAGAGAGTGAGGGAGATGGAGAAATAGAGGTGTTTGTCTGCACCCCTTGTTCTCCAAGCAAGATGTGGTTGTACCAAATTTAAAGCCACTCAAACATCGCAATAAACACTAGTAGCTGATGATAATAAACACTCAGAATAATTTCTTCTTGATATTTGCTGTTTGTTTGTTTTCAATGTATTTTTTGTTTCTATTTCACCAAATCAGGATTATTTCAGGTTGTTCTAGCAAGTTCAGAATATAAGATATGGTTCTTGATAGCATGATAACTTCTCCTCACCTGAGATCACCATCCTTCCGGAAACAATTCCCACGGGATGATTTGGGTAGCTGGTCAACTCTCCTTCAGAGACACCGTTTCCTCTTAACAGCCTTGGTTCTCTTGGGTTTCTTATGCACAATCTATCTCTACTTCGCTGTTACTCTAGGGGCCACTGAATCATGTTCTGGATTTACCGGAACCAAAAAGGCATTATGTCATGTGGAGCTGGCAAAGGATTCTGTAGGCCACGGAAAACTCAAGTTTTTCTAGCACATAGATGACTCTCAATCAGTACTTGGTAGTGTTTTCTTTGTCTCTTATTTGAAGGGATATGCTTGAGCTCCTAGTGATTGTTGTATACACAATATTTTGTACCAGGATTTGTCTTGAAAAATTTCAACCACATCCAATGATAATTCTTCATTGTTATTTATAATTTCCCAGGTGATTTTATATGGCTAAATTATGTTTTCTGATTCTTTTAGGTTTAGTTGAATATCTGCTCCATAAGCTTTTTTGATGAATGAATGAATGAATGAATCCATTATTCAATGAAAGAGAAGCAGGAGCCAATCCCTGCTACAAAGCCAAAGGTAAACAAGCCAGAAGAAACCTAGACTAGTTCCCAGTGATAACAGATGGCAAACAAGTTTTTTCTTGATAGTTGCTTGACAAATTGTAGCTTTCTGCAATTTATGTTTGACGGTGAAAAGAATAGCTTCAGAAATGCTGCTAACAAGAAAGAGACTGACAATTACCCCACGCAGGTAGAGCTCATATGGAGTTCCGAGTAAAATCAGCTTGAGACAAACCCAATCTCGTATAGAAAAGAGAAACGTAGTGCTTCTTTTAGCCTCGGTCAACCATTGATTGAGGGGCTTTTACTTCCCTGAAGGCCTTCTTTCGTTCGTGCACATCTCTATATGAGATTTCTCAAACCACTTTTTGGCATTTAACGTTGCTAGTCGAATAGATCTAGTGTCGTTTCGCCATTTATAGGAAGCACATCAATACAAGAGGCCGCGTTAAGTTCAGGCTAAATCACTATTTAGTATTTTCATTTAGCAAGTGAAAGAAATATCAGCGTTTTTAACGAGTGATGGGTAAATCCCATCATGAACAGATAGGAACCGAACACTGAAAATGGAGCTAGTTGGTTTCAGAGTTATGACATCTAGGTTTTTTTCCCTCCATTTAGATAATATATGTTTTTTTATTTTAAAACTATTTTTGAAAAAAATTATTTATTATTTATTTTTTTTATTTTAAATTTATTTTTTTTTGGCTTGTTCAAATTGTTTTGACGTGATATATAAAAAATAATTTTTTAAAAAATAAAATTTTTTTTGAATCTATTTTCAAATAAAAAAACATTTTAAAAAACAACCATCATCTACTCCCAGCACGCTATGAATTCTGAGAGAGAGAGAGGCTCTCTTCTCGTTCTGGTTTGCCCAATCAAATTCCTGATCTTTAGCTGCCACATTGCTGTTAATTTAGTATATGTGCAGAACTTCTAACCAAACTATTTTCCCACAAAAATAGCTTCTTATTTCAGAGAAATTAGCTTGGTTACATGGCATAAAGTGGATCAACAGACCTAATTTGCCTATCTTTAAAAGTATCTCTGCTCTGTAATTACGTTGACGTTCAAAAAACTAACTATATAAGCTAGAAAATAAGAGTCCAGCTGCAGTTATGTGTTAACATACCATAAGATTTGAGACATTTTAATTTCCTGTTAACAATAGTCGAAAATAGTTGGACATAAAATGCAGGGTCTAAGGTTACTTGATGAAAATGCATCCGATTCCATCATGTTTGTTTTTGCATTTTAAAAGTATTTAAAAAAATAATTTTTTTTATTTTTTTCTTTGTTTTAAATTAATATTTCTTTTGGTACTTTTAGATTATACATTTTGATGTACTGATATCAAAAATAATTTTTTAAGAATAAAAAATATTATTTAATATATTTTTAAATAAAAATACTTTAAAAAACAATCACAATCACACTCTCGAACACACGAAGTCAAAACTTTGATGGCTACAGTTCAGAACAGGGATTTGTCTTCTTAATTTAGCAAAATCAGCATTTGCTACAGAAAACAGCATTTTTTTTTTTTGATTTAGTGACTTCATTTATTTCCTGACTTGGAACGATCAATGCATGTAATTTGCCTTGTTTATTTAGTTTTTATGTTTTAATATTTAGGATATCTTCGGGAGTTAATCTTTCCCTGACCGGATATCAGATATCATAGTTAAGGACTCTTAATTCCACTATATATAATTAAACATGATCCAGTTTAGAATCCGACCAACCTATCACTATTCCAGGCTAGATGTAAAAAAAGTCAATTTAGAGATGACATGTTAAAATTTCAAATTTGATTAATTTTTTTTTTAAATAATATTGCTTTGATTTTTTTAATATATTTTTTATTAATTTATATCAACTAGAGTTTACGCATCTGACCTAGTGACCTATGATTTAATAATTATTCTTAATTCTATAAGAGATCCTAGTAATTATAAACAGACTTAATTTAAGTCACTGAAAGAACTCGTATTAAATTAAGACACAATCTTTCTCACATCAGGAAATCCGAAAAGTCTTCCAATTTTGAGACGGAAACCAGAAGAAGAAACTAGGTTTCAATATGTACCTTATAAACTTCGGACTTTCTCTTCTGATGTTTGCTTTAAATAGACAACCTAAGCCATTGAAACAGCATAACTTAATTTGATTTTTCAATCTCAAAAACAACAATGGCGTTAAAGATGAAGAGCAGCACACCGATACGTGTGCGCGAAGTCTGGGCGGAGAACCTCGTAGATGAGTTTTCTCTAATCAAGGAAGCAATCTCTCGCTTCTCCTTCGTTTCACTGGACACTGAATTCCCTGGTACTCTCTTTCTGTCCAATCTTGACAAGAGTTTGCTGTCTCAAGCCCCTCCTTCTCACAATTACAGTCTCATGAAGTACAATGTTGATCTCTTGAAAATAATTCAACTTGGGATGACTCTGTCTGATTCACAAGGAAATCTTCCAAGTTTAGGAACAGAATTCCACTACGTTTGGCAGTTTAATTTCCGGGATTTCAACATCGAGCATGATCCTTACAACGACGAATCTATTGGGTTACTTGAACGCCAAGGTATTGATCTCAAGAAGAACAGAGAAAAGGGTATCGATTCCTCAGATTTTGCATGGATGGTTTTGACTTCTGGACTTGTTTTCAATAACTGTTCAATAACTTGGATTACTTTTCATGGTGCTTATGATTTTGGGTTCTTGATCAAGATTTTAACTCGACGAGAGTTGCCATGTGATATGGCGTCTTTTCTGGGGATGGTTAGTTTCTTCTTTGGGGTTCGAGTTTATGATACAAAATTCATGATGGGATCTATCAGTGGTTTGCGCGGTGGGTTGGAGAGGGTGGCTAAGTTGCTGGGTGTAGAACGGACAACCGGAAGTAGGCACCAGGCAGGATCTGATAGCCTGTTAACCCAGCAAACATTCGTGAGATTTAAGGATTCTTGCGCTAATCTTGATCTTGAAAACTTGAATGGCTGTGAGGGAATGATTTTTGGACTGTGTGAAGGCTGGCTGGGATTCGATCGTACACCTGAAGTATACATTGAAACTTCTACTCGGTTGATCAAAACTCAGTTTAAGGAAGTGTTTTCAGTGTAATCTTTTCCCCCTCAAATTTGGTTGTATAACCTTTTAATCCAAGTTTCTCGATTATTTGTTTTAATTTTTTCCATTAGCTATATTTTGATTTGTTTCGCATCAAGCAAAGTTTGTGTTGAGGTCAGATCTATTATCGCTGGTGTTGGATTTGGTCCAAATGGACCGCTCGGAGGGGCTAAGAACCCATGCCCAAATCAATATAAAGTAGATGGAGAAACCTGATCCTATAACACAAAGTGGGAAAGTGAGAAACGCGATTTAAATAGTTCAGTGACCAGAACTGAACATTACTCTCTCTCTGCCATTAAACCAAAACTAAAAGGAAAATACAAAACTACAGACACTTAGGTTGTGAAGATGATGTGTTTTTCATAATAATGACACAATTGACTTGCCTTGGATATTGGGAGCTTTCTTTGCCTAAAATTGAAGGGGGTGAATTAGGTTCTTTTCAAAGAATTTAACACCGCCCACAAACTCTTTCTTATCTAAGCAAACAACACATAAACACAAGGCAATCTCAAAGCAATAATAAAGCAAAAGTAAAAATAATGAGGGGAGAGATATTAAGCCCAAATTTTATAGTGGTTCGGCACTAAATATCCACTCTCTAAACGAAAAGTTTGGACTTATACTATCATTCACGATCCACTTTACATGTGAGGTCGTATGTTTTACAATCATATTTTTCTCAAAGGTTTAAGATTCAAACCTTAACACAAACAATCTTTATCCCTGGCATCGAAAACCATTTTTTTTACGGACTAAAGATTGAAACTTGCATGATATTGAAACCTAAAAACCCTTTTTATGAGCTCAAGATCGAAACCCAAGTGACTTTTTCAGTAAGTACTATAGATATGTGTATGTGTACTGTGCATGAGAGGGACGGCCATAGTTTCCTATGGCAGCCACCCTTCTGTTTTTAGCCTTCAAGAGAATTACTACTGTGGTATTATTTTTCTGTAAGAGATTTGTTTGGTGTAGCTAGTTAGGTTTTGGATAATATGTGTGCCCTTGATTAGTGGTTGATATTGGAGTTTTGTAGAATACGCACGCTTTTTTGAACCTTGTTAAATTTTCATGTCCCTTTTATTTTATATTTTTGCTTGATTTGCTTAGGTTTTAACACGACATTACTCTCTAAAATCCCTGGAAGGTAACGATCAATAGATGCATTTTCTGTTTTATTTTTATTTTTCGTTTTAATGGATCGGATATCATTAGTCCAGCTTTGACCGTACGTAGGAATGATTTCTTAATTAGATAAAAGATGTTTAAACGGAGTGTTACTTTAAGATAGAAATCTTTGCATCGACAGGAAATCCCAATCATGTTCGGATTAAGCCTTCTGAAATTGACAACAGAAGCGATTGAAACTGCATTCATAACTTAATTAGATCATCCCATCTCAAAACAACAACAGCGTCAGCGATGAAGAGCAGCAAACCAATACATGTTCGCGAAGTCTGGGCAGACAACCTCGTAGCTGAGTTTTCTCTAACAAGGAAGCAATCTCTCGCTTCTCCTTCATTTCACTGGACACTGAATTCCCTGGTACAGGTACTGTCTTTCTGCTAAATCTTGACAAGAGTTTGCTGTCTCAAGCCGGCCCCTCCTCATATTTTTATATTATTAATAAAAAAAATCTTTTATAAAATTATTATTTTGATATATTTTCAAACAAAAAAAAATTATTTTCCTCTTACTTTGCTATTTAATTATTTGGCTTTTCTTGCTCTTACTTTGCTACTTAATCATTTAATTATCTATCATTCACTAAACACGCATACACTTTTATTAGTAATGGAGAGTTAAACATTTTCTATTGAAATCACTGTGTAATTTGATCTTGTGCTTCTATCACTGCTCTGAGCTCGTGGTTTTTTCTGCTATCAACCACTATTGATGTTACTGCTAGCTGCTTTCGTCGTCTGCTAATTTGATGGTCTCTCTGCTGCTGATTCTGCTTTTACTATCTGGTCATAATGGTTAATTATTTTGGTTGCTTAATCTCTTTTGCTGCTGCTGGTGATGGTGGTTAGTCCATGCTCCTGCTGTATCTATGCTGATTCTGCTGCTCCATGTTGCACTCGCTCTGCTCCCTACTCTGTTTTTGCTCTCCCGGTATTCCTTACACCTTTATGTTCATAGTCGCTGCCCTGGTTGATCATGATCAGTGTTGTCTTTGGTTTAAAATGAGTAACGAGTTTTTTTGGTCTGTTATTAGATGGCTTAATCGTCTTGGGCTTTAGTATGAAGACAAACTTTGTTGCTGTGTTTCCGCAAAAGCTCAATTGATATTGCCTTAACCACAGACAAATAGTAAATCAAATCTAAAAACAATCAGCATTCCCAGCTATCAGAATTTAAGCGTAATTTATCTGCAGAGTCTCACCAGCATGTTCACAACAGAGGATTCTAGAGACTAAATACTTCTCAAATGAAATCTTTGCTAACTGATGATGACTTTGATACCTCAAGATAGAGACATGGCTCAAGCTACCAATTGATCAAAGAAACTCTCTTATAATCAACGCGAAGGATTTTTAATTTATTAAGTTCTTAACATGAAAGACTAAGAACATGTGCTAAAACACAGACCACAATACAAATATAAGTTTTTATTCAATCAGAAACGCTCCTAACAGTCTTAAAAACAAGAAAGAAACATATGATTTGTGATATATTTTCTTAATCCGTCACCATGTTTCAGAAGAAGTCGAAGGTTTGCAATCTAATGGTAGATCTATACCAATCTCAAAACTGCTGCAGGAAATCGACCTCGATGAATTATCCACTTCACCAATTTGTTGAATATTGATACCGTTACGTGATAATAGAATCCCCTCCAATTCCATTGCAACTTCTCTCATTGTTGGTCGGTTTCTTCCATTCAAATTCAAACATCTCTTTGCAAGATTCGCTATAACTATGGCTTCCTCTTCAGTGCAATCCCCCTTAACTTGAGCATCAATGATATCAAAGAGTCTACTATCTTCCATCAATTCAATGAAATGTTCGGCTAAGCTCATGGTTTCCAGTGAATGGGTTAAGAAAATAGGTTTTTTCCCACTTAAGAGCTCGACGAGAACTACTCCAAAGCTATAAACATCACTCTTTTCTGTTAATTGACTGGTTCGAAAATACTCTGGATCTAAGTAACCAAAAGTACCTTGCACCTTGGTGGTCAGATGAGTTTGATCAATGGAAACTGATCTTGAAGTTCCGAAATCTGAAACTTTTGCTCTGTATTTCTCATCTAAGAGTATGTTTGTGGACTTAATGTCTCGGTGATAAATCGGGATAGATGCTGTCGAGTGAAGATAGGATATCGCACCTGCAGCTTCCGAGGCAATTCGTAACCGCAACTCCCATGATAACGTAAAGTCCTCGTTTTGCTCATGGAGATATTGGAAAAGAGTTCCATTGGGAATGAATTCATAGACTAGCAGAGGAACATCAGTCTCCAGGCAACATCCAAGTAGCCTAACCACATTTCTGTGACTGATTTGTGAAAGAATGACAACCTCGTTGATGAATTCTTCTAGTTTATCTTCATCCACTATCTTAGACTTCTTAACTGCAACGATAGTCCCATCAGCTAACATTCCCTTGTAAACGGTGCCTTGGCCGCCATGACCAAGTATTCTGCTCTCATTAAAATAATCGGTCGCCTTTTCCAACTCATTTGAACTGAATATTTTTGTCTTTTGAACACTACCATCACTTGAGGATAATTGCTGCTGCAATAAGAGACCACCATTCCGTTTGAAAAACTTCTTCTTCAACCGAATGCAATTGTATATCCACCGAGCACCAATGAGCAGGAAGAGTACTCCAACCAGGCCTATAACTGTATTAGGAGCAAAAAAGGCATCACTTAGGTTTTCAGTCTGCTGGAAAATAAAAATTACCACATGAATTTTGGTTCTATTAATTAAAATTTGTCCGATACTATTTTTTTCGGAATTAATTTCAAAAGGGTAATGTCCATATAGCTTATGTTTTTCCATTGTTAACCTTGAATTCCACGTGTACAAAGCTAAGTGGACAAGGAATCACAAGGAACCTTAACTTGATAGTGTGGGGGTTGAAATGTCCAAAACTAAGGTACATGTGTTGATTTAACCAAGTTCGAAAACTTGAGGGACCGGGCCCCACCACTTAATTGAATTTACTAGCTAATTTACTGCATGGTTATTTTGGTAATTAGCGTGTTCATGGTGAGGCTGGTTAATTATAATGGTACGTTTAGTGTTTTCAAGGTTTTACTAATGGTATGTTTTTTTTTTATGAGTTAAGATATATGTTTTTTGATCTTTTGTTTTTACATCTTACTGAAAAATATTCAAGATGCATCATAAAATAATTTAAACTTATGATATGAATTTTCTACTGGTTTAAGAAAAACTTTTATAATAAACCCATGTCAAGAAATAATGATTTAGTTGAAAAAAATTTCTCATATTTTCAACATGGTATCAATATTTTTTTTATCTTTCTATTTTTTTTTGGATAATCATCAATAATTTTTTTTTTATCTTTCTATTTGTATATGCATATGTGCATATGACATATGTGTTCTTATTATTTTTTTAATATATCAAAATTTAATTGATTAAAACTTAAATATATTGACATATAAGCAATTCGTATATTATAACTATAACACTACTTTAAATTGTATTTATTTTTAGAATTTGATGAGAATATAAAATTTAAAATAATAATATATAAACAATAAGAGAGATTATTTACAGTAGAGACAAAAATGCAGATTTATTATGTAGAATTAATCATTTGACTATCTTTACTAGATAAGGAAAATGAATAATCAACATATGAGAGCCAGAATAACATTTCATAAAAATTATAGGGATGAAACTGAACATTAGTTTTAGGTATTAATTATTTGGGGCAGGGATGTGATAGGTATTAAAATTAAATAGGTCAAAAGGAATAAATCAGGAACCTGCGTACCTATAATAATTATATAAATTTTATTTATCGCGCATCTGTACCCTCCACGTGTATTCACGCATTTAAGCATCCCTCTGCACGTATTTTTCTCTGGGGTCTTGCATTCATCAACATCTAATAAAATAAGAAGGCGAAAATCAACAAATATTTATATGAGATTTGTTATAGAGCTTAAAAGTAATTAATTCAAACTAGAGCAAATCTATTTTTCTTTTTTCCAATGAACATACCAAAATTGAAGCACTAAATTACTTCCTAATTCTAAGCTAATTGTGCATTTACCATCATTATCCGACACTTAACATCGTTTAACTTTGATTACAAAACATAGAAGAAATTAAATTAAAATAATCGCTCGAATAAAAATAATAAAATAAACCCAAGAAAAAAAATTAAGTTAGGATAATAAAAGTAGCAATTTTTCTTTTTCAGAGAGGAATTTTTACCCGTACAACCAAGTTCAAGGTAAGGGTTGCCCTCAAATCCATCCTCGCACACACATTCGGATTTTGAGGATTGATTGTAACTTTCTTCGCAATGCGTGGAAATATCATTATCATTCAAGTTCATCATCCAACCCAAGTCCATTGGAACATAATCTCTATACTGCATTGCGAAGGGATCACTTATATTCGATTCAAACCATGTCGGATTCACCAGGAAGGCTAGCTTGCATCCTTCTCCAACTTGATTAGCGTTAGTAGAAACTAAGCGCGGATTAAAAACCTGAAGCAGTGAAGGGATTCTAGCCAGACTACAATTTTGACCTGAACACATTTTATTTTCTTGCAATCTAACGTTACTTTCCAGGTTACCCCATGTAGACTCCCAAACGACGAGATCCGGCTCAGTTCCGGTCATAAAAGCTCGAGTATCACAACCCACTGCAACGAGCAAGTTCCTTTTAGAGGAGAAAACAAAGGGAGTTCCAGTGAGATTCAGAGGCACACCATCTACCCGGCCAATACAATTGAAGGATATTACTGGACTTTTGACAGTAGCGGTGGCTGTCTTAACTGAAATATTCAGCACCTCCATTTTAATTCGACTTATAAAAGCTCTAGGAGGGTTGGCAGTCTCATTGCACTCAATCGCGAACCGTTCATCCATGTAGCATTCTTTTCTAGTTCCGAAGGGGTAAGGAATGCTAATGGCTCCGCATCGATTTGGACAACCAAACTTCGCAACGGGTGCTGCTGCTTTTGCTAACTGAAACATTAACATCAGCAAAGTCATTTTAACCACCAATCTCGAAACCATTCTATCCATTCTAATGGTTTTTGTTTTCTAGATATAATTTGATTTCAAGTTCATTTATCCAGCTTTAAAGAGGAAGGGAAATATTTAAGACATTTCTTTGCATTTTCTTGGTCTACTAGTAACTAACAACTAGCGAACAATTAATGAATCACTAGTCTGAATTAGCAGACTTTTGTATTGATAAGAAAAATCTCAGATTCTTCTAAGCCACGTTAAGTTGCATTCTAATAAGTTTAAAACTTCGAAGCCAGTACATTTTTTTTTCTAA
>Ga0307511_10005187_pt1 | contig 13271 bp, 7 predicted proteins | sample 13_EM_MG_FD_200266 | JGI IMG/M metagenome (GOLD analysis project Ga0307511, IMG submission 200266) | Populus trichocarpa ectomycorrhiza microbial communities from riparian zone in the Pacific Northwest, United States - 13_EM | ecosystem: Host-associated > Plants > Roots > Unclassified | place...
TCATGTAGTGTACTAGTGCCTTTTTTTTTTTAACAAGGATATGTAAATCTTGAAAATTATTATTGAAATAATGTATAGCCTTGAAACAATTAAAAAAAGATATATGGTTAAAATAGAAAAGACACATTATTTTTCTTTTTATTTTGAAATTATATAAATTTATTTTAAAATCATCTTCAAATTTATTTTTACATCTTCATTGCTACCTCTTAAACCAAGTATATATTTTTTATATATATTTTTATTTAATATGTCATGGGACATTATCTCAAAACATCTAAGAATAGGTTTTTTATTTTTAAAGGAAAAGTACGATTCATTAATTATCAATCAATATTATATTGGATTAAAATATTGGAACAAAATTCCACTCGTATCATAATCATAATTTGTAGAGTTTATGGTTAAGTAAATGGGTAACAACATTTACAGTTCTTCTAGCATGCAGCCCTTGATAATTTTCAACAACATCCAATAAGGCCTAATAATCTTCAATCACCAGATCAAACCGATCCATTTCAACATATATAAGCTGCTTTCGTCAAAGAAAATATTTAATTCTTGGAGAGATATTCAAATTCTATAATTTATGTTATTTTCTATTTATATGATCTCCTAAATTAAGCTTGTTGATGTCAATGGCAACATGATAGCCAAATTCACAACTTGTATCGTATTGAATCTTGGCCCTTCAACATTTAAAAATGTTTAAATGAACTGAATTTTATCTTATTTTTCTAAATTGAGTATCAATCGAGCACTGAAAAATCTTCTTGAAACTACAAGATCCCCGTATCAAGACAACTAGAATCAAATATCAAGTCAAGTCTCAAATAAAAAAAATAATAAGGTATCAAATTGGAAAAAAAAAACTGAGGGATTGAAAAAAAAAAAAGAGAACATTAATGCCCTCCTGATTGTGCAAATTAGTCCATGAAATTGGTAAAAAAGAGGTTGGATATTTCTTTTCTTTAACCTTCCAAATTATTCTATATCAAATAAACTATATGCAAGCATGAAAAATAAATCACTAGGATCAATTGCAAATTAAAGTAATGTCAAGTGACCAAATAAAAAGAAAAGAACATTAAGGGACCAAAGCATAAACAATTCCAGGGACCAATTTTTTTTTGCTGTTGTTGTCTATATTGTTTTGTGTGTAGAGCTACATTGTTTTTTTTTTACATGTATTCAATTTTTTCTTGCATTAATCTCATAGATATAATATTGCCAAAGAAGCAATTTTCAAAAAAATATGACGAAGTCGTTGTTTAAATTATTTTTATATGAATTTATTTTTTCTACCTACTCAATGGTTTAACACCTTTTTTTTTTAATCTAGCCAAATTTTGATCATAACATTAAAGCTGGACCGGTTGAATATCAAAATGGTACAATTAGTCACCGGTCTAATATTTTCTTCCCCAATTAACCCCCAGCTCCCGCCCAAAAGCACACCTTTCCTCGACACCATTCGAAGTCCAAAGTCCAACCACTACCCAACGAATCTCCCTTTACGCGGGCAATCTCGTCCATTTGCCTGTCACCGCACGCACCGTACCCAACACCGTTACAATGACCCTTCCTTCCAATCAAAAACCCACAAGAAAAACCACTCGCTTCAATTCTCCGATCTCGATCGAACCAGAGCCGGACTTAGCCAGAGAGTCTGGACATGGGTGTACCGGCGTTCTACAGGCTTCTCGCAGACCGATACCCGCTATCAATTTCGGATGTGATCGAAGAGGAACCTCAAGAGGATTCGAATGGAAACTCCAAACCAATCGATGTTTCAAAGCCTAACCCTAACGGTATTGAGTTTGACAATCTGTATTTGGATATGAACGGGATTATCCATCCCTGCTTCCATCCTGAAGGCAAGGTACAGTTTACCAACTTATACTTGTATAGTTTTCTGGAATCTTAGCTTCTTAGGGTTTAAAAGGAGGTTTTTTGTATTTGTAATTGAATTGCTGTTAAATTTTGATGCAAATGCAATTGACTGTCGTTAAATTTTGATGGTTTTTGTTCGCTGCAAAGCTATACTTATACAGATTGTAAAGTTTTAGCTAGGGTTTAAAAGAGGGGTTTTTTTGTGTGTTGTTGGATGTAGTTGTTGATTTTGATGGATAGTGTTTAAAATGAACATTCATTTATAATTTTACACATGTTATAGGGTTTCGTTAAGGTTTAAAAGATTGAAAGTTTTTGTGTGTTATTTAAATGCTGTCCATTTTTCATGGTTAGTATTGAATGGAAGCATATATTTACGCAAGTTGTAGAATTTTATATTGTAAGATTTAAAAGAGGAAATCTTTGATTTTGTTTGTGTGAATTAATTGTTGTCAATTTTGATGGTTTGGGCTTAAAAGAGGTGTTTTTTTTTTATATATAGTTTCTGTGTGTAATTGAATAAGTTGAATGGTTTCTTACTTTTGATTTTATTTACAGCCTGCACCTGCTACTTATGATGATGTGTTCAAGTCCATATTTGCTTACATTGATCATTTGTTTGCTTTGGTTCGTCCAAGGAAACTACTTTTTATGGCAATTGGTAGGGTTCTTGTTTTATTGAATTTGTTTTTTTAATCGGTTTTGGTATTTGTTGAATTTATAATCATTTAAAGTTCATTGCTTTTTTCCTGGGATAATTGTAGATGGGGTTGCTCCTAGAGCTAAAATGAACCAGCAACGGTCGCGACGGTTTAGAGCTGCAAAAGATGCTGCTCAAGCAGTAAGATTGAGATAATTTAATGGTTTTTTTAGTGGATCCTCTTTTGTAGAAGCGATTCATTTTATTTATGATGTATGTAGGAAGCTGAAGAAGAAAGATTGAGGAAAGAATTTGAGGCTGAGGGGGAGCTTTTATCCGTTAAAGAAAAGCCTGAAACATTTGATTCTAATGTTATCACTCCTGGCACTCAATTTATGGCTGCTCTTTCGACTGCGCTTCAGTATTATATACAAAGTAGATTGAATCACAATCTGGGCTGGCAGAATACCAAGGTGTGATGGATGTTCTCCTTTCGCTTAGTTTGTTATAGATCGGATCATTCCTTGTCTTTGGAGTAATCCCTTCTGTATCTTTTGAATATACTTTCGGCTTTTCAGGATACTTTGTGTTCTCTAAACTTATTTATGGGGCTGCATTGGGTGATTATTTGAAGGTTATTCTTTCTGATTCAAATGTTCCTGGTGAGGGAGAGCACAAAATCATGTCTTATATAAGATTGCAACGCAACCTTTCCGGTTTCAATCCAAACACACGCCATTGTCTGTATAGTCTGGTGAGCGTGTTTCTGATTTGAGGCATTTCAGATTTTATTGTTTTATTATTGTTTTGGCATCTAACTGCTAATCCTATGAAAATATTTTGTTTGTGGTCAGGATGCAGATTTGATTATGCTGTCATTAGCCACGCGTGAGGTTCACTTTTCCATATTAAGAGAGGTTTGCAGCTCATATCCTAAAGTTGGCATCATTTCTCCATCGATTATTGGTCAGTCATAAATTTTATGTGCGTTGATTGTACAGATAGTTACACTTCCCGGGCAGCAGGATAAATGTTTTCTCTGCGGTCAAGCTGGTCATCTTGCAGCTGAATGTCGTGGCAAGCAAGGAGATGATGCTTTAGATTGGCATGTGGTAGATGATACCCCAATTCACAAGAAGAAATATCAGGTTGAAGAACAGACATCAACTGTTTCCATTTGTTTCCATCTCGTCGTAGTATTTCTAAGCAGTTTCCTTATTTGAACAGTTCCTCAACATCTGGGTGCTGCGAGAATATTTGCAATATGATCTGGACATTCTGAACCCACCATTTGCTATCGACTTTGAACGAATAGTGGATGACTTTGTGTTCCTGTGTTTTTTTGTTGGCAATGACTTCCTTCCGCATATGCCAACATTGGAAATTAGGGAGGTATGTAAGTAGCAAGCAATGGTTATATGAATGAGTTTGGGACTGAACAACAGGCTGAGTTCCATTTGTTTAGTTTTTCAGTGATCAACTCTTGACAAACAATTATTATGAGATGAGGTGGTTTTTGTTTTGTAGCTTGTTTGTGTTGCTCAGCTTCTAGTTCGTTTGGATGCTTTTTAGCTAATATTAAGTGACATTGATCTGCTTTTGTCCTCCAATCTCTCCTCTACTTCTTACTATGAAATCTTTTCTTCTTTTGTCAATGAAAAAGAATGATATTGATGTTTTTATTTATATTGGCCATAGTTTTGTTTTGAAGTTCTGTTGCTTCATGGTTTTCACTTTGCTGTTCTTCCTGGTGCTATCTACACTATATATTGACTCTTCAGTTTTATCAACTTCATCATCACGTCCTTTCCTGATTCAGGGTGCTATAAGCTTACTGATGCATATTTATAGAAGGGAGTTCTCTGCAATGGGTGGTTATCTTACTCTTGCGGGTGAGGTAATTTCTCTTTTTTATGTTCTCTACCATACTTGTGCCTTTGACTATACTCTGGAATTAATTTATGTTTCTCATTATATGAAATCTGTTAAAGATTTGGAATACGACATTAGTCTAATTTTATATCATGCATCCATTTTTTTCATTTATCACAATTATGATCAGGTGGAAACTGTGCGCAACACTTGAAAATTTAGATTAACATTGTTAATGATGGTCTGTTCATTCTTGTTGTTTTCCTCCCACCTTTGCTCTAACTGTTCAAAACCAAGTTTTTTTTCTCATTTTAGTTTAGATAACTTCTCCTTTTAATCAAGTGGATTTATTCAATAAAATCTGCTAATAAAAATTAATAAATAATTTACAAAGTTATAGACAAGAACTTCTGTTAGAGTTTGTAGTGAGAGGTTTTTGTTGTTTATGAGCAATGATGTTTTAAGACTTCTGGTGAGTGTAGTGTTTCTAAAAATACTCAGATTCATCTAAGTTTTCTAACTTTGGACTTGATTTCGAACTCATTTAGCCCTTCCATTTCATCCTATAGCCATCTGAATTAATGTGGACCACTTGAGACAAGAGGATACTAGTGATAACATGGGATTTTTGCTTTATGTTTGCTGGAAGATATCATTCTAAATATTAGAAAGTTCATACATTATCAATGCATTTGGTTGTCTCCAAATAGAATTAGATCTTAGCTGCCCAATTCCACCCTTTCCTCTGTATCTCTTTTATCACACTTATTTGTTTGGAAATTGAATTCAGGCTTGGCTCATTTTATATGCTTGAATTTCTAGAATGACTTGCTTGCTAAACATGTGCTATAATATTCAGTGGGTTCTAGCCAAGATATAGACATGTTATAGCCTGTCTTGACCCCTAGTTATTCTAAAATACTTTTTTTATTTCTCCTTTTCTCTCAAAGAAGTTCCTTTTTGGCTCTGAAAGTCTTACTTGGTTAGATAATCTTTTTATTAGTTATTGCTCTTTGTCACCCATATCATGAAATAGTTACATCTATCTGCTGGATTTGCCAAATAAACTTCTTCTTCAGTGCTTCTTTCCCCTTTTAAATCACCATGGCTTGTATTTCATACTTTTTATGCTGCTTTGTTGGTTACTTTCAGGGAATGATTTTGCTCCACTATTGCGAGCATGAGTTCTAATGAATGTTCTGATTTCAATTAGCTTCTGTATACAGGTTTTCCTAGATAAAGTAGAACACTTTATTCAGTGTGTTGGTGTTTACGAGGAGCAAATCTTTCAGAAGAGGACTCGTATACAACAGGTGCTTTCTTTTTCCATGCATGGACTTATAGTCTTCAGTTCTCATCCTTGGGTCTAATGCAAACATCTGCATTTATTTTTACTATTTATTGCTGGTAATAGCATGTTCACTTGTTGGCTAGAAACTTTTTATGTTTAGATGACAATTTATGTAAAATCTTGGCAATGATTTAACTTATCTGTAACTGTAAATTTGCTAGATACAGCAGGTAGGATGTTGGCCCTAAATGAAACCCCATATGCTGCTCCTGATTTACTTTATTAGTAGAAGTATTAGGTTCTGTAAACCATTACAAAATTTAAGATGCACTCCGAAAATTGGTCTAGTGATAAGATTTTTGCTTTGTGTGCTAGAGCTGAAGAAATTTAGGGGATTCCCTTATCTTGTTTGGAATGCTTAGTTCTCTAAGATTTACGTCAAATTTTTATACACACATTGCAAAGCAGACTGTACTCTTCTTTCTATTTTTCTTCTGTGGCAAATTTTGAGTTTTGGAGTCATATACATACTGTCTTCTCTGGTTATCTTTTTGTTTGTACTTGTGTGGATAATCTGTTTTCAGGCTTTCGATAATAATGAAGAGATGAAACTCAAAGCAAGAAGAGAGTCCTCTGAAGTGATACAAGCACCAGTTGTAGATAAGGTTTGTGCCTATAATATTTTCATTTGATGATATGGATTTAAATAAATGTGTTGTGTTCTGAATTTGCCTGCGAAAAATTGTTTAGGATCTATATTAAACAAAAATGAACCAATTATCAATTCCTTGCCAGTTAGTTTTTGACAGAAACCTCAATCCTCTCTCATTTTTTTGGACTTCCTTCTCCATGTATAGACGAAAGCTCGTTAGAGGAGTTGATGCTTAATATTGTTTCTAATTTCTCAATACAGGATGTTGGTCATAACTCTTCGAGAGAAAGGAATATAAAGCTAATTTTGTATGATTCCCATGTTGTGTTTGGTGACCTAAGGATTTTTCTTTTCTTAATAGGGTTTTTATGATTTAAAAAATAATAATTGCTTTTGCTTTCTAACTGGTAAATCTGTAACTTACGGTTGTGCCTTAAGTTCCTTGTCATCAGAGGTAGATTTTATTTTGTAGATAAACAGCGAAGATTATTTTGATTCAGTAGTGTCTTAATATTGAACATCCATTTACTCTAGCAGGCTCGTTTTCTGTTTGATATTTGCAAGTTTGCTTATCCATGGCCTTGCATCTTGTGGGCCAACTGAGGACAATGTCAGCCCATTTGAAGGCTAGTCTGGTTGTCCATTTTTCCTGGTATAAAATTTGGTTCATTTTTCTTCTTGTCAGGTTAAATTAGGGGAACCTGGATACAAAGAGAGATACTATGCTGAGAAATTTGAGTTGTCAAATCAAGAGGAGATTGACAAAGTTAGAAAGGAAGTGGTAAGTTGTTTTTTCCTAATCATGCAATTAGCACCTTAGCATATCCATATAGATTATTATCTGCATTTTCTCTTGGTAGCAAAATTTTGTGTGTACACAGTAGTTCATGACAACCGTCTGTCTCCCCCAACCAGTCCTTCCTCTCCTTAAGAACCCCAAGGCCCCAACATCAAAGCTGCAAGGTTGCTTGTACATATTTTTTTTCCTGTAGTTATATGGTCTTCATTCTGAGATCCCTTGGCATGATGAAGTACATTAAATGAGTCTTTCAATCACCCTTTTTAATTGATACACCATGGGGTGGTTTTCGTTATAGTTATTAGTTTATCTGGGTGACCTTGAGTGCTACTTGTCTCACTGTTGTGCTATCAACTTGCTGTTGGCTTCTCATTTCCAGTTCCTAAGAGTTCATTTATTAGTTTATCTGGATGATCTTTGGGTGTCATTAGTCTTATTGCTGTGCTATCAGCATGCTATTGCTTCTTGTTTCCAGCCTCAAAGAGTTCACATTTTTTTCAACAAATGAATATGTTCTTCAATGTGATTGTATTTGTTTTATTATGATCTCAAGTTCCATTATTTTCTCCAACTTTTCATTTTGAGATTTCTTAATTTATATTGACTTTAGTTTGAAGGTGTAATATAATAAGGTGAACTTCACAGATTTACATGAAGAAAATAAGGCTGCTTTTGAAAAATCAAGGAGTTTTGCATGTTTTTCCTTGAATGGGAACACTATTATGTACTATCTTAACCAAAGGAAAAAAAAAGAGAATAATGAATAGATAGAGAAAAAGTCAGTTGCTTGTCATCATATAACAAATAGAAATCTGGTGTGACAGAAGATTTGGATGTAGGAAGTATGCCGGATATGGTTTCTGGAGTATAATTTTTTTTTATGTTGCTAATGATTCCTTTTTGGTCTCCCCTGTCCCTGTCACTTGTTTTCTGTACAACCAATCATGTATCTGAAGAAAAAAGAAAATAACATTTGATGTTGTTCATGCAGGTATTGAAGTATGTGGAAGGATTGTGTTGGGTCTGTCATTATTACTTCCAAGGTGTTTGCTCTTGGCAATGGTCAGTTCAATAAAGGCAGAAACTAGAAAGTCATTATACTTCTTTTCACTGGCTATTTAATTTTTTTTATTGGAGTTTCAAGCACAAGCATGTGCCCAAAAATACAAACCTATATATGAATGCATAATATCTTGAAGCTCTATACATGAGTGAAGAAATAATGGAAAAGAGGACAGTAAGTTCATTGAAAGTTGAGAACTATAGTTCTATCCGTTTTGAAGGTGGTTTTGACCCTGAGCTCTTAAGCATATGACCTGCCAAACAATCCAATTTATATGGCTTGTGACACCTAAATTTAACTTTGCCATCACTCTGCTCATCAAATGGACAAAAATAGGCTTCCATTCACTCTATAAGCTTATATGATACGGTTCCTTACTGCAATTAGTTGAAGTTGGAATTCTCTGTTGTCTGTTTCAGGTTTTATCCGTTCCATTATGCTCCATTTGCTTCAGATCTTAAGGATCTGGGTGAGGTGGAATTAAACTTTTTTATTGGAGAGCCATTCAAACCCTTTGATCAACTTATGGGAACGCTACCAGCTGCAAGGTTTTTTTTCTTTCTTTTTTATGTGAGCTCCTTGCATTTTCAATTTTACTTTGGATACTCTGTCTGATTATTCTTTCTGTGCTGTGTGTCATCCTTTGGGCATACTACAGTTCTAATGCTTTGCCAAAAGAATACAGGAAATTGATGACCAATCCATCTTCACCAATTCATAGATTCTTTCCCTCAGGTAAAAGAATTGATTGAAGGATATTGATTAATTTACCTCAAGGAAGTGTTTATCTTCTTCACAAGATTAATGGGGTTTCTTTATTGTGGACAGATTTTGAAATTGACATGAATGGCAAGCGCTTTGCTTGGCAGGTAAATTATTCTGTATTGGTTATCAATACATGTGTTTTAACTATACCTTTTCTTTTTCAACTGATTATATTTACCTTATATTTATTGGAAGCTAGGGTATTGCCAAATTGCCATTCATTGATGAGAGGAAATTGCTTGCCCAGACAAAGAAGCTTGAAAGCACTTTAACGGTATTTAGGTTTTTTAAAGTAGTATCCAATAATTTCATCCATCGTAAACTATATTTTAATTTCTCTTGTATGTGTTGGCCATTTTATTAGAGGCTTTCACTCTGCACATGTTCTTGTAAATATAAACTGCTACCTGCTCCTTGCTCTCTTGGATGTTGAGCTATTCTTTTGGAGGCTTTTTCTCTGATATTTTCAGAGATTTGAAAAAGAAAAGTATGCAATTAATATTTGGGAAAACATATTTAATGGAGAAATGCCACTGTCTGAGAGATCAATTTTGTGCAAAGAGAAGGATTCGTGATGTGATATTTTAAAAAACCTGTTGAGATTCCTAGTTATAATGTATTTCTACTGATTTAGATTCTAGGAAACAATATCAGTTCAAATACTGATTTCGGAGAAAAAATATTTATTTGTTACAAATGCTTTTGTCAACAAAGGTTCCTAAAGTTTATTTCTTATGTTACTGTAATGGAGGTTGGGCTGTTAACATAAACTCGTATTCATTTATCTTATTACTTGTGTAACTTTTTAATAGTCAATTATTTGATTGTGTGATCTGATAGTTTTTTGCTAAGTTTTGTATTTGAATAAATCCATGTTGACTTTTGAGTGATTTCCATACCAGATGGACAAGTTTTTTAGTTTCTGATATATCCTCCTGTACTTAAATTTCTCCTGAAATTTAATTTGTAAGCACCAAGGGTAGTTTAGAGTTGGCAGTCAGTTGTGTTCACACCCCTATAATGGGTTTGATCCTTCAGAAGCTAAACCTTGCTGTTTTGTGGCATATCAGTCTTCTTTTTAGTTTGGATGTCAAGTATGTTAATCTTTGATTTGCTATTTGCAGGAGGAAGAGCAGATCAGGAATAGAGTGATGCTTGATTTGCTATATATTCATCCTGTTCATCCATTAGCTCAACTAGTTATTTCATACTATCAACAGAACGATCATTTATCTGAAGGTGAAAGATTTGCTTGGGAAATTGACACAAGAGCCAGGTTAGTTGGTCTTAGTGTTGATTGATCTTTTAGTTTGAAGTTGTCAAATCATTATTTATGTGTGCTGGCTTTATTATCTCATTTTACACTAACCTTTTACAGTGGGGGGATGAATGGTTGTCTTTGGTTATATGAGAGAAATGTGCGGAGAAGTGTGGTCCCCTCTCCTATACTTGGATTGCCAGCCTTAGAGGGTAACCAAGTTTTGTAAGTTCCAACTTTTTCCAGTGCTGTTTTCATAAGCTGATTGATCCTTGGTGTAATGTTGTGTACTTTTTCTATGCAGAAATATCACATTTCTAAATCCTAAAAACCGTGCACACATCCCAGAAATTCCTGAGGGTGTAGTCATGCCTGAAAAGGTGTGTGAGCTCTAGATGCCTGTAAATTTGGTTTATTTTGTTATACGCAGAAAAGCAAGGACATGAAATTTCTGTCAACTAATGATGTGGCAGTGATTCAATTCATGCATAAAATAATGTAATAGTGTTATTGGGTTTCATAGTTTAGAGTTTACTGGAGCAGTAAACTGGGATTCTTCTGTGAAAATTAATTGGCCATGCCTGAAAAGGTATGTGAGCTCTAGATGCATGTTTTTCGAAGGTATTGTTGGGCAGTAAACTGGAGGCAGTCCTTGTGTTCAAGGAAATTGAGTTTGGTCATGGTTTCTGTTTCTGGAAGTTCCCCCCTGCATATGGGTGGAAGTGCTGATGCAATTGTAATATAATGGTCATGTTAAGTTTGCAGGTGCAAGGATTCTCATATGTTGTTTCCTTGAAGACATTTTCTTTGGATAATGTGTTGTGCCGTCACAGGGTTTGATGTTAGTTGATGATTTGATTTCACAAATGTCCATGGCTAATTTGAGGCATGTTCTTGCTATTTGCAGATCGTAAAACCTGTAGATCTTAAACCATTCCCCACATTATGGCATGAAGATAATGGCCGGAGACAGCAAGGCAGGGAAAGGTACGAATGGATTTCCACATCTTTGCAATGATTGATTTGCATTGGTTTGTAATGTTTGGGTGGTTAGGTTGAATATGGGTGACATTTGTTCATGACCTGCTATTCTTGACAGACAATGCATCTCGCTCAATTTATATGTGGAGAAAGGAAGGGTTTAATTGATATCCTCTTTTTTTTTCTCTGAAAAACATAGATTGTAGGGTTTAGAACTTACTGCTTCGTCTTCTCTTAAATAGCCTAATTCACATGTGCTGTCTCTGTATTACAGGCCACAAGTACAACGAGCAATAGCTGCCCCCTTCCTGGGGGATGCAGCTCATCGTCTTGTCAAGAACACCCTTAATATCAAACCAAATGGTTCATCCTCTAGAGTGTTTGACCAGCAACTATATCATAGTATCCCCGGCAATTACACATTCTACAGACCAAGACCAGCTGGACCAGCTGGTTATGGAAGGGGCTATTGGGATGATCCAAACTATCATTATGCACAGCACAGTAACCAGCAAGGCCTGATGAGTAATCCTAGGTATCGATCTTTGTCAAATGGTGTGCAAAGCAACCGACACAACTTTAGGACTCAAGACGGAGTACAGTACCATCAACAGTATCATAACTTGAGTACTGGGGTGTCTGCTCTGACTGTAGAAGAAAATATCAGAAGCAGGGCACCTGCAGTGATCTCACCTCGAATGCCGAATCCAGGAAACACTCCAAACTTACAAAATCAGGCCGGGCAGAACACAGGTCTACTTTCATCACCACCCACCAATTGGATCAACAAAACAGCTGCAGGAAACACTGGAACGTACTTCAAACAAGAATCAACATCGATAGGTCCAAATGAGAAGCAGGTGAAGCAGGTTTATCAGGTTAAGACACAAGTAGCTCAGGAGACGCCAGATATTCAAGCTCAGGAGACGCCAGATTTAAAACAGCAGTAACATTTTATATTTGAAGAATCTTGCATGTTTTTGCCACACCCACATTGCAGTGGCAATGCATGTTCATTTGAATCTTTGCATAAGCGCAAGTTTTTGGCGAATTTACTCGGTTTGGGCAACAGTCACAGAAACTATTCCTGGATGGTATGCAGCTGCAAGAGCTCGTGGATGTTAAAGAGTATAATATAGTGAACAGTGGCCTTTTTGAGATCCACTTTTGATTTGGTGCGAGTTAGCATACTGCATCTCACCTCATTCATGTTGCAGCTGCTTTCATCCAGATTTTCCTATTTGTTTACCAGATTGTCGTAGAAAACTGTATCATACAAATGTTTGGTTGTAATCGGGCATCTATCTCAGAAATGTCGTCAGTATGTACCGTATTTTGGATGATGTAATTCTATGCAGTATCCTTTTTAGTGACTCGGAACTTTTTGCTTCAGGATTTCTGTGCAAATCTGACAGAATCTGAAGGATTGTTCCTTACGAAACCTTAAACGATTGCCTAATAAGGAGAAGCTTTTTCCAAGTTTGAATTCGATCTGCTTGAGGGCTCCATCTTCCAGTTTAATTTGCGAGGTGACGTGCTCAATGACTGAAATTAACCCGGTTCTATGGCTTGCTAGAGCCCTCTTTGGTGTGTTTTTACTGGCTCACTCACTGTTTAAGGTGGCAGAGATGGTTCTCTCCAAAGGCCCTTTCTATCCAGGGTTGGAGTTGGGATATCATTCTTGCTCAAGTTTCAGCATTCTTTCGTCCAACATTTTCCATTTAGAGGTTAGCTAGGTGCTCACGCTATGTAGTAGGCATGGAAAAAAAAATATTTAGACGAAGCAATGTTATTAAAGAAGCAATAAAATTTGAGACTCGGTGATTGATTTGATGAGTTTAATATACTTGATTAATTTAACATGTGAAATTCTAGATTTAAAATCAATTAAAAAACTCAATTTCTAATTAATTTAATATTTTCAATTAATTTAATATTGAATAATGAATCAAAAAATAATATATCAATTTAAAAAATTAGCAATCTAAATAATAAAAATCAAATTTGATAGGAAAAAAACTAGAGGATGAAATTGTAAGGAAAAAAATCAATTTTAA
>Ga0307511_10005189_pt1 | contig 13267 bp, 22 predicted proteins | sample 13_EM_MG_FD_200266 | JGI IMG/M metagenome (GOLD analysis project Ga0307511, IMG submission 200266) | Populus trichocarpa ectomycorrhiza microbial communities from riparian zone in the Pacific Northwest, United States - 13_EM | ecosystem: Host-associated > Plants > Roots > Unclassified | place...
GGAGGTGGGACTCCCGACTTCCAAAGCGCCTCTTTCGACGGCTGGCGGGTGACATTCGTCACAGTGCTCGCCGGCCCGAACGCTCAATCTGGTATAGCGTTGATCGATCTGAGAGTACGAAAAAACCGTTGTTCATTTTCATATGCAAAGGGCTGTAATTACGAGGCGGCGGGACAGACGCGGGGCGAAACCGAGCGGAATTTTATTTTCGCAGTCTGGATTGGCGTCGCGAGCGAAGATTTCGCACGCTTCACAACCCCGTGCTAAATCTGGACCAGGTGAGCGACCAAGACGTCCTAGCAAATTCTTCAGAGCCGGTGACCCCGCCGCATTGGTCCATCGGGGGTCGCCCGCTCCGATCTACTTGAATGATATCAAACGGCGATCCGTAAGGAACAGGTACCACCAGCGACAAGCTTTTTGTCACTTGTCTTGGCAAAGCCGTGGGCATCTGCCGCCCAACGCCACGATAGACATTCCAGGACAATGCAACACTGCCTCACGATTGTCGTTTCCAGCGGATCACCGATCAGCGCCTTTGGAGGGATTGACAGCTGTTGACGCGTTGACGAATGATTTGAATCGTGGCGTAAACCCATGAGAGCATGGCCGAGACAGGTGACAGCATTACATACGAAGTGCTTCCGGGTATCTGCGCGCCGTCGGCTAGCATCCAAAACCCAGAACGGGGGTTCGAGACTGGGACCCGGGTGCAAGCACGGACGATGGCAGCCGAAAAAGGGGGCGAATCGAAAAAAGTAAAACGAAGGAAGGGGTGGTATGACTGGTGAGTTTTTACCGGCGGCCTTCCTCGAGGAGGCGAGTAGCTTATTTGGTCAGAGACTCGTAACCCCCTTAATATCACCCGACATTGATAGTGTTGTCGCGAACTGATCTGAAGTGAACTGATTTGTGAAAAAAAGTGAGTTGAATCACTTCTCGCTGTCAAAAACACTCGCGGCCGAAATGATTTCTTCTCCTAATTTACTGGAAGGGCGGCTAATAGAAATGATTTCGTCTCCCGGCAACCTCCCCAATACGGGATACTCACCCATGTCAAGTGCAGTGGCGCAGCGCGCAATAGCACGGCCAAACCAACATCCCATCCCACCCCCGTCTTATAGTTATACGAGTCTCTCCCTAATCACGTGTATACTACTGCGGCACGCTCGACCTGACCGAGCACTCATCAGACGGGTTCAATCCCCCGGAAGATCATGTATTAGAGGCAAGCGAGGTACTTGAGGTGACCGGCGGCGTCGGGACAAATACCTCGGGCAAAATCGAAAGTACACAGAGTTTCCTATCTCCCATAAATGGAAATGATTTGTCAGACTCAGTTGGTGAAGTGAACCCAGCCATCACGCGTTTGCGATTTGGAAGCGAGCTGACTCAGTTCACGACAACACTACCCGACAATGCCGAGAGAGCACTCGAGCCCCATGAGTCGAAAACAAAAACCCCGTGCCTCCCTCGTTCTGTCTCCCTTACTCACCCCATGTCCGCTCTCAACTCTACCATTCTAAATTCCGTCGTCGGCGAAGACAATCGACTTGTCGCTGGTGCCGTTGGCGCTGTTGCAGTCCTCGCGACGACCGCTGCCTACTATGCGCTCGGCTCCAAAGATGAGGAGCACGGCTTCCCCAAGCTACGCGGCATCCAACTTTACCATGCTTGGAAGTTCTTTCAACGGCGGTACGACTTCCTCCACTCGAATTTCAAACAAAACTTCGGAAAGGGCTTCTCCTTCAATGTACTCCACCATAACATCGTTGCTTTGACTGGGGAAGAGGCTCGTCAAGCTTTTTACTCTAACCCACATCTCGACTTCAACGAGGGCTACAAACTTCTTATGGGAGCTGTGCGTGTCTCCCCTACCTCTAGTAACCGAGCGTTCTATTAACACTCATGGCCTTAGGCGCCACGCGTCAGTGATGTCGACAAAGCGACGGAAGAGAGCGAGGAAGGGAACATACCCCTGTTTAATAAGAGGGTTCTGAAGCTCTTCAGCAAGGCCCGCATACAAGACGGTATGTGTCTTCCGTTCTATAGTTGCCGTTCTCGAGGATCATCCTCATTTCTCTTCTAGTCCTCCCCACGTTGCTGCAGGACATTATCGACAGGGCTGACAAATGGGGGAACGAGGGTAAGATTGACCCATTCACCGAAATCTATGATGTAAGCCTTCTTGAAAACGGACTGCCTTTTTTTTCTTTTTTCTTTTTTTGGCTTGGTGCTGACCTTCCCTCGTTCAGCTCGTTTTTGTCATGACCGCCCGTATGGCCACATGCCACGACCTGACGAAGAATGAAGCCGATCTCAAGAAGATCAATGAACTCTTTATGACCCTCCAGACGAGTGCGACTCCCACCTCATTGCTCTTGCCTTGGTTCCCCAGTCCGGCGAGGAAGATAGGAAAGGATGCCACCACTGAACTGTTCACGATGCTCTACACCTACGTCGAGACTAGGAGGCACGCAGAACCTACAAGCGATGCCATCGACGTTTTGATCGCTGATGGAGAGACAACCCAGAATATCGTTGGGGTGAGTCTCACCGGATTTTTTGTGTGTCCTGTGAATTCTGATCCGTTCGTTCCAGTTTGTTATGGGAGTGCTTTTTGCTGGTATCCTCAACACCGGGATCGTCTGTGAGTTCCAATCGTTAAGGCGGTTCGTGAACAATTAATTTACATGACTACCCAAACAAGCGTGCTGGATGCTTATCGACCTTGCCGTCCACCCAGAGTGGAGAGAGAAGTGCAAGAAGGAGATCCAAGACTTACTTTCCCGTCACCTCAGCGACTCTCTTTCCTCCTCGACACTGTCCGAGAAGCTCGGAGCTATTCCAGTATCCGCATGGGAAGACGAACTCCCTATCCTCGAAGCTTGCACCCGGGAGTCACAACGGATTTCTATTACTGGTACCACCCTCCGAAGGAACATTCGTGCGGAGATGAAAATCGGCGAGCAGGTGGTAAAACGGGGGGACTTCCTCGCGTATTCCTTAGGTGATGTCCACCTGAACCCCGAATACTACCCCGAACCGTACAAGTTTGATCCCGGTCGGTGGCTGCGACCCGACCCGGTCTCGAACGCCGCCTATACATACCTCGGCTGGGGAGTTGGTAGGCATCCTTGTATCGGAATGAAGGTGGCCAAGTTGGAGATGAAGTTAATTCTGGCCATGTTTTTGACGAGGTACGAGTTCGACCTCGTGGATAAGGATGGGAAGTTCCCCAATCCTTTGCCCGTCCCGGACAGGAATGATATTCACCAGGTGCGTGTGGGATTATGGGTAACGGTGTTATGTATGGGTGTTCATCGTGTCTCTCCTCCCCCGTCCCTCTAGGCCCGTCCTCTTGGAGCTACGTCCTACTTCAACTTTAAGAAGGTCACGCAGTAAGCGGGTGGCCATGTAACACCTATCTGCCACATTCTCCTCTATCTGTCCCCAGGCGGGGGGGTTCATGATTTAGTCTCGCGCACTCCCTAGTCGTATACCCATACCACGACCGCTTAATCCGTATGCGAGCATCTTGCGCAACTTGAGCTTGAGATCAGTTCGCATGTATTTTGCCTCACTTGCCACAAATCACGCTCCATGTCGGCAGGTAGTCTGTCCCACCTCGAATCTTCGACGAACTCACCTCAGGTAAAATTCACATAAACATCTGTTTGAGAGGATGTTATTGTGATAGGCAAGAATTTCGTTATGCGAGGAGGTGGGTCGTGACCTTTTGCCGAAGTGATGGAACAAAACAAGGTGACAAGTACGGAGGATATCCCAGCACAGGGGAACGAGGGGAGCGGGGCTGGCGGGAAAACTTCTGATCTCAACCCAAGAAGAAGCTAGAGCCGGACTCAGGTGGAGGACAACGGTTTGCTAGCGTTTGGCCGTGTTTTGACGAGCCTGGTATGAGCTCCGAGTCGAATTCGATATCATGGATCAGGACGTGAAGTTTCCCAATCCTTTGCCTGTACCGAACAGGAAGTATATTCACCACGTCTGGACTTGTGAATAGAGGTATTCTGCACGGATGCTTCATCGAGCCCCTCTACATCCATCTAGGCTCTACCTCTGGGAGCTACGTACTATCTCAACTTCAGAAGGCTGCGGAGCCGGCAGGTTGCTATGCAACGTCTCTGCGTCTTCCAAATCCCGAATCCTTCTTTCCTCTGGCCATTTGGTCCACCTCTTGGCGGGGATCCCCACCAATTTTACCCCATATGCACGCGAGCAGGTGCCACCTCACCTGCGTGATATCATCGTTGCTACTGTTGGCCGAGTTGACCAGAGCCGCAAAGCCCCTGGCTCACTGTGACTCCGTGTAACCTAACTCTTCCACACCTCCGTCTTGTCTCCCCCTTCTTCTCCCACAATACTTACACCATCTCCTCCCGCACTAGCGATGGCCAAAGAATGGTTGATGCGGGGATTCCCTTCATTGCCTACACACGTCCAGCCTTTTGAATCGCCTACCTCCGAGTGTTCAGCGTCCGGGCCACGTGTCACGAACCGACGCTGGTACCGGCTCACCAGCTTCTTACTGAATGAACTGCGTCCACGGGTATAAAAATCAGCGGGGAAGACCTGGAGGGGGAGGGGGACTAAGCGGTTTGCAATAGGGCCGAACAGTGATCGAACCAGGAAGGGGTGCGACAGATGGCGAGTTTTGTCAGTCGGGTTTGCATCCTAGGCGCGGAGGTGTAGCGTCGGCTAGCGTTTAAAACCCAGATCTAACGGGGTTCGGGACTTGGTTCCTGGGTGCACGCGTGGACAACGGCTGCCGAGAAGAACGAGCATAATCGAGAAACCAAATGAAGGAACCGGGGCGGCATGATTGGTGAGTTAGCAGCACCTTCCCGAGAAAACGATGAGCCGGCGGGATTTGGTTGGCAGGGACGGGTAGCCCTCTCGACGTCACCCGACAATGCCGAGAGTACACCCGAACCCCAAGGATTGAAATAAAGCCCCCCCAAGCCCCCCCCTTGTTCTATCCCCCACACGAGCTCATGTCCGCTCTCAACTCTACCATCCTGAGTTCCATCACCGGCGAGGACAACCGGTTCGTCGCCGGTGCCGTAGGGGCGACTGCGATCCTTGCGACGACCGCTGCCTACTACGTGTTCAGCTCCAAAGATGAGAAGCACGACTTCCCCAAGCTACGGGGTGTCCAACTTTACCATGCTTGGAATTTCTTCCAACGGCGGTACGACTTCCTCCACTCGAATTTCAAGCAAAACTTCGGGAAAAGCTTCTCCTTTAATGTGCTCCACCATAACATCGTTGCTTTGGCTGGAGAAGATGCCCGCCAGGCTTTCTACTCTCACCCACACCTCGACTTCAACGAGGGCTACAAACTTCTTATGGGGGCCGTGGGTGTCTCTCATCCAGTAACCGTACATTTCATTGACCCTGACAACTCTAGGCACCACGGGTCAGCGATGTGGACAAAGACAAAGCGACGGAAGAGAACGACGAAGGGAACCTCGCCCTCTTCAACAAAAGGTTGAGCAAACTCTTGAGCAAGACTCGTATACAAGAAGGTATGTGACTTTCGTTCTGCATTTGGTGATCTTGGGCACCGCCCTCATCTCCTTCTTAGTCCTCCCCACGTTGCTGCAGGACATTATTGATAGGGCTGACAAATGGGGGGACGAGGGTAGGATTGACCCATTTACCGAAATCTATGATGTGAGCCTTCTTAGAGACGTACCATTTGTGGGTCGGTGCTGACCTTCCTTCTTTCAGCTTGTTTTCCTCATGACCGCCCGTATGGCCACATGTCACGACCTGACGAAAAATGAAGCCGACCTCAAGAGGATCAATGAGCTATTTATGACCCTCCAGACGAGCGCGACCCCCACCTCTTTGCTCTTGCCCTGGTTCCCGAGCCCGGCGAGGAAGATAGGAAAGGATGCCACCACTGAACTATTCACGATGCTCTACACCTATGTCGAGACCAGAAGGCACGCGGAACCTACGAGTGATGCCATTGACGTTTTAATCGCTGATGGAGAGACAACCCAAAAAATTGTCGGGGTGAGTCCTGCTCCGAAAGTTGCGTGAGGTCTGTGGGGTCTGACCCTTTTGGTTTAGTTCGTGATGTCCGTGCTTTTTGCCGGTATCATTAACACCGGGATCGTCTGTGAGTCAATCACTGAGGTGGGTCACGAACGACTAATTTACATGGTTACTCAACAAGCGTGCTGGATGCTCCTCGACCTCGCTATCCACCCTGAGTGGAAGGAAAAATGTAAGAAAGAGATCCGAGACTTACTCTCCCGTCACCTCGGCGACTCTCTTCCCTCTGCAACACTGTCCGAGAAGCTCGGGGCCATTCCTGTGTCCGCATGGGAAGACGAACTTCCTGTCCTCGAAGCTTGCACTCGGGAGTCGCAAAGACTTTCTATCACCGGTGTCACTCTCAGGAGGAACGTTCGTGAGGGAATGAAAATCGGCGAGCAGGTGGTAAAACGGGGGGACTTCCTCGCGTATTCCGTGGGTGACGTCCACCTGAACCCCAAATACTACCCCGAACCGTACAAGTACGACCCCGGTCGGTGGTTGCGACCTGATCCAATCCCAAACGCTGTCTATACGTTCCTCGGTTGGGGAGTCGGTAGGCATCCTTGTACGGGGATGAAGGTGGCTAAGTTGGAGATGAAGTTAATTTTGTCCATGTTTTTGACGAGGTATGACTTCGATCTCGTGGATAAGAATGGGAAGTTCCCCAATCCTTTGCCCGTCCCGGACAGGAACGATATTCATCAGGTGTGTGATGATTGTGGGCAACGTTATTCTATATAGATGCTCACCACATTCTCTCTTCCGTCCATGTAGGCTCGTCCTCTTGGAGCTACGTACTACTTCGACTTTAAGAAGGTCGCACATTAGGTGGATGTACTTGTAACACCCACATCATCCTTCCCGGCTACTGGATCAATTTCCAGGCGGGGATTTCAAATGATTTAATTTTACACTAACCGACCGTATACATACTATGGTGCACGTCGCCACCTCTCATCCCGGCGCTTGACTCCCAGGAACAGCGCCTGCAGCTCGTTTCTCACGGGCGGTCTGTGCCAGAAAGATGCGGAACTGCGGGAAAGGCTCAAAAACGCAATCACCCCATTTTGCCATGTGGTGTTTCAAATTTTCGGACAATTTCGATTTTTTTTTTTTTTTGCTTTCTGGCATGCCACCGTGACCGGTAATGTCTAAATACCATATATGTGATAGTTTCCGTGGCCTGAACCACAGGAAAATGAAATTTAGAAAAAATCCCCCCATCCCCCTCCCAATGCCTCGCCCAAGCAAACGAAAGGCCGCCGCACGAAACCGAGGCAAGAATCTCACCGACACAGCCAGCGAATGGGAAGAGACAGGTAGCAGTGACTATAGCTCCGAAACTGAAAGCCTCAACTCCACGTCAGAACCGGAGAGCGACTGTGAAGATGCCAAAGAATGGGAATATGAGCAGCGCAGGCTCTATTCAATTGCCTATCGCATACCACCAACGAAAGCGGTAAGTCAAGGGAGATGCTAAACGTGACAGATGCATTCTGACACGCAACAGTTGAAGCGGAAGGCTGGGGGAGTGTCGGGTGCCCCGAGTGAAAAGAAGCTGCGGGGGCCATACTCGAAGAAGAGCCGAACCAGCGTTTGGAGGCGGGAGAAACACGCGAGGGAGCATGCTTCAGACATACGAGGGTACTTTACACCGGTGAGCGAAGGAAGAAAAATTGAGTGTGGGAGGACTCACTGGGGTCTTTACCAAGGGATCAAAATCACAAGCAATGTCATCCTCGCCATCTTTCGCAGGTGGTGCCAATGACATCCCACCAGTTGGCAATGCCAACGAGGCCAGCGACGAAGGCGATTTGATGGGGGATGACCCAATGGTGATCGAGCGGAACGGACCTGCGGGGGATGCGAATGAATTAGATGCGTCGGGGGAAGCAGAGGTGGGAATGGACGCACACTGTGCGGACCTTATTGACCTCAATTCGATGCAGGTGGAAGTGATGGTCCGGCTCCTTGAAGAAGGCCTTGACCAGTTGAAGATTTCCGCTGATGTCATCAGCATCTCTCCTGGGGCACTGTGTCGCTGGGAGCTGCTCATCAGTGGCGAGGGAGCGGCCACGGTACTGACACCCCTAGTGGACATAACAGAACCACCACACTCCGAGTCCAACTCCCTGGGAACAACGGGTTTGACGGTCACATCCCATCCCGACCAAGACACGGCAACATCCAACCGTAGGGCTGCGACGGATGATCGCTTGTCATTCAACAAGTTGGATGGGATAATTAAGGAACTCACCAAGAAGATGAAAGTTGGGGCAAAGGCCGAGGATCTCATCAGCGTTACATTGCTCTCGGATTATAATATCCTCCGTGAACATTTTCGCATTGAGGGAGATCCAACCCCGGATAAAACTGCAAGCCTTCAGATCGCTTCATGCAAACCCTCACAACGAGAGAATCGTCTCACGAAAGGGCCATGGTTTGCTAGGAGACTTCGGGAGATGGCGAATTATGTATTGAAGCACCGCCAACTCCCAGAGCGGAAGCAAGGGAAAGGAGGCAAACATCCATCATTCTTGGATGAGAAGGATGTCCGTACGGCGGTCGAAAAATTTGTTGGGGACTGTGAGACTGGGACGGTATGTCTGTGTCCAGCTCGATCACCCCCATGTTTACCATTTAGATTGCGATAGGCCTCTCCACGCATCTTACGAGACCACGTTAATAGGGTGATCTTGAGCGATGGAAAAAAAATTTCATTAACAACTGCTGAGCGGTGGTTACGGAAACTCGGCTACCAACCACGGACTCACCGCAAGGATATTTACATGGATGGTCATGAGCGCGAGGATGTTGTGGCAGCCCGCAAGGTGTTTTTGGAAAGAGTTGAAGTTCTCGAAGGGTAAGTGGACAATCGCGAATCGTCACGAATCGTCACAAACAAACCAAAGGATCTGATTCTATTGAATTCTGATATCCTAACACACATTTATCAGATACATGGTCCGTTACGAGGACAAAGAAAATAAGGAGCCTGTGCACCCAAACCTCCCACCCGGAGTCAAACTTCACATCGCGGTTGCCCATGATGAAAGCGGGTTCCATGTGAACGACCTCAAGAAATCTGGCTGGCTGAGTGAATCTCAGCAGGTTCTGCGTAAAAAAGGCCGTGGACGACTTCTTCATGTTTCCGACTTCATTGTTGAGGCAACCGGAAGACTCGCGCTCAATGAGGAACAGGTCGTGACCAACCATGCCAAGCCCCTTGAGGAACGTCTCAAGAGCACGGACGCCCGGCGAATAATCTACCCGGGCAAAAACGCTGATCCATACTGGAACCTCAGCCAGTTAATGGAACAGGTGCGGGTTTCATGAAATCCACATCGGTGATTGAATTGAGCTCTTCCAAAATAGATTGAGGATGCGTTGAAGATTTATAACACCATGTTCCCAAATACAACAGGTGTTTTCTTTTTCGACCAATCCTCGGCACATCAAGCATTTGCGCCCAATGCACTGGTCGCACGGAATATGAACGTAAACCCGGGTGGGAAGCAGCCCGCCATACATTCAACACATATCCCGCACGACAATCCAAACCCTGAAATTCAGGGTCAAACTCAGACGATGGTTTATGAACCAGGTCACCCAGACCATCCAAACCAACCAAAGGGAATGGAAGCCGTCCTAAAAGAGCGAGGTCTTTACAACCGGCTTGATAAGGGTCGTGGCAACAAGCCAGTTGGAGTTTGTGCAACCTGCAAGCTCTCCGAGACCAAGCGTGATCAGGCCCTGAAAGCCGCGAAAGAGCGGCTCGAGGAGGATCCGGAGATGTTCTCCTCAATTGGTAACATAACATATTTTATTTCGCTCCCCACACTCATCTGATCTTCCCCCTCAAGAGGACGCGGCCCTCCCGAGCGAGGAGCAAGATCTCAACGCAACTGATGATGGCAGAAGTCGCTGGTGTTGCATGCGACGGTGTCTCGAAATGGAAGAGGACTTCCGAAACAAGCGGCCCTTGATTCAGATCAAGATTGAGGAGGCAGGGCACATTTGCCTGTTTCTCCCGAAGTTCCACTGCGAGCTGAACCCCATTGAAAGGTACTGGGCATGGGGCAAACGCGAGTTTCGAGAGAAGTGCAACGGAACGTTCGCTCATACAAAGGAGATCCTCCCCGAGCGTTTGAACCGTTGTCCAGTAGGTACCATTCAACATTTCTTTCGTAAATCATGGCGATACATGGACGCGTACCGGTAAACCTGCCACCCGTACGCCCGATGACTATTCCTGACCACTCCTTTATTGCAGGAAAGGCTTCACTGGCAAAGAGGCTCTCCTAATCGTCAAGAAGTACAAATCCCACCGCCGAGTTGGTCTTACGTAATGTTGCCTTATTTGGTAGTATTTGCCTAAAAAGGAAATGTTTCAAATTTGTCGTTCAGATTTGTCCGAACTTGAAGCAGGTGGAAATTCCTTCACAACCTAGATTCGTGATCCTCCGTGCGTGATAAAAATGTATTTTGTGAGGGCAAACCCCCAATGCGGCAGCCCCTATTATTACTGCAAGTTTTGTCACGTATTGGCCCTAAGCGCCGTGATGAGAGGTGACGACGTGCACCATATCACCATGAATGTTCTTGGTGTCACTGTGGATTTCCCTTGTCCTCTTATCCACTCCTTGTTGGATTGAAACCTAGCTAGATGTTCACCAAGAATCACAGTAAGGCTGATAGCTCATACCTGGTAATCCGTGACAGCATCAGCTAGCTCTTGGACAAATCCAGCCAGGGTTTTAGCGTTATCAACATTTTGTAAGAACCCGATGAGTGCATGTTGCTCAGTGAGTGGTTGAAGCTTTGCAATAACCCCCTCGAGCTTCCTGAGAGAGGGATAAGCAGACTGATAAATGTGAGTGCAGACACAAACCTCTGAAGCTCCATTCTCCTCCCTTTCTCAGCATAATCATCCTCACTTACACGTGAGGCGAGTACACCAGATAATGACTGCACCCTCCGGTCTATCTCCTTCACTTTATCAGCATTGTTTGCTGTTTGCTGGAGCAGGAAATGGGTAAAGGGCGAGGAGGCGTCTGATTTGTGAACTAGACACTCACATCATAGTTCCTTATCAGGACAGACATAGCACCCACGACCGCCTTCAGTGGAAGGAACATATCGGAGGACTCCTTGGCAATTTCGACGGCCATCCTGGCTGCACCGTATGTTGTTTTCCAGCCAGTATACCTCCCTTGGACAGTGGCACCATCACTGGACGGATCACGGATATTGGAGAATGCGAGACCGATGGAGAGAGCGATGGCAGTCGATGAGGCAGCAAGGACCCTGGGATCCCTTTGCGATGTGAGATCTTGCACCAGATCTGCAGGGGATGTAGAAATTTGGGCAGGAATATCTGCCCGCTGCTTCGGTTTCCGGAGGCGGGGCATGGTGGAAGCAGATTGTCAAACCAACTCGACGATCGGTCACCTGATCTCGACCTGACCACGGCGCCTAGAAATTCGAATCCATGAGGGGTTTGACCTTCCCCCGCTCTGGATTGAACGCGGACCGTGAAAAACCAGCTTCCTCCCATCCATCACCGAGGCTGTCATATCTATGGAACAATGCCCTACAAACGAACGAGGCGCGCGTGATATTGTGAGCAACCGGACTGGTGGGGGTCTAGTAGAAAGATATCTGGGTAAGCTGCGCGCGACTCGTTCTACACCTCGCCACAACCTCATAAACCCCCGCTTTATTGGGCCCTGGGGCGACAGTAAGCGCAGAACCTAGCACAAAGGTACGGCCAATCGCACCTTTTTATATGTGAGGTTGAGGAATGCGGCTGCCTGTGACGATGAATTCCAGAAGGCTCTGGATGGGGTCCCAGGCGAGCAGCGGGGTGAATATCGTGCATTCGTGGTCACCGATGTGCTTCCCTCAGAAATACTGACCACTCATCCCCGTAGTTTGTGGAACCCGCGCACTCCCATCGACCCTGCAGTCCCTGGAGACGAGAGCAATCTTGTCCTAATGCGTCGCGTGAACATCTGCGGCTGTTGAGCACGTAATGTATTGGCTCGAACGCCTGGCGTCTTGCTTCTGAGACCGCTCCAAGATGGGCCGCTGACCAGTTACTCGAAATCTCGACCGCCCGGTCGGATCCTTCATCTGGACGTGTTGGTCGGACCCGACGTCAGATCATGTCCATCTCTCACGGGGGAAGGACAGAACCACTCGATCTGGGGAGGATAATGATCCGGAGACGTTGGTGTACAACCAAAGGGAGGTTCAATTAACGAATCAAATTGCTGGAAGTGTGTATCACCTATCTAGTGCAATAAAATGACATGAGAGAAGTGAGTGGGATGCGGGCGTGTTGCGTTTGGTACCCCGGTAGCAAGAACAATGTGACAGCCGAGAAACACGGTTGTAATCCTCTAGGATTACAAACACCGTCCTAGAGAGCGTTTCCAAGCTGGGTTCCTCCTCGGGATTTCCTCCTCCCAACCTTCAGCTGCGAGCCGAGATTGGTTGTGCCGCAACTGGCCGCGAAAACACCTCTAGGAGTTGACATATGGATCCAACCCGAGTCTGTGCCACCAAGTTGGATGGTCGACCCGGACCGGTGATCTGGACTACGAACAAAGGGTAGGCCGTGACGGAAACGAAGATCTCCGACGACCCGCAAACCTGGAGTTATTCCGTTGACCCCACCCTTTATTACCACTGTGGTATCCTTGTAACCGCGCAAGTTGACGATGTGGTTGATATCGTCGTCTTCTACCGTGAGCCCTGGCTCATTTTCTTGGGACCCCTAAAACACTACCGTCGGGTTGATCTCAGGAACGTCAGAAAGAACGTTACGCACGATAATCCACTTGTCACTCTCAGAGCGAACTTCGCCAGTTCCTTGGTCGAAAGCGATTGGGATTTCGTGGCCCATCACTGTTCAATCAGTTGTCCTAGAAACGCCGCACGGAAATACTTTAAGTTCTCAACTTGAACACCCGCTCCTCTCTCCCGGTACCGGGGCCTGTTCGTTTATCAGGGGGAAGGACAGAACTATCCAAAACCCGAGGAGGGCGATTACACGGGTTGTTTTTCCCGGGACCTAAAAGGTCCAGGGTCTTGGCGATTTTTTTTAAACCCTTGTCCGCCAAAACCCTTATTTCCGCCAAGTCCGTGACATCCAATCACGGACCTTTCAGTCACTGCCTTCCAGGTTTGC
>Ga0307511_10005191_pt1 | contig 13263 bp, 9 predicted proteins | sample 13_EM_MG_FD_200266 | JGI IMG/M metagenome (GOLD analysis project Ga0307511, IMG submission 200266) | Populus trichocarpa ectomycorrhiza microbial communities from riparian zone in the Pacific Northwest, United States - 13_EM | ecosystem: Host-associated > Plants > Roots > Unclassified | place...
CTCTTCATTTGATGTGCTATATATATATATATATATGACATGATCAAAATGTGTTCACTTTGCTAAATTTTACTAACCAAGCAGTACCAATCCCAGATACGAAAAAAGACATCCTTGCTTCCACTGGTTTTTTCAGTCCGAGTTACAAAAATCTGGAAGAAGGGAAACTATCAATACCACAAAGCAGCGACTTAAAGGGTTGTGCCGCAGGACTCCAAGAGAGACTGCAGTGTTTCTTGAGGCAAATGAATTTTCTTTAGATACAAGAATTTACATAGTTGCAGGAGAAATTCATGGTCATTATGGAATTAAAGCACTCAAAGCCAAGTATCCAAATTCATACTCTCATTTCTCTCTGGCAATAGAAGAAGAAGAGGCTCTTTAAGGATTGCCAAAACCAGCTACCTGCCGTAGACTATATTGTGGCGGTCGAGAGTGATGTTTTTGTTCATAGCGACCATGTTAATATGGCAAAGGCAGTGACAGATCATAGAAGATATGAAGGTTTTAGAAAAAAACATCAACCCTGAATCCCAAAATCACAAATTTATTTTTAACATCAACATGTTAAAAACAGTAAAAAAAAATTCAATTTTTTTTAAAAACTACAACCGAACCACGGAAACAAACAAGGTCAAATTTGAGTCGGAGAAGGGAGGAGAGTCAGGAAAGAAATCACTTGTCTCATACTAGAGGAAGAAAAGAGAGAAAAAAGAACAGTTTGAGTCCATGCTTTATTCATTTGAAGTGCAATCACGAAGAACAGTTTGACAAGTTATTTTATTAATCCTAGCTGAATGAGATTTTCCAATATAAAAAAACCAAACCATAGCCTTAAATGAAAAAGAATGGCACCTTAACAAATTCTCACAGGCCTAGAAATGCATGCCTCTATTTCAGTATGAAACAGAGAGATTTGATTCCAGCAATGAAAATGCAATCTCAAGTAAATTTGCTCACATGTTGATAATAAATCATTTCCCCCCTTACTGTAATCAAATCTACAAGAAAAACTGTACTTGCAAAAGTCAACATGGACTCTGAGAAGCTCAGCTATACCAATCTAGAAAGAGGATTGAAAAAGTAAGCACAAAAAGGAAAAGCAAGAGAAAAGTCCTGCTACTGCTATTCCGCTGTACTGCCTGCGACAACTCTTTGTTTCCAAGCTCTACGTTCTTTGTAGCTTCAACTGCCTATAGTACGACATAAAAAAGGAAGGTGTGAGAACGGATTACAAATCAAAGAGCCAAAAAGAAAACCCTTTCAGTTGATTAGCAGTTAAATAGGAAGTCCAAAAGACAAGGCAATCTTTTACCTTTTCCTTTTTCCTTTTTTTTTGAGGTGAAATGGTAAAAAAAATAATGCAATATTACACGTGGCAGAGAACAAGGTTTGATCTGCTCAGGTATTTGCAGCAGCAGCAAAATTCATAATCCGAAATCAGAATTAACAAGGATATTAGCAGTATTGGAGACTTGATTGAAGAGAAATTACTACACAAATTTGTTTTAATCATAGAACAGCATCAGAATTGTGGCATCAAAACATAACTTCATTTTAAAACAAAACTGAGAATATTTAGCTAATAAGAATTTGTCTGTGTAGGAATTCTTCTATATACTGCTGTAATTAATCTCATCACATTTGACAACATAGTTCCAGGATCCTTGAAATATCAAAAAAAATTTTATTCAAGTTTTGCTATTAAAATGTGCCAAGTATTAACCTTGAAACAGCAACTCGAATGCAACAGCAATTGAAGAAAAGCATTATCTGAAAAGAGAAAAGAAAACTTGGTACACATCACACATGTCACATCGCTATTAACAGCAGTCAGTCAGCCTCCAACCATGTGGATCCTAAATCAACCTGGATTCTGCATAAGCCTATTTAAACTCAATATCACCTAATAAGAAAATATCTATTCTGAAGTAGAACTAACTGATTTGTATAACAACTCAGGCCTAAGTATTTTCCTGTTTGGTCTTCTGGCATCAAAAGGTCCTATGTTTGTTATCAATGCCCAATAGTGTGGCAAGGATTTTCAATTTTGGGGGGTAAAAAGATAATTGCACTTTATATTTGTTCTTTGGAATGCAAAGTAATTGGAGAGGTGAAAGATCCTTTCCCTAAAGGTTGGAGAAGCTATTTAGGAATTGCAGCAATGCAATCAGAGAATTCTGATGTGATTGCAGACCAATCTGGTAGTTTCAACTGGCAGTTCATTGGTTAAAGAATCAATTTCACTCAGTGTTTGATTCATCGTACTGCACCTAACCCATCCAATCACGAAATCACTCTACTGCAATGGATGCAGAGGCTCTGTAGTACCCAAAGCATGGGAGTTATCCAGTAGCCCAGAAATGAATTGATATACTATTAGCTTAGATCAGACAACCTGAATACAATCACACGAGAAATATGAACCAAAAATTCATTTTCAATAGGATATTTCCTTTTTTCCTAAGTTTAAAATACGAAGGAGCATTCTGCACACAGTTTCTTCTTCATAATGCAGCGCGAACTATTATTCCAGGCAGATTTTAACTTGACAGAATCCACCCAACCACACAGCCTCATATAAATATTAGTTTTCCTGAAAAAGATATTTGGAGGTTTGAAGAAATGTAAATGTTCTAGCTAGACATGCTGACCTGCTCATACAGAAGCTCTATTTGTTGTGCTTGTTGCAGAACATGTGTGGACATGAGGTGATTCAATGCAGACATTTCTACCATCTTAGTTTCAGTTTCTTGAACTGCATCTAGAAGACTAGTCAACTCCACCTGCAAACAAGTCCAACAGCAAGCAGCCCTTGTTATAGAAGCCTCAAAGACCCATCTGAACAATCATAGAATCTGATAATGGAAAAGGTTGTAAAAATCTCATCAATAGCTATTTCTTATAACCTGTAGGGCACGAGTTTCATCATCCAACAATTGCTGTTGAACTCTAAGAGGCTCCGGCTGAATTTCATCAGGTTCCATAAAATCTAAATTGTTTGTTTTAGAGGAATCAACAGAGCTTGTATTTTTATTTGCAGCCCGGTTAACTTTTCTCCTTGGTATCCTCTTATTAATAGCATCCTGGAAGCGTATGGCTCTAAGCTGATCAAACCGTGCAGTGACAGAATGAAGTTTCTCACTTAAAATCAAAACCTGCAGATTTAAAAGTAGCAGAATGGTAAATTAATCCAGCTAAACAATGCCTTCGATTTCATTTCATCCTGAAAGAAACAGGAGATTCATATGCAGGGATTTGAATATAGAAAGTGAACTTATTAGCAAATCCTGAATCTGCAAAGAATGAAATTTGTACTAAGACTAAGCAAAGACAAGAGACTTTCTTGCCAACACAACTAAGATAACAACGAAAAGGGTTTGTGTCAGACTATGTGCATGAGGCATTACAACTGTTGGTAGTTATGATATCTTATACAACTGAGAATTGTGACAATTTACATTTAGAGCTCCGAGGCCCCTAATTGATTTAATATTTGTACTATGCTAAATGTTTAGAAGAATAGATCTATATAAAATAACAAACTTCGACCACAATCTTTACCATGGAGATTAGGAAGAGAAAAAGGTGATCAAATGAAGGATACTGTTCCGGTAAGCTAAATATTTTATCTCCCAGACAAGTTTAGCATGCAATGAATAAGCTCAATTAAACATTATGAAGATAATAATCATACCACTCCATGTTTGTGTGCTATAGTATCAGCGTTGGAGGTATCAGCCTTGATGCCAAGCCATCCCTTTGTATTTGCTTCTTCATTGTTTATGCTATCCTTGAGAATGTCAATTTGTTCTTTGCATGCTTTAATAAATGCAGTAACCTGCAGAAATCGATGTTGCAGAAAATGCTGAGGAAAAACAAATACCATCAAGCAAAAGGACAGATAGAAATAGAGAAGACAAAATGGCAAAAAGAAAAAGGATCCATTAATCCAGCCTATTTTCAAATGCTGCTTTAGTGAACATACTTGGAATTTATGATACACTAAACACAATAAAAAAGACAATAAATCAGTAAATATGTCATCGAATTAAACCTAGGAATCTATCGCAGCCAAGGCTCATTGATCTATCAACCACTTGGGGGACTAATGTTTTAATTTCACATTCTCACTTATAGTTCCAGGCATCAAAAGAAGATAACTGGTTAGAAACAACACCAATGAAAAAACAACTTAAATAATACCAACAGCTACTTCCTCTATCAAGCACAGTTGAAAGATTATCCGATCTGCAGCATTTCTATAGTGTCTCCAATTATATATGACAAAGTGACCCGACAGACTATTATACCCCATGACTTACCTCTTGTTCAATGCTATCCCTCTCCTGTTCGGTGGTACGATGCAGATCAACATAATCCTTCCTATGCTTCAACATAAATTGTTCTAAAGCTCCAATGCTTTCAAGCTAATACATACATCGAATGAACCCCCCAAAAAGGGGTAGTCAGTCAAATATAAATTGTATGTGCATCCCAAAATTAGCACAAACAAGCGCACGAGTGAAACATTAAACATACCGTTTTAAGAGCAGCTTTAGTAAACGGTGACCTTTGCCGTGGTTTATGAATGATAAAGGACGCCATAATGGCTGCCAATTTGGCCTGTCAAAAAGTAACCACATCCACATTCGCATCCACACAACACAAAATTCAGCAAAACATAATTTGAAAGAGGAAATGAAACAATTTTTTTTTTTTACCTCATTGTAACCTAAGGAAACAGCAGTGTGCCTTACTGCATCTTTAAAATCCTCTGTTCTGTCTCTAATTTTAGCCATACCACCCACCAGTTAATTACCTTCACAAATAGATTGTCCAGAAAAAAAAATCAAGCTTAAATGCACCTCATATATACATATAAGCAAGACAAATTCGAGGAAAAAAATTCCTAACCTTGATCATGCAATCACTAATTTGAATTCAAGTTAACTGGATCAAATTGAATTGCAGCAGATAATAACGGCCACGGAAGTGCAAAGGAATTTAATCATGATCAAACTGAAGTTGAATAATTCTTTCGAATAAGAGAGAGAGAGAGAGAAAGGGAGAGAAGAGATTGGAGTCTGATAAAGTAATCGAGACTCAAAAGAGACAACGCTTGCACGAAACGCGTTTCAGTTTTTTCCTCTAATTTTTACACAAGTAGGCTGATTGGGCTCGGGCCCATCATAAAAAAATAGACTTGACAGCCCGTCTCTTGTATAATTTTTGCCTAACCAAACGTGCCCTTGATACAATCAATCTAAATTCTCACAGTTGCTTGACAAGAAGAGGCTTCTTGCTTTAGTTCAAAGCTCTGATTTGGGTTCGCATTCGCATAACTTGCTCAGCGATTCAAAGCATCAAAGAGGAAGCAGCTTTGCCTTCACAGGTTATTTTATTGCAAGTTCGGTTCTTTTATATTGTGTTTTCATATTCTTATTTGATCTGCTTCTTCATTTGTGTGCTTAACTTGCTACCTTCGAAAGCATTAGATTTATTTTATGCTGCCAACGATGACATTGTATATTTTCGTGTTCAATGCGTGATATTTTTTTGATGATTTTTTCTCTTTGAATTTTTAAAGCAGTTTCTTTGAAATTATATTGATGAAAAACTCAGTCATTCTACGGTAGCTTATGCCTCTTTTATCTTTGGATCAAAACGAAAGGTAGACATAAATAAGATTTATAGGGTAGCACAGAGTTGAAGGAGTGAGAGATCCTATTTTCACATGCATAAGAGTAAATTGTCTCCTGTTTGTCTACTTTTTCCCTCTTTATTTTTTCTGGAATTTCATCGATTCTGAGCATAAAATTTTGGGTTCTGTGTAGTTAATTTGGGCTTTGTTTATCATTTAGGAAATGGGTTTGTGGACTTTATTGGAGGGCTTTCTGCTTCTTGCAAATGCATTTGCAATATTAAATGAAGATCGGTTTCTTGCACCTAGAGGATGGAGCTTCTCTGAATTCTCTGTAGGACGAACAAAGTCTTTGAAAGGCCAGCTTATCGGTCTCATTTATGCGACCCAATATATGAGAGTTCCACTTATAATACTCAATTCCATTTGCATCTTTGTAAAGCTGGTGTCTGGATGATGATGCTAAGGTAAGTTAAAACCGTATTGTATGTTTGTCTCTACGTGTGATTGCTGGTAATAGATTGCATGGGTAGATTTTTGGTCAAGTAATGATGGGCTTCACTAGGGCTAGCCCCTTACCCTTGGCTGGGACTTTTTGTTTAACATACATGCTAAAACGGATAGAAACTGAGTTCTTTCATTATGATGAAGTGACCTGGATCTCGTGAGAAATGAGATAGAAATTTGAGAATGTTTGCATGAACACAACTCCAGAATTTGAGATCGGTGGCCTTTGTTACTACTAGATTTTAATCATTGGTTATATGCTTTAAAGAATTCAATTGCTTAGATAAGGCCTCCAGTATGCTTTGAGAATGTTTTTGTTTCTCTTTCTAAAGATTAAGCATACGTCGTAGGCCATTTTCTGATTTATGCTTACACAGTGTGTCAAATCAGTAACAAGGATCGCAGGATGAGGATATGCAAATGCAATTGATGCTTAAAAAGATTTTTCCCCCTTAAAATTAATCAGGTAGGAAGACAACTAAATCCCGTACCTCTGGATTGGATTTATACTGGAGCTGCCAGAGGCAAAATTGAGATTGGCAGATAAAAGAAAATACAATATGACATCAAATATTATGATGAGAATGGTGACTGGATGTGACATCTCTCTTTTTCAATCTTGTGTGATTGAAGATTAAACCCATGTTATGTATTCCTTTGCTCAGTGCATAGGTTGGTCGTTGACTAGTCTTTTATTTTACTGCTTCAACTCATAAGCTTACTAATTTTGAGAAGGATTCCTCCTTAACCAAGAACGAAGCAAATGCTTGTGGGGGGCGGGGAGTTCCTCCAGCGTTGACTTTATCTTTTTTTGCTTCTTTTCATTTCTTTTTGTTATTTTAAAGTTCACATTTAGTCCATAAGTTATTGTTTGAGCTTGAATCTAGGATATAAATTTCTGTTTACAACTATCTTTCTGTGATTAATTTAGTTCCTTTTCTTGTGTGGCAGCAATCATGGAGTTTGGCTAATAGGATTGTAAACAACATTTCTTTTTAGAAAGGCAGAGGAGGCATACGATTCAGGAAATCCAAGACATGATTGATTTATTTGGAATATCCTTTCTCAAAAACTAGTGTTTTTAAGGTTACATATGTTGCGGGAAAAAAAAACGATGAGATGTGGGGTGAAAATGGTGTGGATTTAGGGCCATTTTATAATTGGTGTTTGTATTGTTTGACAAGTTTCAAAAGTAACTAACGTTCTATGACATTTAGTGTTTTGTTGTCAACCTAATTATTCTTCATGATTTGATGCAGTAATAATGTTTTTCCTTCATTTCTCGATAGATTCTGAATGTTAATGCGAGGAACACCCTTACTGGAGTGGATGTATTTTACGCTCGTTATGCATTTGAAGTTGCGGTCTTGTGTGTGAAAACCAATTGTGACTTCACTGTTTGGTTCTCATGGGAACATTTGGTGTTCATTTCATCAGTGTGGTGAGGGGCTTCATGTGATTCTTCTACATGCAGGCAGATGTTGAAATAGGATACCTGGGGTGCTGGTCCCTTTTTCAGTTAATGCTGTGATATTGATGCGCAAAATCTGATGTTTGCCCAAAATTTTTTATAAATCAGAGGAATGAAAGCGCACTCCTTTCACTTCTCCTTTTTAACCAACAACCTATCAAGATTCCACTCTCCATTATAGGATTCTACAACCTCCATACGGGTTGTGCTGTGATGGAGAGCACAAGTTTAGAAGTTTTTATACTATATTCAACGAGGTACTATTTCAAGAAGTGTACGTGTCGAATGTAGCTGTTTCTGCCATCATTTTTATGTTGGCATCTATTTATCTATTTTTGCAGACTCGATCTGGATGTCAAGTAATCGGGATAATGAATTCTGCATATAATCACACCATATGTTATGCAACCATTCTCCTGCATTTTTTAAGCAGAGAATTGGGCATTACGTTGTAAATTTGTGATAGACGGTGTTCAGTGGAAAAGATTTGTTGTTTCAAGGGCGCCTGGTGAGTATTCTGAAGCTATACTTGAGGATTTCTAAGGCCCTTAGTATATCTTTTCTTTTTTTGGTTTTTCTCAATCTATTTATGAGCAATAGATTTCATCGAAAGTTGCAGTTATCGAAATTAAACGCCACGAGCTGCACACCAGGCAACAAAGTATATAAATTGGCAAACACCGAAAAACACCAGTCTGGATGAAGGTGTGAAGCTTCGTTGATTGCGGAAAATCTATATACTATTTTATGAAGGTAGCTATAAGAAAAATACAAAAGAAATCAAATGTTAACTGAAATGCGGATAAAGTCTAAATCAAGTGGATTCAATCGAAATCTAATTTTCACTATAAATCAGCGAATACATGGTATGTTTTGGAATCTACAGCAATAAGTCTCAGAGCTGAAACTGCTGCTGCAATGGACATAAGGCCGAAAAAATAAACATTGAACCAATGCCAAAGCTTTTGTAGAGAAGTCAATTTGTTCTTCTTTGCTTTTAGGTACATGTGGTTGGCCAGAATAAATGTAAGGGGGAAGGTGCTTATAGCGCCAGTAAGGCTCATAAAATCTCCAAGGAAAGGCAGAAGAGCTGCCACCAGCGTGTTAATAGTTAGGTAGCCGCCTCTTACCCCGACCCTAAACGACAAGTTGCGAATTGAAAATGGACTTCCTATAATCCCGTACTTTGTATCCAAGTACTCATACATTGGGCTTGCAAATATCTACAAGAAGCAGGTGTATGTTAGCGCAGCAGTCAAAAAGAAGAAGAAGAAGATATAGCGATAAAAGGAGATTTTCAGAAAGCACGAGTCTTGAATGAATTACATGCAGAGCAATGACTGTTTGAAGGAATGCAGAGATGTTGGCCAATGCCTTCACCCAAACCGGGCCATTGACGCTGCTAAGCAAATAGCTTGATGTTGAAGATCCATAAGCCCAATATCCAATAAATGTCACTGCATACATTGGTAAGACTCCAGCCGAGAATTGGAAGTAAAGTGATTTCATCATGTTACTGACAACGGGCTGTTTTATTGTTGCCTGGTGCAAAGCAGACACCAAAAGACGTGTAAGTTTTGGAGGCATAAAAACAAGAGAAAAGGGAAGAAATAACCTTACATAGCCTACATCCTGTGAAATATACTACCATCAATGTTAGCCTCAAGAAGTATGCACTATTATGACTACCGAACACAGGTTTCCAAATACAAAAGGGTCAAACTTCGATAAATCTCGGACCATACAAGAGAATAAGAGGCTGAGGCTGCAAAATAGCTTTACAGCCGGATATAAAATAGATATCCAATAAAAATGCATTCATTCCCCGACTACAGTTATATTACATCATTTTTATTTTTATTTAGATGGGGCAAAAGAACACTCTCAAATTCTGTGAAAAACTCATAGACTTGATCCCTTGCTTACCTGTATTTCTGGAAGCATTCCTGTATTAAATGCAAAAACCAGATTAGCAGATGCTCCTATTGTTGTAAAGATTTTGCTTCTTGTTGTTCCTGGAATGCTGTAATCCCTGGCTGGTGCTTCAATTCCTATAACAGCACAGATATTGATGCAAATTCAGAACTAGAGAAACAATGGCCTGGGCTAGAAAAATAAGCAAAATAAAAATTACGTTTATCATGCCTAAACTCAAATTTATGGTGGGCAAATAGGACAGGAAACATAATGGTAAGAAATTGAAGGAAAATGAAATTCAAAAAAAAATTAGCAAAAGAAACTCTCGGAAGCAATATGATCTATAAGTTGTTAATTCTTAACAATCTAGGGACAACATACAGTATGGAAACAGTAATCAAATCATACAAACAGAAAACGCACAGCCAAGTTTGATGAGAACCAATAATTGTATCAAACTGTATGTCAAATTTACTATTGCTGCGTATGTCAGACAGTGTACCGTGTTGAAGGAAAAGAGAGTGGCGATTCCTTAGAAGATAGCCATCTACCTCCCTCTCTATCTATCTATCTATACATTTACACATCTGGCTGGCTGCATAAAGAATTGCTTTGTGCAAAAGATGTATTTTCCATCTTACTCGAAATCATATTGCAATTACAGACTCAGCACTAAGGTTTGCAACATCCCTCTCATAGAAATCCTTCATTTCTTCACACAATCAAATAGTAAAAGGGAAAGAATGCATGAAGCAAGGTGCATGGCATTACCGGAATGAAAAGCAAACAACAGACTACTTTGGCACAACAAACTTACCATCCTTAACAGAAAGCACAAACGCCACAACTATATATATCAGGCTGAAAACCGTGGAAACTCCCAACCAAAGTCTGAGAGCAGACAAGTGGGGAATTGACATGGCAAACAAGGCACATACAAACCCAGAAATGGCAATGAAGTATGGGAGTTTCATGACATGGTCATCGCTAAAAAGAACATAGACAGCCTGCATACCAAATGCATAGAATCAGAAAAACGAAATCCAGAAAAGAAAGAAAAGAAAAACCCGAAAATAACTTCATATATCATCATATAAATGAACTTCTTATACCTAGCAAGAAGAATTCAAATCATTATTCCTCTTATTGGCCGTAGCTTGTATCCATAATTAATTAATTAATTGATGTCAAACAAAGGAAGAACTCAATGCATAAATCTCGATGAAAAACTGAGAACAACTTTTTTGACGAAAAAGAGAGAAAGTAGAAGACAAAACATTATCCTGAAAAAAACATAATGCACTGCAAAAGAGACTCCCAGTTTTACCAGGCATGTAAATCTTGAAATGAAGAGTAATCCAATATGCCTAATGTGATGTTACCTTCAAAGCTGATCCAGCCAAAATGATGTATCCCGTGTTAATCATAAAAAGATTAACATATTGCAATCCCCAGGTTAAAGAATAAGCTTTCCTACCTGCAGCAAAAGGGCCCTTCATCAAATATAAGAAATGTCGATAAATTAATGTGCATGTCTAATTTAAAGAGTACGTATAATAAATCATCATTCATTTTCCGTTTTTCACATACCATAGATAAATCCTGCAAGATCTCTGTATCTGATATGTCTCCTCCCTCCAAATTCATGCAGCTCGGCTATAAGAGAATTTGCATACAGTGATATTGCAGTGGCTATGATCAAACCTACTACTCCAGGTATCCAGCCCAAGGGAACCATAATGGTCCCAGAATATCCCAATACATAGGCACTATTGATACCGGTGGTGAGGACAAAACCAACTTGAAACCATGAATCTGTGAATTCCAGTACAGAAAGTCAAACGACCTCAAAGTAACAATAACTCAAAAATACAATTGAGTGCCCAGAAATGAAACACCCTTTATCAAAAATCCATTTTCTTCCCTAAAAAAATTGTAAACCAGACGTTAAAACAACCAATCAGATAAAAAAGGGTGTAAAAAACCCATTATACATCAATCAGAAAACATTAAAAACACGGAACTCTAGAGTTTCATCTAGCCCACGTTTTCTTTTTGAAAGAGGAACAGCTTCATTAACATAATAACATCCCAAGGAATTGAAACCGAACAGGCGAGTTAAGTTTTTACGCGGACAACCGCTCCACGCTACAGGTGGAAGAAACCAGAAAAGGACAAAACCAGACACAAAATCCCAAAAAATGGAAAGAAAGATTCACCGTGTCAAAAGAAAGGGAAACAAACCACTGCTAATCTGATGGGCAGTCTCGGGAATCTCAACTGCTGAGTTATCCTCGTCAAAAACTTTTCGAGGCCTGGTAGAGTTCCCTGCTCCATCTCCATTGACTTCCATTATAGAGCTTGACTCTTGGTGAGGATCCTCTCTTGTTTCTTGTCCTCCGGCCAAGAGCGGCTGGCCCTCTGCCTCTTGAATTGATATGTGTATGACAGCCAGATTGTATGATGAGTATCTGCCTTCTATTTATATATTTAGTAATTAATATTATGTATCTGGAGGCAGAGAGTTAACAGTAATCGCAGCCAGCAAAGTAGGACACTTTGTTTTGAGTCCTAAATGATTTGGTCTCTCAGAGAGAATCAATATTGCTGATCTTTCTCTTCTTTCTGTACTTTCCCTTCTGGGGCAGTGGCATCGGTCAGATTTTTTCCTTCAAAATGCGTGTCACCATAAAACTTTGAGAATTATTATCCCGTGAGAAACCTGGCCCATTGCTCCCTCCCTCTCGAAAAACACCATCAGCATGGTGCTAATTGATAATTAATTTTCGAAAAAACACCATCACCATGGTACTAATTGATACTACTTAACCATTTTAGATTTATTAATTATTAGTAGATGCGTATAGAGCAACGCAAAAAAGTTCCTTTGCAGTAAACGAATATGGGTAAATCACAATAATCCGAAGATAAAGTTAAGCAAAAGAAATGGGTTGGTGGATAGCATCAGTAGACTTTTGGAACAGCTTGATTGAAAGAAGCCTAAACGTAAGGGATACACTCAACTTCTAAAGAGATTTGGATGATCCATACCACCGAGCTAGTTTCTTCAAATCACCCAAAAATTTTAAAACTTGATCCTCTTCACGTTCAAGAAAACATTACTAAATCCCTTTTTATATCTACATGTATTGGCTATTTAAAAAAAAAAATCACCCTCTTCGCAGTAAAAGAATTTAGAAACAAAGAATTTCATGCGAACAAATCATGGATGGTCTTTAATTATGTAAAATAAAAATCACAAAACTGGTACGCGCATTGGATGGATTTTTTCCATGTAAACGTGTGTATCCATGATTCTATAATGAAAGATTGTAATGACAGGTGGTGTTCAATTATGCATCTCGTCGGCTTCAATTTGAAAATCAATGATATGACAATTAAATTAGTGAATTGACTGCAAATTTAGTATTTGTAATAACTGATTCTTTTATGTTTCTTTTTTAACTAAAAGTTTAAACTTGATTCTTTGAAATTCTACTAATTTATTTTTTTTAGATATGTTTCAACCTTTGACTTAAGAAAAAATTAAACTGTTAATTTTTTAATTTATTTTTATAATTTTAATATATTTTCAAGTATTAAAACATAATTTAAATGGTGTGGGGGAATTACTGTTCTCCCACACACATTTCACTGTGGATTACAACAGTAATCCACAGTGATTCTTTTCTATTTTTCCTTTTTTTTTTATTTTGTTTTTTTT
>Ga0307511_10005192_pt1 | contig 13263 bp, 6 predicted proteins | sample 13_EM_MG_FD_200266 | JGI IMG/M metagenome (GOLD analysis project Ga0307511, IMG submission 200266) | Populus trichocarpa ectomycorrhiza microbial communities from riparian zone in the Pacific Northwest, United States - 13_EM | ecosystem: Host-associated > Plants > Roots > Unclassified | place...
TGATAATAATGATTGATGGTCAAATATTGTAATAATTACACCCCTACATTTTTTATTTTTTATTTTTTATTCAATAAAATAATAAAACAAAGAAACACCTCAATTGTTTCAATCGTTAGATCACGTAAATCCACGGTTAAGTAATGATGATCGGGTGAAAAGCTTGGAATTAAATTCTGTATAAAATTATCAGTGCAGTATTTCTCTGGCATTGAAGAGGTCCACTGATCCAATTTGTTGAATGAGGACTTGATAGTGGGTACAATACATGATCATTAAATAAATACCATCTTCGTAAGCACCAACGTCATGTTTGATATATAGACGGTTCTGAGAGATAGTTTATAAGCTGATTTTAATCTATTGTGCCTAATAAATCTATGTGCTGCATCAACTGATTTTAAAGGTAACATTTTCCTATATATATATATATATATATATATATATATATATATATATATATATATATATATAACACCGAGCTTACTTTATCATGCCAACTTGTCTGAAAGAGATATAAATCGGACAATATCCCTTTAAGGAAGATCACCTAAATTTAAAAAAATTAAAAAGAGGTAAGAAACTAAATTCATGACATCAAGTGAGAGAGATAACCTCGAGCACGTTTTAAAAAAACACATAAATTTGGTAAGATTTTTCTCCTTCGTATTTAATTACGATACTCAAGTTGTAGATGAGCCAAGATGCTTTGAGTTCTTTGCTGTGAGATGTTTTCAAGTCCACTTGAAACGCCGATCATTGCATTGGCTTCTTCATTTGTATAAGAGATAAGTGGGATTGATATGATCGGTTTTGAAAGCTTAGGACCTCCTTTTAGTGGTATAATATTGATTTTTTTTTTAACTCTGATAAGTGTAATTTAACTGGTTAGGTCATAGATTTACTTTTTAAAAATCGTCAGTTTGAGTCTTATAAATCTCAGAGCTACTGGAGGCTTACATGATCGTTACCTTCAGGGCCCGTAGGATTAGTCGAGGTGCGCACAAGCTGACCCGAACACCCACATTAATTAAAAAAATATTAATTTTCATATATATATATATATATATATATATATCAAGTACAATTCATAATGATATTTTTTTAATTATTATTAGGGATAGTATATTATAAAAATATTTTTTGTAATTATTCATTTTTCATCTTCATTCTTTTGAAAATGATATTTTATATTATTTTAAATTGAATAAAATAATTAAATTATGATAATTTACAAAAAAATCAAACATCAGACAATATTCTCTCTTGTTCTAATAATAATAATAGAACCCAAATCAAAATCGAAATCAAGTTAATTCTTTTAATCAATTTCTCTTTTCTCGTGATGTACATTGTTGATTCAAACATGGTTTGTCTTGTCTCATATCTGCTAGAATCTCTCCTTCTTGTATAATTTCAAGTGTTTTGGGTATGATTTTGTGTGATTTTAGTTTATGAATCCAGCGCTCTTCAATTTAGATATTACTTTCTTCCAAGAACGAAAGCAACTTTTCTTTATGAAATTCCATAAAACAAAGAAAAAAAGATTTTCACCAATTTCTTCATCAATCGATCCCTCACTTCACTCTCGGCTTCATGAAAAACCTAAAATCCCTCTCCTCACTTTCCATACAAAATATTCTTCTAAATTTAACCATTTAAGTGGTGACCCAGTGGTAAAAGCTTGGGACCAAGAGGTTTGCTCCCTCTGTGGTCTCAGATTCGAACCCTGTGGTTGCTCATATGATGACCACTGGAGGCTTACATGGTCGTTAACTTCAAGGCCCGTGGGATTAGTCAAGGTGCACGCAAGCTGACCCGGACACCCACATTAAACTAAAAAATATTCTTCTAAATTTGCAATTGGACACAAACAGAGCAGAACCAAACTTAAATTGGCAGAGAAAATGCCAAATTAAAGAAATCAACTTTATCTAGAAAAGAGAGATGGTTTATCAAGAACACATTTCTAACCACCAAACCCTAACAACGTCTGGGTTTATCAAGAACACATTTCTAACCACCAAGTGTCTCCTTTAAAATCTACTAGGTTGTTGATGATATGCTTGTTAAACGGATACGTATCATTCTTATTATTATGGGATTTACTTTTACTTTTACATAAAGAAATAAAAATCAAAACTTGAGTTTGTACGTGTTTTATATTTTCTTTCAATCATGTATCTTTATTTTTATTTTTTCTACTCAAGTGTTTATAAATTTATTTATTTTAATTAAGTGTCTTCTTTAAAATCTATGAGCGACAGTCCTTTAAGCAGATACGTATCATGAGATTCACTTTTCATAAAGAAAGAAAAATATCAAAATTTGAAAATAAAACCAATAAAAAAAGAAAAAATAGACAAAGAATATTTTAAATCTTGTTTTCAATTGGAGATTTCTAGCCCCCTTCTGTTTTACGGGGTCTAAGAAATACCAAAACTCCAAACCAAAAATTAACAATAAATAGGAGAGAGTAGTAACGTGTTCTTTGGGGGGGGAAATTATTGTTACTATTGGGTTATAGTTCTTTAAGGTTTCTACATAACCATGGAGAATTTTCCTCCTATATACACAATTTACATCTTCATTATTTAATTGTTCCTTTCCTTTTATTTTAAGATTTTGATTTTGATTTCATGGTTTTTTCTCAATTTATGAATGGTGGTTTTATTTAATGGGCACATCATCGATAATTTAATAAATTTGAGCAGAGATACTTAATTGAAAAGACATGGAAGTATAGATATTTAAATAGAAATAATAAAAAAAGAGACACTCAATTGAAGAAAAGATGAAAATACATATTACATACACTCAAACAAAAGAAATAAAGTAAAGAGACTAAATTGGATGATTCATGCAAATACAAGCACTAAATGTATCATTAATTTACCAAATACGTGGGTGCTTATTAAAGTAAAAAGCAAGGACTATCTCTCATCAATTCAATAATACAGTCATGGAACTTGAGGAGTAGCTTAACTATTCAGATCTTGAATTTGCTCTTTAATAGTTATGAGTTTAAGTCTTCTTAATACCACTAGAGACTTATATGGTCGTTAATTTCAGAGCTCGTTGGATTAGCCAAAATATGCATAAACTAGCCTGAACACTCATATTAATAATAATAAAAAAATTATATGGCCACGATCGTATTGTTTAGTATGGTTTTTGTAATTTTTTTTAATTTTAACTTAAATAAAAATTATAAAATAAAAAATCTTAATCATAGGCGAATCACTTGTCGTGATATTCCAATCCTACGGTGAAATTCCATGCAAGAGCTAACAAGACTATCAAGGTATAAAGAAATGGTTTCTAATAAAAAAAACACGAGGAAAGCTTCTTTAATATTGCATCATCAAGCAAAAACAAAAGGATTGGATTTGATTTAATTTAAAATATTTTCATTTATTAAATGCAACATTATTTTTGGATGTAACTTTTCCTTTAAAAAAATAATCCAAATTTGAAGCTAATCGGTGAAAAATCAACAACCATGTCATTGAAAACAAAAGGATTCAAAATATTTTTTCAATTAAATACTTGATTGGAACCCTCAAAAGATCATGTATCAAAACGAAAATAAGAGAGAGGTTGAAAAGACGGTGTATCAAAGTGTAATTTATCCAATGAAAAATCATCTGCTTAGCACGGGATATGAGGTCCCATAGATTTTCTGCAGTTTCAGCTCTCAAAGATTGAATTGCAGATTGAGGAATACTTCAATTTAATGCTTCTTTCAGCAAATTTAAACCAGCAACCATGGAATTCGGCAATCCCAACTTTAGTTCTCCTCAAGAAATGCAAGAGATCAAGCGACATAAATCAAATCCATGCAAGACTGCTAACAACTGGGTTTATCAAGAACACATTTCTAACCACCAAAATCATACTTTCATTCTCCACTTCACTACACGCACCTCTCATTGAATTCGCTCGCTTCATTTTCTTTAGACATCACGCTTTTGAATTCGATGAAAAAGAAGAAGAAGAAGAGAAAGACCCTTTTCTTTGGAATGCTATAATCAAAACATACTCTCATGGGCATGACCCGAAAGAGGCTATGTGGCTTGTTTCTTTAATGCTTGAGAACGGGGCTTTTGCTGATAAGTTCACGTTGTCTCTGGTTTTGAAAGCGTGCTCTCGAGTGGGTCTGGTTAAGGAAGGAATGCAGATTCATGGGCTTTTGAAGAAATTGGAATTTGGCTCTGATTTGTTTTTGCAAAATTGTTTGATTTCTTTCTATGTAAAATGCGGGTGTCTTGTACGTGCCAGCCAAGTGTTTGATAGAATGCCAAAAAGGGACTCAGTTTCGTACAATTCGATGATTGATGGATATGTTAAAGGTGGGAGAATTGACTTGGCACGTGTGGTGTTTGATTGTATTCCATTGGAGGAAAGGAACTTGATTTCTTGGAATTCGTTGATACGTGGATATGCGCAATCTGAAGATGGAATTTTGGTTGCTTGGCAGCTGTTTGAGAAAATGCCTGAGAGGGATTTGATTTCCTGGAATTCGATGATTGATGGTTGTGTGAAATGTGGGAGGATGGAAGATGCTCAGGGTTTGTTTGATAGGATGCCTAACCGGGATATTGTTAGTTGGGCTAATATGATTGATGGGTATGCCAAGAACGGAAGGGTTGATATTGCTAGATCTTTGTTTGATGAAATGCCCGAAAGAGATGTCGTCGCATACAATGCCATGATGGGTGGTTATGTACAAAATGGATATTGTATGGAAGCTTTGGGTATCTTTTATGGTATGCAAAGTGATGGTAATTTTTTGCTTGATAATGCTACACTGTTGATTGCTCTTTCAGCAATTGCTCAATTAGGACATATTGACAAAGGGGTAGCAATACATCGCTTTATAGAGGAAATTGGGTTTTCTTTGGATGGGAGACTTGGCGTTGCCCTCATTGACATGTATTCCAAGTGTGGCAGTATAGAGAACGCCATGATGGTATTTGAAAACATAAAAGAAAAAAGTGTTGATCACTGGAATGCTATTATTGGAGGGTTGGCCATTCATGGCCTGGGTGAATTGGCTTTTGATTTTCTAATGGAGATGGAGAGGATGCGAGTTGAACCAGATGATATAACGTTCATCGGATTGTTAAATGCTTGTGGGCATGCTGGCTTGGTGAAAGAAGGTATGATGTGTTTTGAGCTTATGAGAAGAGTTCACAAGGTGGAGCCAAAACTGCAACACTATGGATGCATGGTTGACATTCTTGGCCGAGCAGGGCACATAGAAGAAGCCAAAAATTTTGTAGAGGAAATGCCTTTTGAGCCGAATGATGTGATTTGGAGGAGTTTGCTTAGTGCTTGTAAAACGCATGAAAGCTTTAATGTCGGACAGCCTGTAGCTGAGAATCTAATGAGGCTAGATTCTCCAAGCCCAAGTTCTTATGTGCTTGCATCAAATATGTATGCTGGTCTTGGTAAATGGAACGATGTCCGCAAGGTTAGGGCAATGATGAAGCAAAAAAACCTGAAGAAAATTCCTGGCTGCAGTTGGATTGAACTAGAGGGACATGTTTATGCATTTTTTGTGCAAGATAAATCCCATCCTCAATTTTCAGGGATCTATTCCATATTGGATAGTCTTTCAATGACCGATTCAGAGCATAGCTATTGTAAAAATGTCAAAATGTAACTCTGCTGTACACTAGTTTGATCACCAAACATGTTTATGTTCTTGTGCATACCTTGGACAAATTCTGCCTGGCTAGCTCCCTAAACCGCAATATTTATTTTACGATCGTGCATTTATTCAAATCATGTTTCATAATGGTCGGACTTCTGTAACTATACTTTGCTAGTCCTTGCGATGAAGCAGCTCAAATTTTTCTTCGAGTTTAAGAAAATGAACCTCCAAGTTCAGGTTGTTTTTATATCCTTGGGCGGAAGCACAAGTTGCATTCGCAGTATACTCGCTTAATGAGTAGAGTGTTTTTGAAGATCCATGACCCCCTAACTAAACAAACAAAGCCGATTCAAGTTGTTTCGACTCTTTGAAGCTCGATTTCTCACACGACAAACCTAGAAACCTCGAACCAGGCAATTGACTAATTAAGGATTCAAACCTTGCCCTAAAGCAAAGCGTACTTGGTCGTTTTGATCAAGCTTAACTGTGCTTCAAGAGCAAAAACGTGGTGTATTGTGTGGTCCCTGGCTTGGTGATTGATGGGTACAAGTTTTTGCACACACTTCAAAATCACAGCTGTGGCCCTTGATAAACAAGAAGGACAAGTAATGGGAAAAAAAAAGTTGATCAAATAAGAATCACAGGGACCATAGTTCAGGTGTCTGTTTTCGTTCGTGTCAGAAACAGTACAACCCGCGTTCCCAAAAATGAAAAGCAGAAAAGCATCCATTTGTGGGTGGAGGACTAGCCAGAGCCAGAGCAGCCAATATATTTCCTACTATTTAAACGGCACTGTAACCATGGGAAAGGATTAAGAAAACATAAAGGACAAAAATGAAGAGGACAAGAAATACTCACAGGTAGCCATGGCAAAAAGCAATAAAACCAAGCGTTCTGTTTCGAGAACCTTTTTTATGGTCACGTCAGATCCAGTTAAAAGTAGACTAAAGTCTATCCAATTCTATCATGACCCTTTGTTATTATGAGATACTGAAAATCTGTAGTACAAATACATGAATTCAATTCAAATACACCATTTTGGTTAACATTGTTGTCTCCTCTTCCTACTTTTAAGCACCATTTTGTCCATTTATTGGTGGGCCATTTCTGATTCTGCAATATTTTCCGTGGAATCACATGTTGGGTTCCGGAACAAGCTGGAAAGTGAGTCTTTTGAGAGTTGCAACTGTTGCATTTTGTGGAAAGCGATAGCACCTTGCAGACGGTGAAGTGGATAGGCAAGGTCATTTATTTCTTGTGCCAGTGGAGATTGGTTGCTGGAATGGAGGAAGAGAACCCCAAGAACTTGAGGGCAAAAAAGAATACATATAAGGGTTTCGCGTGCACTAAACATTGAGTAACGTAAACCTGCAAAACCTTCGAATGCAACTAAAATAAAACTAGTCTTGCTTATTGAGAAAACAGATACTGACTTCTTACATGACTAAATTCATTTCATACAACTCACTAAGATATTACAATCGGCTCATTGGCCACAGAGTTACACGACGTTCACAAGATCTCGTGTCCTCAAGAGAGGGCAGTGCTGTTAGATATTAGTAAAGGAGGTTCAACATCAGGTAGTGGTTAGTGGCGGATCTAGAACTTCCCTATTGTTTGGAAATTGAGGCAAAAAGACCATAATTTCAAATAAGCTAATCAGCGACCATAGATTCACCAAGTTCTTGCATCACAGTTTCCATGGTTGGCCTGTGATTAGGAGATTCATTAGTGCAACAAAGAGCTATTCTTCCAAGCTTGGCTGCCTCTGATTCTGAGAAGTTTCCTTCGAGTTTTGCATCAATAAAATCTTCAAACTTGCATGCTTCAGCTGCATGGTGAGTCAATTGGGTGATGTTCCGTTTTCCACTGAGGATTTGAAGTACAATAATGCCAAACGCATAAACATCACTCTTTTCAGTGAAACGACCAGTGGTTGTGTATTCAGGAGCCAAATATCCCATGGCAGCACTGGCTTTGAGCATGGAAAAGACTACGTCGTCTGCAAGGAGTTTGTGCAGCCCTGAATCCGAGAGCATGGGATTATACCATCTATCGATGAACACTTTCTCAGCTGATATATTTTGATGAACTAGAGCATGTTTATTTCCTTTACTTACATGTAAGTGTGCAATACCTGGATAGGAAGGAACAAAGTTTCAGTATAGGCCCAGAGGTGTTAGCATTATGTGCTCACTGCTGCACAGGTGTTATGCAACTTCACGCACATATCATTTGCAATGGCCACTAAAACAATCGTTAAATGGATCAAGAAGATAATAAAATAAAACCAGTGCGACTTCAACAAACACATTTGTCTCAATAAGATTTGCAATCTATCTTTAATAGATCACAAACTATAAAATCTATGTCAATTATATGGTTAGTTCCAAAGTCCAAACCCACCAAAAACCCTCATACGCCATAACATATTTGGAAAGGCACTAGTAATAACCATTTCTAAAACTTTAGCAGGAACAAGTCAAGCTAACATCGAGATAAAATGAAGGAAACAGGAAAAAAGAAAAACAGCTACTGAAACTTCTACGAGCAAGAAGATACACTGACCTTTAGCAATGCCGTTTATGATTGAAATTCTTGTCGACCATTCAAGAACCTTCCCACTGCCATCCTTTACATCAAGATACTGCACCAGGTTTCCATTTGGGACAAAATCATAGATGAGGAAACACTCCCCTCTTCCCTTTGAGCAGCAAAAACCTCTCAATCTCACCAGATTTTCATGTTTCAATGAGGTCAATATCTTCAACCCCTTCAAAAAATCAGCTTCATCAGACTTGCAACTTGTTTTGGTGATGCACTTTATAGCAACAACTGACCCATCTCTCAGGATGCCTTTGTAGATAGCTGAGAAATTACTCTTCCCCAACAAATTCATCTCCGAGAAGCACTGAGTTGCACGCTCTACCTCTTCTAAATTAAACATGAAGCTCTCAAGAACTTCTTGAGAAAACCCACTTTTGCTTCGACCAATGGCCAAGGGATCCCAACCATTGGGATATTCTAGGCTAATAAGTGGGGAGGCACTCCTCCTGGAAACCTCCTTGGCCTGGTCAGTGCTAAGCCGCCCATCGAAAGTATCTAAGGCACTTCCAATTTTCTGTTTACGGCGACGGTGCCAAGAGAACATCAGAAGCCCAGTGACAGACATAGCAATGAAAACTCCGATCACCCCGAATATGATACCATATCTTGGGGTCTTGGACAGATTTGAACAGTCACTTTTGCTGCAATAAGAAGGGTTTGCAGACTCTGGGATGTCCTTTTCCGTGGCAACACGAGGTTCGGAAGGTTCAGGTCTATTAGGATCAGAAGTCGCACATGTTTCAAGGTTAGAAAACCCAACTCCACACAAGTCAGGGTTGTTGCCATATTGAAATCCAGTAGTCAGCCTCTTCAAAGCTTCATTATCAGCCACAAAAACAGAGAATAAGAAGAGAGAAGAAAAGGAAAAAAAAGTCAAATCAGAAGTTAGTTCCACCTTCACTTTCCTTTGACATCAACAAACAAGTAATAGAAAGCACACACTAGGATATGCTATAGTTGGAGAAACCATGTTACCTGGAGGTATATTCCCGGAGAGACTATTGTTACGAATGTCTAGAGAGTGCAGCAGAGGAGCTTTAGCTAATTTTACAGGTATGGGACCAAAAAGGCCATTAAAGCTCAAATCCAACCTTGACAACAACTCCAAATCCCCCAGGCTGGCAGGTATTGCACCGGTTAGTTGATTATATTGCAGAGCAAGTACACTGAGCTTCTCCAGGGATCCCAATTGTGTTGGAATACTCCCAGTCAACTTATTGTAGCAAAGCTGCAAAACTGTACACAAAGCGAGCCAGATTGATATTCAATTGCGAAAGATCCCCCATTTAGTAGCACTGGCCTACTTGAAATTCCACAAATCAAGAAACATACTTGAAGTTTTTCTACAAGCTATAACTGTAATGCAGGAGATGACAATTTGTTGGAACAAAGATCCCAGGTTCAGCATGCATTGTTTTAAAGCACTGACCCCACCATAAGCTAGAAGAATTAATCTTTATAAAGGAAACGAGCAATGATTCCCCAATGGAAGCAAGTTGATTATTTCAGAGAGAAAGAGCAGTCAAGATGTTAGCTTTCGAGGAAGTAAATTAAATCTTTGAGATAAAAAAAATAATTAAAAAATAACCCAGAAACACTTAAATAATGAAAAAGGGAGATGGAGAACCATAAATTATACTACAGGATTGAAACTTTCCAGACTACAGAGATTCGCAATATATTTCCATATTTTTTAAAATATAATAACAGGCTAAGCATGCATCATCAAGAACAAAAATAGAATTTTTCAAACAAAACTGAACAATCTACAAACAAATATTGCAATATTTTTTTTTAAAAAAAAATACTTAACTGTCTTTAGCTTACCTTGAAGATTAGACATGTTACCAACCTGGGGTGGAATTTCTCCAGACAGATTATTAACATTAAGATACAAATCACTGAGTTCACTCAACTCAGCAATCTCTTTTGGTATCACTCCATTCAATGCATTAAAATGCAAGTACAAACCAGTCAAACTCTTTAGCCCGCCTAAAGCTGCTGGTATTTGGCCTAGAAGACCCTTTCCCTGAAGGGAAATGTTAGCCACATGGCCTAGTTCATTGCACGCCACACCTTCAAAAGAACCACTACATGGGTCTTTGTTGGTTTCCCATGATGTCAATAACCTGTTTTGAGGGTCTAAAGAAGCCTTGATTTCCATTAGGAGTTCGAGTTCCGTTGGCGAGGAGAGGGTTTGAGAGAGCGTGAAAGAGAGAAGGAGGAGATAGAGGAGGGAATGCATGTTTGGTTTGTGAGAAAGTGAGGGGAAATGTGGGGGGGTTTTGAAGTGAAGTGTGAAGTGAAGTGAAAAGGGCAGCGGAGAAGGAAAGGGAAAGGGGAAGGGTTAGGTAGTTGCTAGTTAAGTGACAAAAGGTACAGCAAATCCTTCACTCCTTTTAGTGAAATCTTTTTGAAGGTAACTTGATTTCTGGGAAAATATATTTTGGTATTTGTAGTTGCAAAAACTTTCCAATATGGTTTTCGAAATTCTAATATAACCCTCTCCTTGGAATGCCTAACAAACAATTAACAATATACTGTTGCCTTTTTAGCTTACAATTTAACTCTTTTTTTGTCTTATTTTTCTTCCAAAATCCTCTGTGTGTGTGGGCTCCTCCACAGTAACCTTTGCATTGTGTCAAGGAAAAAGGAAGATGGAGGGGAGGGAGAGTGGAGGAAAGAAAATTTAAAAAGAAAGCCATCAGGAGAAACAAAAGGAGAAAATTCACCATATGCGAAGGACATTTGTTTTAAAAAATAATCTCGTGGAAAGCATTTTACTTTGTTTGGCTAGCTTTGTAAAATTTGGTCAGCCAATTAAAAAATATTTTTAAGACACTGAAAAAATTACTTGCATTTTTTTAAATGCAAATCACATTGCAGCCCACCGAGTGCTTATTTAAAGCTTTGTATTTGTTTTTTTTTACTTCAAAAATATTTTTAGAGATTTTTGATTTTTTTTGCTTCAAAATAATTTTTTTTATAATTTTAGATTATTTTAATGTAATGATGTCAATAACAAATTTTTTAAAAAAAATAATTATTTTAATATATCTTTAATTAAAAAATACTTTAAAAAACAACCGCTATCACAAATTAAACACTACCTAAAACACCAATGTTATTTTTATTTGTCAGTCATCAAGTGCATGTTTAGCGTTTAGTGTATTCTGCTTTTCAATTTATTTTATTTAAAAATTATTAAATTAATTTTTATGTTTTTTTATTATTATTTTACCGTATTAGTGTTGAAAAAATATTTTTATATATTTTTTCCATTGGTGTCAAATTGTCTTTCTATTGAGAATCTGTGATCACCTGAGAAAGAATTGCTTTTAATTTGTTATTTTTATTAATTGTGCAAGGTATTTTAATCATTGTTGTTAGGATCGAAATAATTGTTGTTCCTTTCCATCAACGGGCATTGTAGTGCCGAATCTTCAAGGACTGTCAAGGACCATCGATTTCATTGCCTGCGTCATGATTGACTAAACACTTCTTGTTGCCATTGCTGGCCTAGATCCTTTGTCGAATACATTATTTTTTTTTTTTTTTACAATATGATCTCCATTCATTAAAAAATCTAGTAAAATTTTATATATTTTTACTCTCACTAGCAATTACACGTATGCACAACAGCATTAAAAAAATATTTTTATAATTTTATCACAGATTATTTCCTTTCTATTTCCACCTTCTTTTCTTTCATTCTCTTCTCTCCTTATTCCTCTCTCCATCAAATCCATCCAAAAAACAAAACTAATGGTCACGAATGAGCTTCCCAGAAACTCCAGGACTGAAATTGATAGAAGTTTAAATTAAAAGGACCGAAATGAAACACTACGAAATCTACAGCTGTTAAAATATAGTTTAATCTCTACTCTTACAAGGCTTTCGCATGGTGAGCAATTTTGAAAAGGATGGGCCCACAATCATAAAAGAACGGATCACGCTGTGTTATACAAGTGATGGGTCCAATGCTGATGTCAGGGTGCATATTAACCGTTAGATGAGGGGAGAAAAATGGTTCAGTACATTCAGGTTCAGCTTTACAGTGGATTCACAGCCTTATGATTCGATCAAGTAGGCCCATGTATGCCCTTTATTGCAATTGCCCACCTGCTCCCAGTCCAAAGGACACGACGGACCAGAGAAATTTAAAAATTGAAAATTCCTAACTAAAGATAATTCTCGTGCCATAAATAGTTAGATTCTTATGGGACTCCACAACCAGGGAGGAAATTATTTTCAAAAGAGCAATCGATCCATGTACAAAATGGCAGGTGATAGGAGCCGAGGCTATATAGACTTTGGACCACACTAGCTTTGAAAATAATGCTACCCTATTTTATCAGCCCTTTATTGTTTTTATTATTATTTTTATTATTATAGAGAAACCAATTACCCAACCAGTCGTGCAATCGAAAGAATAATTAATGATTGTTTGGTATTGTAACACAGGGGTTATTTAAAAGTGTTATTTTTTTAATTTTTAATATTAACACGTTAAAATCATATAAAATACTAAAAAAATCATTTTAATCAAAACAAATATATTTTTTAAAAAATATCTTACAACAAAATTCATTATTCTCATATGAGTTCTAACATACTGCAATCTCTAGAGCTCACTAAATATTTATTATTCAAGTTTAATGTGTAGGATAATTCTACATAATGCTAACACACAGAACCGGATACAAAACCTTAATGATATCGACAATAATGTAATTTTCGTTTTAACAATCAAGATATTTTTTAATTATATTTTGCACGTCAACGCTGTTTTTTTAATCCAATTCAGATATTTCTGAGAGACATTATTTAAATGTGTTTTAAAGTTTTGAATTTAAAGGAGTAATTAACAAGAAACGATTCAAAAAATATTATTTTAATATATTATAAAAAAACAAAAAAATAATTAATATTATATTTTCAAATAACCTTTTAAACTTGATTTATAAATTGATGGAGTTTTTTCCGTATTCATTGAT
>Ga0307511_10005194_pt1 | contig 13262 bp, 11 predicted proteins | sample 13_EM_MG_FD_200266 | JGI IMG/M metagenome (GOLD analysis project Ga0307511, IMG submission 200266) | Populus trichocarpa ectomycorrhiza microbial communities from riparian zone in the Pacific Northwest, United States - 13_EM | ecosystem: Host-associated > Plants > Roots > Unclassified | place...
CAATTTGTCCTCATTAATTTCACTTATAAAAAGCAATTTGTGAAGATTTGATCATTCACAGTTAATCAAGAAAAAGATTATTCAAATAAAAGCTCCAAAAAACAAAAAGAAAGAAAGAAAGAAAGAAAGAAAGAGAAGAATTCTTTCAGTTGAATTGAATATCATGAGTTTGACCTCCCATTTGCTTTTTTATTTAATTCATGCACAATGAGTAAAAGATGATTGGCTGGATCAAGCGACTGTTTACTTGAATATTAACATATCTTATATTTATGGAGCATGCACATGTACTTATATGATGAGGTCATGGATGACTATGGGGAGATCATGGGTGAGTGTAGATTGGCTGTTCATGAGTGAGAAGACTGACATTGTGGTACACCAATATTTGTTGATAAAATACATTTTGTGATTCTGTAATTCTCTCTGTTTTGCAGCATTATATGAATTTATTTAGCTGGCTTTATGCAATTTAATATTAATTCTTACCCTAAAAATACTGATGTTTTGTAGATAGAGGAGAAGCATAGGGACCTATGTCTCTTGGTCATGCAATTTGTACCACCTACAGCACCTGCTCAATTACCTGGCTCAGTGTTTAGGACATTTTTACAAAATATTCTATTGAAGAATAGAGGAGCAGATCGCAGTGTGCCACCTCCTGGAGTTTCAAGCAATTCTGTTCTTGTTTCTTTGTACACAGTTATACTTCATTTTTTATCTGAAGGCTTTGCCATGAGAGACATTTGTGGCTGGTTGAAGAGGTGTGAACCCTGTGGTCATGATGTTGGATTTCTCCACAGAGGTGGTGAACAAAGTTTCCCTGTAGATTTATTTCTCAAAAATGATCCTCATCGAACTGACATTTCTAGACTTGGGGGATCATTTAGTCATCTTTCAAAATCTCATCCTGTATATGATCAAGAAGCAGAAGTAATCCGGTGGGAGGAAGGTTGTATGGATGATGAAGAAACCAGAGTAACACATAAAACCACACAGAAACCATGTTGCTGTTCAAGTCATGACATTGAATTGTCAAAAATCTCAAAGCATCAAATTAGATACAATGCTAAAGGTTCTCGTGTCCATTGTGGTCCTATTCCAGACAGGTCTGCTCATGTTGCTGCAGAATGCAGTGAAGGAAGTTTGAATGATGAGATAGCCGACAAACCTAGTACGAGTGATCAATCTGAACCTGATTTTGGTTACCGTCCAATGCGGGATATTAGGATTGTACAAAGGGAGAGTGATGTGTCTTCAGCTACACTGAGAGAAGAAGAACTGCTAGATACATTGCTATTGTTGTATCACATAGGTGTCGCACCAAACTTTAAGCAGGTAAGAGAATTTTCTGGATGAAATTTGCTTTTTTCTTTTTATTAATTTCACTTTACTGCAATCAGGTGTACTTGGTATCTGTTTTGATCTTATTGGTGAAGGGCTTTGTGCTGCCTGAAATGCATTTACTCCCTTTTCCCTTAGAATTACAATAGAAAATGAAGTTTGCAGCAAACATGGAAAGGTATTAGGAAGTGAAGTTAACAATGTTTTTTCCCTATCCTGGATGAACATGATTATTGAGTTAAGATATTAACTACTGGCAGCTAGATTAACTATGATAAATGAATGCATTTCTTGAAGCCTGAAAAATTGATGAAATTTGTAGTGGAGCTGGAGAAACCTTTTTAAGTTTTGAAGGATCCCTTGTGGAATCTGTAGAGTAAAACCAAAGACAAATGATCATGCAAAACCTCTGAATTCCAATAGTTGTTCTTGGTTCCTCCAAAAGACAGTAACTTGGGATAAAGCATAGAAATGATGAAGTTGAGGTTAAATCACCACGGCACACTTTAATGTGCCTTTCTGTTGAAATAAGAAATGATTGGTGATAAAAAAATTATGCAACAAGGAATAATTTATGAGTAGTTTCCTTGGTTGGAAATTGAATTTGCCTAGGCAAGTGCCTGTTAATCTCTATGTGTTTGTGTCTATTTTCTCCTAAGGGTCCGAGGCAGGTAACCATTACCAGATGTTACGCTCGAATGTCAATTTGTCAGTTTGATCACAACATATGGTATCTTTTTATTATTTACACCAATGTAAGCTAAGATGCCTGTTGAAGCTATATAATTTGTCATATGATATTAAACACTTATTTTTTCAATCATTGTTCAAGATACCCGAAGGAGAATTTGATAAAAAGTGAGAAAGTTACATGCTGTATTTAAAACAATTTTGCATTATGTTATTTTCTTGTAACTTTCAAATTTTTTCAAAAACGCTTTTTAAACCCAAAAACAAACAGGCTCTAACTTGTTGACTGTTGTCCAAAGGGAACAACCTTTCTTGGAAAACTTGTTCACATTTAATTTTTTCTGGGATTACACCACTACCGTATTGTTTTTCTGTTCTCTTGTGATGTTTTGTTTAATGGATGAACATCGTTTTCTGCTCACCAATGACATGCTTTCTTGCTGCATTTTGTTTTGTGAAGGTCTTAACATTTCAATCTTTGATTGCAGGCATCACACTACATGTCTCATCAGGCACAATCAATATCACTCCTGGAAGAAACCGATAAACAAATAAAAGAACGTGTTTGTAGTGAGAAATTAAGACAGCTGAAAGAAGCTCGAAATGATTATCGTGAAGACATAATTGATTGTGTCAGACATTGTGCATGGTATGATGTCCCTGAACTACATTTATCTTAGTTTTTGGAAAATTATTTATCTAGGTCTCAACCATATGAAACATTGAATGAATATTTGAAGCTGTTTTCCCTTCCATTTTCCATGATTAGAATGAGAAATCGATATTCCATTTGTCACTATGCACTCTGCAACGCCTAGAACTGTTTAAATTCTTTTTATGATATTTCTATGTTTGTAGTTCTTCCTTGCTGTGTCCTTAATCTCCAGGTAATCTGAACTCTAAGCACCTGCAAATTTTGATCATTGCCTAGTTGCCCAAATTTGGTTTCCTACTTCAAAGCCTCTGGAAATATACCAGATTCTTCTGTGATAAGAAGAAATTTCTTTGATTTTCTGGTAGAAATTGGGAAAGTGGGAAGTCAATTTTCCCAAATCTTTAAAATAATTTTTTTTTACTATCTTGTAGTTCTAACTGCTGGATATGTTTCTTCTATAGTAGTTTATTTATTTATATTGGTCTCAACCATATAAAAATGGGGTGAAATGTTAACCTCGTGTGTTGAGGGGTAAAGGATACTGGACTGCATTTCCTCCTCTTTATTTTTTTTGTTGAAATTGAACATCCATTTCTCTACTTTTTTCTTCCACCACTTATCTTGGACCCACAAATATAAATATTGAATATTGTTATAATTACCTAAACCCTAAACCAAATTTGATTTGATCTATTGTGGGCCCACTAATAGCACTATAATTTTTCAACACCCTTAACACTTCACCTCTTGGAAGTTTTTTTTTACACCTTTAACACTTCACCCTTTATTTTTACACGCTTGATATTTCATATCCAAATTTTTCACCTCATACCCTTAGTTTTGCCACTCTTTGATTGGTGCTGGTTATTGATACCGAACAACTTACTAGCTGTATTTTCTGGTTAAATATAGATGAAGTTTATGGGGTTATAACATCAGCTACATGTATTACATACTTTATGCTAGCTCAGTGCATCTTCTGATTTTTTGCTGGCCTTTTTCTCATGTGAACAGGTATCGCATCTCTCTTTTCTCGCGGTGGAAGCAACGAGCGATGTATGCAACATGCATATGGATAGTCCAACTACTTCTGGTTCTTAGCAGAGTGGATTCCTTATTTATTTATATTCCTGAATTTTATCTTGAAACCCTGGTAAATGAGTATTTTCCTTTAATCTCTGCAAGATGATACTGGGTGTATTTATCAACTGTTGTCTGTCTGAAATAGTGTTTATCACAGTTTTTAACAAAATATTACCTTTGTCTTTAGGGTTTTGTTGTATGTCAAGGTCGGTATCTCTTCAGAACACTCTGCATCTCTTTGGGATTATTACAGTCATGCTTACACCCATTGTTCACTTAAAAATATATTATCACATCACTTGTAGAAGTTGAGCTACTTCATGCAGTATATTAATGTGCTTTTTAGGGTCTTGTTTTGGGAGTTCATCAGGACCTCATGGTATTGCTTGATAGAGCTGCAACTTTAGATTTAAATCTATCATGAAAGCTTTCATTTTTCCCCTTATCATCTTTAAAATATCAATGCTAATCATGTGTTATTAACATCCCATTCTAGCGAAATTCCTATTTGTGAAGATTTTTGGTTGGTTAAGTGCCAGTTTCCTTTTGTTTCAAATGTGATCTAAATATCATTTACCTGTATTTTTAAATTAAGTGCTTTGCTTGTATAATGTGTCATTGCTGTGGTTCACAATGTGAACTCGTATACCTAGCTGCTACATGCTGCTGTTCTATTGCCATTACAGGTTGATTGCTTCCATGTGCTGCGCAAGAGTGATCCCCCATTCGTACCCCCTGCAATATTTATCAAGCAAGGACTTGCTTCATTCGTAAGTCTCTCATACTACACATTATTTTGTCTTCTTGAGCGTAAGTTTATTTTGTTGATTTTTGAGTCATCTGCTGTTTGGTTTTTGGCGGGTTTAAAGTTGTCAATAAATCTTGGCAACTTGTTTTCCCATTTTGTCTGTAGATCTGTAGATCAGGAAAGTGTGTCTTAATGATAATTTCAAAGTGTAATCGTTGAAATTGATTGTGGCCCTTAAGATGCATGAATTATTGCAGCTCTAGCACGATTATTTCTTTGATAGCGCCATCAATTTGTTACATATGAGAGGTGGGGTATTGCCAAGTGTGACCCCACTTTTGTATCAAAGCAAGAAAAATGTGTCCTGCCATGTGGTTGATAAGTTTCTTGGCAGCCCTTGATTGAGGAGGTATGGAACAGGGGGAGCTACAGCTGCCACCATTGCAACACATGTTTGGCATCTTAGAAACATACTAACAGGAAGGGAATTATTGTCTTAAACACATTTTTGAAAATTTGGATGATTAGTAAGATCTTGGTAGGGTTGTTACTTCGTGGAACAATGATCTTGAAAAGACCAACTTCAATTGATTCACAGAAAGTTAAACCCATCGAATGTTTGATTGTTTCTCTCACTCTGAAGCACAATTGAATGAGTCTCTACATTCCAGAATTCTCATGCCTACAACCACATGCTTAAATCACTATTCTGGGTATTACAACAATTCTTCTTCCTCCCCAATCCTTTGGTTATTATTTTTTGCTGGTTGGCACATTTTCAACTAATACTACTGAATTTACTATGAATTTTCCATCTCTCAAACTTTCCTTTTCTAGCGGTCAACATAAGTCTCTAATTTTTCTTGGTGTTATCAAGAGGTCCTGGATAAAAGAAGACTAGAGATCCTAATACTGTAGTATGTGTTTTATATTAATATAAGCCAAAAAACTTACCTCCTATCTGCTTTGTGCTAATCTCTCTTTTGCTGTGGTACAAGCTATAAGCATGTGTATTTAAGAATAGTTTGATTGTTTTCAGTTAGAAAATGTAGAACCATGATACTACTTGACTCCTCAGTGTTGATGATAAATGGTTCAACTTTATGGATGGATTAAGATTTTGATGATCCACAACGTGGTGTTCCAATCCAATTTAATTTGTGCCACATATGATTGAGAGAAGCAGAATGAATTATTTTGCACATTTTTTTTTTTACAAATATCACAAAATCTTACCATCCAATTTTCCAAACAAGAGGCAATTAATTGCTGACAGTTGATTCATTTCCAGGGACCAGCTGGGTTCTTATATTTGACATTTTGACTACTTCTGTGCTGTAATTTGCACTGCACCAATTGACACCAACAGACCTTTTCTTTTCTTTTCTGTACTTCAATATTTGTGACATGTATCACTTCATGCAATCTGGTGATTTCCTCTCAATTTAAAGTATGCTTCAATCTGAAAGTTGAATATTTTCACTGCATGAAGTCAATGGACTTCAGAGAATTGATTGATTTCTCCTGTTCATCAGGTAACTTTTGTCGTTTCCCACTTCAATGATCCGAGGATATTGAGTGCCGATCTTAGGGATCTTCTCCTCCAATCTATTTCAGTTCTGGTACAGTATAAGGAGTATTTGGCAGCTTTTGAGAGCAATGAAGCAGCCACGCAAAGAATGCCAAAAGCTCTATTGTCAGCATTTGACAACAGATCTTGGATCCCAGTGACCAACATTCTTTTGCGGTTGTGCAAGGGTTCTCGTTTTGGTTCTTCAAAGCATGGGGAATCATCGTCGTCGTCGTCAATTGTTTTCCAAGTAAAAACGATCAATCTTTGCTTTTGATTTTTTTTCTTTTTTTTTTCACTGAACAATTTGTGGGCATGGATTTATTCTCCTTTTTGACTTAATCCATGTAGAATTTGCTGCGTGAAGCTTGCATCGACGATGAAGAGTTGTTCTCAGCTTTTCTGAATCGACTATTTAATACACTCAGCTGGACAATGACTGAGTTCTCTGTTTCCATTCGGGAAATGCAAGAAAAATACCAGGTATAATTTACTGATAGCAAGAATTTTATGACAGCTGTTCAATGGCTTTCAAAAGATTAGAGTTTATACTTTACACAGTGTAAATAGCCCCCCCTACCATTCACACACATGGGTGTGTGTTCGCACATGCTTATGTATCTATATCCTGGGGAGTTATTTTTCTTGGTTTACTTTACATTTCTATAACATTTGCCTTACTGACTTAAGTGGATCACTTGTTTGGGTCGTTGTATTACTATCATGTAGTAATGCCAATTGTGTTGGTTTATCTTTTAAGTCAGTAATAGCTTAGCTGTATGGAGTTTTCTGTTATTTTCTATTTGCAGTTTGCTTCAAATATTTTCTTACAATTTTAAACATCTTTTTAGGTTTTGGAGTTTCAGCAAAGAAAATGCTGCGTCATATTTGATCTCTCATGCAACCTTGCAAAGGTTTTAGAGTTCTGTACTCGTGAGATCCCTCAAGCATTCCTATCTGGAGCTGATACGAACCTTCGGAGGCTAACTGAATTGATAGTCTTTATTCTCAACCACATTACTTCAGCTGTGGATGCTGAGTTTTTTGATTTGTGAGTTTCCATGCTGGTGAATCGGAATCATGTTTCTCATTCTTTTCCCTCTTTTTGTCATTTCCCCTTTCTAAATGTAATAAGTTTTTCAATACATGGTGTAAATGCACTCTGCCATTTGAGCTTCAATTTGTCTTGCTTTCCTTGAAGAAGCATATAAGGGAATCGATGATGATAGCAAGTAGACATTTAGGATATCCTTGGTTGGTTTGCTTATGTTATGACAACCATCCAATATTGTGCTTGATATTTTCAGATTTTTGTAATTATGTATGTTTCGTAAGTACTTGTAGATGGTGGATGTATCACCCTTATCGTGTCTTTGGGCATTTTTAGGTGGTTTTTTGGCGATGCTTTTGGGATTTCTAATATTAAGAATAAAGGCTTCACTGGTGCATAAAATACATGCTTAATTAAAGAAAGGACTGCGAATTGTTTCGAAGTTCATATTGCAACCTCTATGCTTCCTCAACAGTCGTTCATATACTTATGCCACTGTCTTTGCAGGTCTCTCAGAAGACATGGTCAGTCTCTGGAGAAAGTAAATCGAGGCATGATATTAGCACCTCTTGTAGGGATCCTCTTGAATTTATTGGATGCAAGTGTGGAGATGGAATGTGGAGAGCGGAATGATGTTGTGGGTGTTTTTGCAAGCATGGACTGCCCTGATACTGTGCATTGTGGATTCCAGTATCTCTTGGAGTACAACTGGGTTAGTTTTGTCTACTTTAAGCCCCATCTCTCTTCATATGCATGTTTAAACTTCTCTATCTCGTGGACAACAACCTCATTCATTATTCCACTGTGCTTATGAACATCATGATTAGAAGGTTCATGCTTATGGTTGGCAATAGAGGGAGGGGGTGGGGGTTGTACTTGTGGCTGAATTTTTGTTTGCATCTACTTGTATGCGATTCCATGGAGGAACAAGGTTCTGCAATTCATGTAATTTTAATGGGCTACAAGAATTCTAAAAAAAAGGGGCTACAAGAGGAAGAAATGAAATAGGTGTATGATGTTGCCTAGAGATGACTGATGTAGAAAAAGAAGGGTACAAGGAAAAAGTATTGAACACCTAGAACCAACTAAGCTAAACCTTTGAAATCTAGAAAGATGCTTCTTGAATCCATCAAAATCTAGGATTTCTGAAATCCACAGAAACAGAGAAATTCCAAAAATAAAAAAAATATTTATCAAATGGCCTTCCAAAATACGCAATATGTGTATCTATATCAGCACACTAAAGCCTTGCGAGTCATAACCGAAATAGGAAAAGAAGAAAAAGTCTAACAAGATAGAACTCTGAACTAGTTATTGTTATTTTTTGAGGAAAAAAACTCGACTAATCATCATTATAACAAAATAGGAAAAGAAGAAAAACCCTAATAAATAGAGCTGTCAAGTAATGTTCTTTTCCCCCAAAGGCAAGAACTCTACCAATCTTGATAAAAACAAAATCAAACAAAAACCTACTTAATTCACAATATAGCGTACGTAAACAATATATCCAATAGCAAAGAAATGGAAAATTTCTAAATGTACCTGATAGTTTTTTTCTCTTGTACATAAATTATTTATTGGGTGCTGGCACGCTTGGTTTTCAGTGGTGTATAGTTCTCTTAATATGATCTGGAAGTGCTCGAACCACCATTAACAGAAAGATTGAAATGAGGTTTCCTTTCGAAATCAGTGTGTGTACTGTTTATCATCTTTTTTCCATCTCATTTATTAAGCTTTGCAATCTACTCTGTTGTATTGTGCTAGGCTGGATCCTCGAGAGGGGATGCTTATAGTGGGAAACTTCGGCAGCTTGAGAGTTTCTTGAACCTTCTTATTAGCAGGATTGAGTTGCAACAAATTGAAAGGATGAAATATGGGGAAGAAACAGAAGCCGATGACAACACCTGCTGCATTTGTTATACTTGTGAATCAGATGCCCAGTTTGTCCCTTGTTCACATAAGTCCTGCTATGGTTGCATAACCAGGCATCTCTTAAATTGCCCAAGATGTTTCTTTTGCAATGCAACAGTCTTGGAGGTTATTAAGATTGGTGAAAACAGAGCTTAAGCCTTATTCCCCTCAATACTCGTATTGTTGCCCAGACTCATGGAATCTTAACCCAGTCATGGACTGATTGTTGGTTTCCGCAAGGGCTTTTGAATCCTAGATTTGTCCAAGGCAGAAAGAAATTAGAAATGAAAATAGGTGGTAGTTTAATTAGAGATGCTGCAGTTTGAATTATGACCAAGTGTCTATTATGGGTTGCAAGGTTAGGTGGATGGGGATTGGAAAGAAACAATTCTCAATGGGTTGATGAAGAATTTTGTAGTGGAAATCTGAGGGCATTATTCTGTAAATATGAGATGTAAATGGCAATGAAAATCTCTTCTCCTTCTCTCTTTCCCCCAGCTTTTATATTCACTCCACATCAGTTTGGTTTTGGCATAGAGCTGTCTTCTGATGATGGCGAGGGGACTCTTAGGGAATTTATATAATACAAATCCAACTCTGAAGCAAGCCCTTTCTTGCTCTCAATGAGCTTTTTATTTATTATGTTGTAATAACCTATTTTACCAGTTATTAACTTAACTAATCATCCCATAATTATTAATATTAATTATAGTATAACTACAGCTCTAAAGGTATATTTAAAAAAATAAATACTAAAAAAATAATTATAAACACAAGTATTTAGACTTGTTACATTTTTTTATATGAGTGGGAGCAATAGAGCACAAGTGTAAAATAATATCATAATAAACTAGAAAAATCCACTGCTAAATAAACATGTTTTCTTAATTTTACATAAAATATCTGAAATTGTATTCAGTGATCATTTTATCATTCTTTTGGGCTAATCACGCCAATGGGCTTTTGGACTTTGTGGTTATTCAATCAATCATGTATCATTTTTATTTTTATTTTTATTTCTATTTTTTCCAATGAGAGATTTTTTTTAAGGCTTTCCATGTCGCAAATCAAATGGTACTGATGTTATAAAAATAACTGAACTCTGATGGAGATGTATAGTAGATTTTATAAAAAAGACAAAAGGGATTAAATCTGAAAGCCTTGAAAAAATTTCCATTCTCTTTCTGCTTCCCAAGGAGGAGGATAAGTAGCTGCTGAGTCACAACCCAAGCACTTCAGGAAGACCCAGATAACTTTTTGGCAGAAATAGCAAGGGCTGTCTTGACAGGGGGTTTCTTCCTCTTCTTCTCTGTTGAAGTTTCCATGTTCTTTGATTGTCGTTTCCTTTCTTCTCTGCCTCTGCCTGATCAGAGTGGTGGTTACGGTGGTTTTAATTCACCAACTTGACACCTTGTTATTCGAGTGCCCTTATAGAGACTCCTGCCGATCGTATTTAATACATGAGAGATACTGAACCTGCAGCTGCTAGTATAATATAAATCTGGGTTTGGGTTCAATTACAGACAATTTTTCTGCAACATACTACCTCCTTAAGCCTTGATTTGCTTGATTGTCAATGAGTTTAACTGTACATGATATATTAACAAAAACATTAAGAAACTAGAAGTTTCTGCACTGTTCAGACAACAGTAAACCAGGTGCCCTCTCAGTAAAGATTGTCGCGTGGACTTTCACGTTATGGATTTTATATCTCTTTGGCTGCTCCACAAAGATTGTCGCATTTGACGGCTTAACTATGTCTTTTCACTCCTTCATCTAATTTATCAATGTTATTGACAGATACTTTTATTCCAAGAGTTGATCTTTCTATGATAAAGACTCTTTATTCTTTAATTTCCATGGAACAAAAAATACGGGTGAACAAGGAAAGAAAATGTCCCTGTCATTATAGGATATATCAATGGATGGCAGCTTTCTCCAAACCTCCAGGAAAAGCATGGGAAAAAAAGGCTCAAATTGAAATAAACCCGACTTAATATCAACAAATTTATTGTTAATTATTAATATATATAATTCTCCATTTATTTTATTAAATACACATTTAAACTTTTCTTAATAGTAAACAAAACGTTAACGCGTTGGAGAAAAAGAGCTCCATCTGCAGCATAACCCAGCAATCAAACTAGTGTAACTAAACAAAAGATTGGTCTTTTATGACGGAGCCAAAATAAATAAATAAACGCAGCCAGCGTTTTCGGCCCTCGCCTACGTTAAGTACTAAAATAGAAATGCCAGCACAGAAATGTCTTTTCTTTCGAACAGGCATGGGCATTTGCTCGTTCAATACCAGCTCGATATCATCATGCAGATCTTTAGATCAAAAGCTTCTGCATATCTTGCTACATGCAACTATGTTAAATTCAATGCCTCGGCAAAATTAGCATCTGCTTATTAGCCTTCGTTGCAACTAGCAAGAAGTACATTGTAGTGAACACAAAAAAGCGTTCTAAATTTGAAAGAGAGAGATGGGAACGCAAATGCCAAAGAGCTTGATCATTCTACTCTAAAAGAAATATGCCGCAGAGTTTATTTTTGAGTCAAAGAAAGCAATTTATGCTTAGCACACAATCCCATGATCTGCGTCAAAATACATGGGAAATTCATGGGAAACCAACTTTGCTCCAATCAACATTTTCAGCCTCTACTCTGATTGAAAACCATAACGGTCACACCTTGCATGATTTTAGCAGCATACACCTGAAACAAGCTGCAACCTGATTTCTATCCCCTGGGATCAGTGGTTCTCGTCAAAATCGACCTCCTCTTAAGCAAATGGCAGCAAATTTCCTGTACAGATTTTTCTCTGGAGAGGTTCGTCTCCTGTACAACAACTTCAGAAAAGCTAGATAGATGAACTCAAAGTGATCAGTTAAAGAGTAGCACGATAACATATATTATCTTTCTTTTTTCTGCTCCGAGTTTAAGGAATTATCAGACATGGAGTCCAAGCCAAAACACTTAAGAAATGCAAGTTTAGCAAGCCTAAAATAGTTGCAGGGATGGAAATCGATGAAGTTTGCAGAATTTCCGAAGTTGTCTTCACTTACTATTCTTCTGCCTGTGTTTGTTGTTATCTCTCCCTTTATACTTTTGTTCTGATGTACCTGCGAAAATCTTAAAACAGTTAGATATCTCACAATGCAATCTATATTACATACATGAACTTCATTCCTCTTACAAGTTCTCCATGTGCTGCTTAATGCTAACTTTCTAGGGCCCAAGAAGTGCGCAAATTCAGAGTTTTTAAAACACTTGTAGATTTTGGCAACCTTCAAATTTATCACATCCTAAACTAGAAGTAGGTAAAAAACAATTTAGACCAAGTATTTGAATCATAAATCCTTTTTTTTCTTTAATTACAATCATAAATCCACTTTTTTTAATGCAAAACATATCCAATTTAAGTTAAAATAAGAAGACTGTTAAAACTATAATGCACTACTCATAAGAGAAAGAAAAAAATCTCTTAAGTACCTTAACCTAAAATTAACTCAAAACAAAACCGTTAACTAATTACAAACTTTTTAGATAATCTTTTATAATGTAGTTAAAATTATCTCATCGAGATTTTTCTAAAAATACCAGGTGTGTAAAAAATAGAGTTCCGATGTGTCCATGGTGACCTATTATTTCTTTCCCTCATTTTTCTTCTCTTATTTCTCTCTCATTACACATGAGCTTGTTTTTCTTTTCTCTTTTGGTGGTTTTTCATGGTGTGGTTAGAATTATTTCATCGAAATTGTTCTAAATTTTTATGTTTACATGTTAATTAATTTATATAAGAGATGTAAATTTGATTTCTAAGTAAACAATCGCCATTCTCAATATCGGTTATTATAAAACTAATATTTAAAATTGTGATTGTGTTGAAATTGTGTTATTTTTTAAAAAAATCACAAATATAAAAAAAATAGACGAATATTTGGTTGAAAAAATAAAAAATAAAATAAATCTGAAAAAAAATAGAATGCATTTGTGTATTTTCAAAAAAAAAAAAAATACAAGACTCTCTCTTTTTATCCACTAACAAAATGTTATCGAAGTCAAGGGGTTGGTTTTGTTCAAATTTTAAAATTTTAGGTCACCCAAGAAAGCACTTATGAGGAAGGGTTGATTGCAAAAAATAGAAATCGGTTCTAACAATTACAATTTCTTTCTATTATTATTATTATTATTATTATTATTATTA
>Ga0307511_10005195_pt1 | contig 13260 bp, 14 predicted proteins | sample 13_EM_MG_FD_200266 | JGI IMG/M metagenome (GOLD analysis project Ga0307511, IMG submission 200266) | Populus trichocarpa ectomycorrhiza microbial communities from riparian zone in the Pacific Northwest, United States - 13_EM | ecosystem: Host-associated > Plants > Roots > Unclassified | place...
GCCGAACTCGCCACCAACGCGAGCACCCACGGCCGCGTCCCCGGCCGGGACTTCAGACTCATGCTCTGCGTCATCGACAACACCCTGCGCATCGAGGTCACCGACACCCGCGACGACCTCCCTCCCAGCCCCCAAGACCCCACACAGGACGGGGAGTCGGGCCGCGGCCTGCTGCTGGTCGACTCGCTCGCCGACCGCTGGGGCTGGTCCCCGGGCCGCCGCCCCCGCAAGACGGTCTGGGCCGAACTGGCACTGGACCACGCACCGGACTCCGGAAGCCCGAACTCCGGTGCAAGTGGCGCCCTTTCCCAAGAACCACGACGGTGAAAGAACCCCACCAAGCCCCACCCCACCCTCCCGCCAGCCGAATCCGCGAATCACCCATGTGGGTGAACATCGCCAACTGGGCTGGATTCCGGACGGGTTGCATGATCTACGCTCAGCGCACACAACCGCAGACATACGACGGCCCTCGCCGGGACGGCAATCCCAAGGCGAGGGCCTGACCACCAAGGAAGAGAACAGCTTCCCGATGGATACACGCGACATTACCGCGCCCCCGCACGCCCGGTCCCGGCACACCGCCGACAAACACCCGAACCAGCGGCACCGGGCGGCACCGGGAGTTGGTCTCACACACGACAACTCCCGCCACACCACCCGCTTCACGGTGATCGGCAACCACCTCGCCCAGCACCCGCAGCTGTCGGCCCTGGCAATCGGCCTCGGCGTCCACATCCAGTCCCTCCCCGCAGGCTCCCGCGCCGACATCAACACCCTCGCCGCCCGCTTCCCCGAGGGCAGGACCCGAATCGCCGCCGCGCTACGGGAGTTGGAGACCCACGGCTACCTCCGTCGCGAACGCCACCGCATCCCCGACGGCCGCATCATCACCCGCACGATCTCCTGCAACCAGCCCGGCGACCGTCGAGACCACACGGAACCCCACGCGCCACCGAAAGCACCCGCGCCCCGGCGTGAACGGGCACCCCGCAAGCCCCTCCCCGCCGTACCGCGCCCCGCGTACCCGGCCCCCGCCCTCCTCCAGACCGCCACCAACCTGCTCGCAGACCTCCGCCGCCACAGCCCCGACCTCCTCCTGTCGGCCTGCGACACGGCCCACCTCGCCCCAGGAGTCGCGGCCTGGCTGGAGCGAGACGTCAGCGCCACCGCCGTACGCCACGCACTGACCACAGACCTGCCACCCGAAGGACTACGACGGCCCGCAGCCCTCCTGGCCCACCGCCTGACGGCCCAGCTACCGCCCCCACCACCGTTCCGCGCCCCGGCACCGCCAGCGCCGGTCCGCCACCCGCTCCAGAACTGCGACGTCTGTGACCGAGCCTTCCGCTCGCCCACCCCAGGACGCTGCCATGACTGCCGAACCGATCTTCCGGGGGCCGCCTAGCATGAAGGGGACGATCCTTTCCCCTGGGCACAGACCACGAGGAGCGAGCGCCATGACCATCGCCTCGGACAACGCGCAGCAGGGCGCCACCCACCAGTACCGGGCCATGAGGGACGTCCTGCAGGCCATGGACGACACCCTTCCCGGCAAGTTCGAGATCACCAAGGAAGGGATCGTCCACGACATGATGTCGCCGGGAGGACCGCACGAGGTCACGGCAGCACGCATCAGCCGGCGCCTTGAGAAAGTCATGCCGGACGAGTTGCTGGCTCACAACGGGACCCCCGACGTGGAGGACGAGCCCGAGGGGATCATGCGTCACCCTGACGTTATGGTGATCGCCTGGAGCGACCTGGACACCCAAGCCTCCATCGATCCGCACACACTCATCGCCGCCATCGAAGTCGTCTCCCGCTCCAACCCGGACAACGACTGGGTGAGCAAGATGCGCGACTATCCCCTGATCGGGATCCCCACCTACGCCGTCTTCGACCCCCGCACCGGCACGGGCGCCGTCCTCACCGACATCCACGCCACCCCCGACGGCCCCCGCTACGCCACCCGCAAGGACTTCGTCTACGGCGAGGACGTCACCATCGCCGAGTGGACCATCTCGACGGAGGGCTTGCCGCGATATGCGGGGCCTGGCAGCCCAGAGTCTTGAGGGGGGCGGGAAGGAGAACCCGCATGAACCCATACGGGGCAGTTCCATAACTCGGGAAACCCAACGGTGTTCTTGATCGGCCCCCGCCGGGTCCGGAAACCTCCCGGCTAGATCCGCGCCACGAGGATCATGACGACCATCCAGCCGACACAGCCCCCACATGCGATCACCAGCGGCAGCCATCTCTGGGCGCGCCGGGCCCGGACGACCAACCACACCGCGACCGCAACCACCGCGAGCCCCATGACGGCCGCGATCACCTGAAGACCGCCGGACGCCTCCCCCGGGCCCTGGCCTGTCGCGGCCCGGCGGAGGATCGCCAGCATGCCTACTGCGAGCATTGTCACGAAGATGCAGGTGAGACCGCTGAACAGGCTCCGAACTCGGTCGTCGACCGCGGCCAGCGTGTCTGTGCCGTCGCCGAGGAGGACTCCTTCGTCGGGGTTTGCCCCGTTCCCGCGGTTCATCACGGCGTGCACCCTACCGGGATGGACAGCCCTGTTTGCTCATCACTTCCGGCGAATCGCGAAACGTATGCACCCACGCGGAAGTTGGCAGTGCAGGCAACCCGGCCATGAGCACGGAAGGCACGAAGTGAATCTCCGAGTCAATCCCTGGGACCTCAGCGGATATGCCAGGCAGATCAGCCGCGCGGCGCTCGACGCGGCGGACTTCAAGAGCCACTGCACCCGGTACACCAATATCGGCGTCTGGGACCAGGGCGTGCTGAGCCTCCTCCTGTCCACGCACACGTCGACGGTCGAGACGGTCAACCTGGCAATGGACAGACTGCAAGAGGTCCTGAGTGCGGCGAGCTCGGAACTGGAGCGCAACAAGAAGTACTACCTGCACACAGACCTGGCTGTAGCAGCACGCGTCGATGCGACCTATCCCCTCGTGAAGCGTCCGGTCGAGTAACTCCGTGTCCGACTTCATCGACGTCACCGAACCAACGAGTCTGCTCAGGGCTCCGGCCGCACCGAGCGAGTTCTCCCAGGGACCGATCCTCGACGTCTTCAACGACTGTGGCGACCTGGCGAGCCCAACGTACTGGGTGATGGAGGCGTGCAACAGGGTCTTCGGCTTCAATCCGCTGGACGAAGTGATGCAGTGGTTGGCCGGCGACTGGGAGTCGTTCGCCAAGTGCGGTGATATCTGGGACCAGTTGGGCAGAGCCGTCGAAGCGGTCTCCGGCAACGTCAGGTCCGGCAACAAGACCCTCGACTCCACGTGGGACGGGCGTGCCGCCGATGCTGCGTACACCTATTTCCACACCTGTGCGGCGAAACTCGAAGAGATCAGGGACGAGTTCGGCAAGCTGCGGACCGAGTACGACCACCTGGCCCACTCGGCCTATTCCGCGGCCGAGGCCATTAACGGCTATTTGAGCGGCGTCATCGACAGCCTGCTGATCACAACCGTCGAGATGGCGGCCGGAACCGCACTGTCGTGGACCGGCACCGGCGCGGCGGTGGGCTACGGCCTCGCGGCACTGGAGATCGCCAACATGCTCCGCCTCTGGGGTCAGGCCACCGAGACCATCGGCAAGGTCCAGGGCATCGCGAACGGCGCCGTCGGTGCGGTGGAGACCATCGGCGCGACCCTCTACGGAACGGTCTCCGACTTCACGAAGATCGGCGAGTACGACCACCCGAGCCCGGCGATCTGACACCTCGCCCAGCCCCCCGCCGAACCGCCCTCACGCCACAAGGAGGACGCGCATGCCCGACGAACCACGCATCGGCGACGCGGACTTGATGAACATCACCGGCGGCGACCAGGCCCGCGCCCGTTCGCTTCGCAAGGCCCTTCAGAAACTCGCCGACGACCGTGCCCCCGACGATCCCCTGCGCGAGATGGCCCGCGAGGTCCTCAGCGGCCGGACGGGCCTGCGCGATGCCGCCCGTGTCCCCGCGTACGCGGAGGCACTGGGCGATCGCATGGTTCAGGGCTTCCGAGAGTACGACCGCCTCTCCCTCGACGAACGCGCGAACCAGGAGGCGGCGGCACGGGCGTATCTGGCAGGACAGGCGGCGGAGATCGACGAGGAGCGCGCGGGTCGAAGGGCTTCGTGATGCGCACGGCCGGGGTCCCCGGGGTTTCCCTCACTCCGATGCTCGGGTGTGCCGGATGGCCGGGGCGGTGACCGGACGGTCAGGGTTGTGAGACATGCAGGTCAAGCAGGCCGGACCGCCGCACCACGGGGAGATCAGAACGTGCGTATCGCCACTGCCACCGCCACCGTCATCGCCTTGACCCTCGCCGCAGGCATCGCCGCGCCGGCCGCGTCCGCCGCCGACTCCGATCACACGACCGACGGCTTCTGGCGTATGGACGGCTACGGCACGGTCGTGTCCGTCGGCCACGGCAGGTACCAGGAGTACCAGACCACCGCGGTGAGCTGCCTGAAGGGCGACACCGCCCGGCAGACGGGCCCGGGGACGTACACGGTGGACGGTGACGTCGTCACGGTGCGGCCGGGCAAGGACGGGAACCACGCGTCGGTGGCGGTGGCCAGTTCGGTGGGCCACCGGAACCTGCGCCGCATCCCGGCCCTGCCGCCCGCCTGCACCCGCCCGATCCCGAAGGACCCGCTGACCTCGTTCGACGTCTTCTGGCAGTCCTACGAGGAGAACTACCCGTTCTTCGCGGCGAAGGGCATCGACTGGCACGCGGTACGGGACGAGTACCGCCCGCAGGTACGCAAGGACACGACCAGGACGGAACTGTTCGACATCTTCAGCAGGATGGTGCGTCCGCTCCACGACACCCATGTCGCGGTCCAGGACGGCGACCGCGTGTTCGCCGAGGGCCGGCCCGGGACGGAGGTGCCGAGCGAGCAACTGGACGCCAGGGTCAAGAAGTTCATCGCGACGCGAGACCTGGCGGGCGCCCCCTATCGACGGGACTTCGCCAACGGCCGTATCACGTACGCGGACTTGGCGGGCGGCGGCCGTATCGGCTACCTCCGCATCTCCGGTTTCGCCGGCTACCTGCCCGACGAGAAGGCGTCGTACGCGGCCCAACTGGCCGAGCTAGACAGGGCGTTGAACACTGTCCTCACGCCGCAACGCTCACGTCGGTTGCACGGCCTGATCATCGACCTGCGGATCAACTGCGGCGGCTCCGACGCCCTCGGCATCCACACCGCGCAACGCCTCACCGACACCGCCTACATCGCCTACACCAAGCGCGCCCGCAACGACCCGACGAACCCGAACGCCCACACCCACCCCGAACCGATCCCGGTACTCCCGGCCCACGCCCCGCGCTACACCGGCCCGGTGGCCCTCCAGACCGGCGGCTCGACGGTGAGCGCGGGCGAGACCTTCACCCAGGCCCTGATCGACCGCCCCGGCCGCACGATCCGCATCGGCCAGCCCACCCAGGGCGTTTTCTCCGACGTCATGGAACGCAAACTCTCCAACGGCATGACGGCCTGCCTCCCGAACGAGGAGTACCTGACCGACTCGGGCCGGACCTTCGACGGGACGGGGATTCCGCCGGAGGTGTCGGTGCCCGTCTTCACCAAGGAAGAGTTCGCGGCGGGGCGAGACTCGGGGTTCGACCGGGCGGTGGCTGTACTGAGGAACGAGCACTGAACCGCGCCGGCAGCCCGGCGTCGCCCTTGCAACCGAGTTCCTTGGCCATCGCGAGGGAGACCGCGTGCAGGACGTTCATGTTCTGTTCCCGCAAGGTGTCGTCATGGCTCTTCACTGCCAGGAGGTTCGTCAGTTCCCCTCGGATCAACACGCTGTCGCCGTCCGAACTGAAGGAGCCACTGGAGCACTTCATGTAGAGAAACGCGTTCAGCGGCCTGGAGAGGGCTAGTTCGCCCATCTCGTACTGGGTGAACTTCGGCAAGAGGGGGGTGGGCGCGGGAACTGTTTTACTGAGATAGAAGGACAGCTCGACACCAAAGTCCGCCGCGGGACCGTAGGCCGTGCACAGCTCGTATTCCTCCGCTGTGGCGGAGTCGTCGGGCCCCTTCTCCTGATAGCCGGAGACGAGCGCCCGAGCGGTCTTGCCGAGGGCTGTAGTGGATTCGCTCGTCGTGAACTCCTTGCTCCCGAGCACGTACAGGAGTGCCTTCCTGGCGCCTGTCGAGAGCTGTGCTCCGCACAGGTTCGACGACACAGCCTCGGTCGTGGGCTTCTCTGTTGGCTCATTACTGTCGCAGGCCTTGAGAGAAGCGGCCAGGGCGGCGACGGTCGCCGCGGTGGCTGCCAAGTGCTGCACGGGCCTGTTGCTGAGCATCGTCATTCTCCTGTTTGGGGCAGCTGCCCCCGTTAGTCCACGCGGAGGCTGCCGCTGCGGTAACCACCAATATGTCCTCGCCGCTGTCCTGCTGCGGCGTCAGTCGGGGTACAGGACCATCCCCGTGAAGAGGAGAAACGAGAACATGACGGCGCTGGGCGCGAGGACGGCGCACACCGCGCGTCCGGCGGCGGTCCTCTTGGTCTGCGGCAGGGCCCAACTGGCGAGCAGCAGCGCCAAGGAGGTCAACTCAGAGTGAGGTGCTTGGCTTCCTCGGCGTCGCAGGAGTCACAGGCCATGGAAGTGAGGCTGCCAACGATGTACGCGAAGAGGACGGCGGGAAGGGTGACCACCGTCGCGTTCAGTTGTCCGCCCCGTGTACCGCGTCTTCACTTGCACCCCAAGGTCTTGAGCGTCGCCGGGAAGTAGGCACGCATGAACTTCTCGATGTCCTTGCGGTGGCTATGGTCCATGAGGCTGATTTGGGGGACCTGGAGGGTGAGGGTGAAGTAGTCGCCACCATTGGTCTTGCATTTGGCGATCGAAATGGCTCCATCGGTACCCACGATCGACTTGTAACCGAGGTTGATACCCCGCGGTGCCGTAACACGTGAGATCGACCCGGCGCCTGTCGCCAGATACATAAGGTCCGTTGCTGTGTCGTCCCATGAGAAACGGAACTCCAGAACAGGGTCGTTCTCCGACAGCAGGATGCAGGGCGCAGTGATCGCATCGGAGCGTTCGACCCGGTTGTACTCGTGGAATTCTTTCGTGGACGTCACGAGCAGTCGTGTGAGAGCCGGGTCGATAGGAGTCCCGCAAATCGCCTTCGGAACCTCGTGATGTGAGGGACTATCGCAGGAGAACGCGAGGATGGACAGCAACAACACGATCAGGATCCGGCGAGCGTTCACGTGACTTGTTCTCCGGACATTCCAGTGGCATGCTCCATCCCGTCCTGGGAGGATCTACCGATCTCCTCTTTGGCATTGAAGTACGGATTTCCGTCCAACTGATGGGTCTTCTTCCATTCGTTCGCAAGGGCCATCAGCTGACCGTTCCTCTTGGTGTACGCCTGGATATTGTCATCCGACTGCTTGTTGTCCAGCCGCCGCTGCTCATCAGCAAGCCATTGATCCGTCACATAGTCAAACCCCGTCTGCACATCCCCACTAACCACAGGGATAAAACTGATCGCCTTGTCGAAGAGCGGCTTCGTCTCGAACTCTGCGACCTTCGGGTCCCCTGCGGCCTGCACCCGTGCCTCCTCCAGGAAACCCACCGTCCGGCCGGCCCCGCTCAAGGAATCGGCCGAGTTCGAGTGGTCGTTGTGAATGGCTGACACCATCGCCTGGTTCATCCCACCGTTCAACACCCCATACGCCCCCTCATCCTTGGACACCTGCTTCGCGACCTCGAAAAGCCGATGCTGGTCCAAGGGCGAATGGCGAACGTCCACTTCACTCATGGCCGCGTGCACAGTCCCCCCATGATTGACCAGAATGTTCGCCATCGGCTTCCGCAACGACGCCGGAAACTCATCCCCGCTGTCGGACAAATAATTCAACGCCGACTTGAACACCGCGTCATTCGTCGCCCGATCCCCCACCCGCGCCCCATCCGAATCCGCAGGATCGATCCCCGTAGCCCCCGCCTGCAACGCCGCCCCGAACCCAGCCCGATCGTCACCGTCCAACCGGGGCACATAATGGCCGCCCTTCGAAGCCCCCTCGTCGTTCAGGGTGACATTCCAGTCGCGGTCCTTCATGAGGTATTTCATGTGGGCGTCGGAATGGAGATAACGCGCCGCCTCCGCCGGGTCGCGGCTCATGATGCCGAGCATGCCGTCGACGGGGTCGTTGGCGAACCAACCGCCACGCGAACCGGCGTAAGTACCCTTCACCTGCCAGATCCCGGGGTGTTTCTTCTCCGCCGCGATCATGTCGTCGGTGAGGTCCTCGACCATCCCCGGGGCGTAGCCGTGGCCCTTCTGCATCAGCGTGACCAGCGACTGGTAGCCGACAGCCTTGTCCAGGTGGAGGCCCTGGGCGTCCGTGGCGTAGTGCGCAAGGCCCGCGTGCCGCATCTCGGTGCGCCACTTCCCGTACCACTTCGACTTCGTGTCCTTCGTCGCCGTAGCGAGGGTGTTCGCCAGGCCCGTCTCGATCGCCGAGTACGCCCCCGCACCCGCGCCGCCCTGAACGTGGATACGGTCGTTCAGCTCGTTCGTGAGCTTGATCGTGCCGGTGGAGCCGAGGTCGTCCAGGACCATCCGCGAGAAACCCTCGTCCTCGCTGTTGTCGCGGAACGACCGTTCCAGTTCGGCGAGTTGAGTGCTCGTCAACTCACCGCCCCTGCCCAGCTTTTGCAGGTACCCCTCCGTCTCCTCGGCCTCGTACGCTTCGACGTCACCCATCGCCCTGCCGTTGAACCCCCGCCCGCCGGCGAGGAGTTCGGAGTCGATCACGACCCCCGCCAGCGCGACCCGGACGCCCGTGTCCGCGTCCGTCACATCACGTACCGCCTTGGTGATGCGGTCCTGCCACTGCTGCGCGGCATGCGGATCGGCGGGGGTGTCCGGCTGGTCGGGGCCTGGGCTCACCACTCCCTGCTCAGAGACCCGCATGCCCTCCCGGATTGCGTCCCAGCGCGCCGTCTCCACCTGGCCCCGTAGCTCCACGAACCGCTCGTGCGCGTCCCGCAGCAGCGACGCGATCGCCCTGGCCTCGGTCTGCGCGTACCCGAACTCCTTGAGCGTGGTGTCGAAGCGGGCGTTCGCCGCGTCGGCACTCAGCCCCGTCCACGTCGTACCCATGGAGATGCCGTGCACATCACGCCGGTACGCCGTCTCCTGCTTCTCGAACTCGCCCGCCATGCCGTCCCAGCGCTCGGCCGCCGTGGTCAGCGCGGCCAGGTCGGTGGTCATGATCTCGTGATACGTCGGCATGCGCCCAGTCGCCCCAATAGCTCCGATGACCTCAACACGTATCCGGCCGGCCTCAGTACGTGTCCAGCGAGGACTGCTGTCGCAACGTCGACCCCACCGCCAGATCCGTACTCGTCAGCACCGCGTTCCCGCTCCGCAACGCGTCCTTCTCCGCGCCGAGCCGGTCCATCAAGTTCTTCACCTGGTCCGCCCACGCCCCGTGCGCCTTCTTCAGGGCCACCGACGTCACCCAGCCGTCCCCGTCCTTCGCGGCGAACTCCCGTACAGCGGCACCGTTTTCGTCGTCCGCCCACCGCCCCGCGGCACACGTGCCGGGCTCGATGTGGTCCTCGATCGCCCTTGCCGCCGTCCGCTTCTCCCCCGGCGACGAAGCCAGGTCCCTCCCCCGCGCCGAAACCCCCGGCACATTCGGCACCCCCGAAACGTCCAGCACACCCGGCACGCCACCCGAAACGCCCACCCGTCACCCTCCGCGCACAACCACGGGCTACACCCGCCGGCTCTCCAACGGCCCCAGGTACAGCGCCGGCAGACCCCCCGTGTCGATCACGAGCCGCTGCAGCACCACCGTCGGGTCCACCATCCAGAACTTCAACCGGTGGACCCCGGCCTTCGTCACGGAGTGTTTCGTCGACGTCGCGTTGACGTTGTCGGAGGTGTTGCGTGCCCACATCGCGTTCAACAGCCCGTCATCAGCACCGGCGTTGATGTCGACGGTCTCGATCGGCCCGTCGTCCAGGGAGACGCCGTAGCGCAGACCGCCCGTCGGCAACGCAGGGTTACGAGGGGAGAGGTACGCCCGCACCGTCACCTCATCCCCGGGAACCGCCGCCGGCAGACTCACCTCGTACTCCAGCCGCGGCGAATCCACCCCACCCGGCGTCTGCCGAGGCAGTGTCACCGGCCACGGCGTCATCCCCGCCCCGGGCCGCCCCGTCCGCCCGATGCCGTCGAGACGACGCCACCCGCCGACCGCCCGGTCATAGTGCTCCGCGTCGATCGCCACGTAACCGCCCGCCTCCACGAACCCCCGCAGCCCCCGCAGTTCCCGGGCCGACGGCTTCTCGGCGACACACGTGACAGTCACCGACGCCCCCGCACCGGTCACCGTCAGCACCCCCTCCGCACGCCCGACCGGTACCCGGGCCCAGTCCACCCCCACCTCCACCCGCACCTGCCGCTCCACCCGCCCCCGCGACCGCTCCACCACCAACCACGGCACCGCCGACGTATCGATCCGGTAGTCGAACGCCGTACGCCCCCGGTTGAACACCTCGACGAACTGCTGCGGCCGGGTCTGGTACGGGCTGAAGACCGGCAGGACGGGCGCCGCCCCCGGCCCACCTCCCGGCCACCACATCCCCGTCTCCGAACCGTCCACCGCCACCCCCATCTCCGCCCCCTCCCCCACCTCGATCCGCCGCACCGCCGGAAACAGCACGTCCGGCAGCGCCACGTTGTCCCGCTCCGGCTGCTGCCACCCGGCATTGGGCCCGTACCGCTCCACATCCCCGTAGTCGATGTGCGGCTGCGTCTGGAAACCGGCCCATTTCCCGCCCGCCACCGCCGAGTTGAAGTGGTCGGCCAGGGCGAAGTCCCGCGCGAGGGCCGCCTCCGCCGCGTCCGCGAGGGAGTTCGTCGCGGCCCGGCCCTGCGCCGCGTACAGCAGGTTCGTGAACTCGGCCGACCGCAGCCCGTACAGGTTGGCGGTCGCCAGCACCTCGTAGCCGACGAGTTCGAACCACGCGTCCCGCACCCCGCCCCCCGGCAGCCGCCGCCCGATCCGCTCGGCCCGTCGTCCCAGCTCCCGCCACTCCTCCGTGACCCGCTCCAACTCCCGGTGTCCGAAGGCAAATGGAGTCTGCTGGTCGTCGTAGACCACCTGGCCGTCGACGAGAGTGATCCGCCGGTTCAGCAACTCCGGTTTGCGGCGGGCCTGCAACTGCCCGTACGCCGCCAGCACGGAAGCGATCTCCTGCGCCTGACCCGCCCCGAAGTTCTGCCGCGCGTAACGGAGTTCCCAGCCCGGAAGCTCATCGGCATCCCAACCCTCCGGATTCCAGGCGTAGTTGAGAAAGAACTCGGTCGGCAGCTCGTTCCCCTTCAGGTCGCCCACATTCGCGACCCACAACCCTCGATTCCCGTACGCGTACGCCGCGTGCAGCTGCTCCCACACGCTCCGCAGGTTCGCCGTGTCCACCCACTTGTAGTTCCGCCCGGCGCCCACATAGTCGAAGTGGTAGTACAGCCCGTAACCACCAGCCCGCTCCCCCTCCCCCGCCGCATCCGGATGCTTGCGGATGTTCCCCCAGTTGTCGTCCGTCAGTACGACCGTCACGTCGTCCGGTGCCCTCAACCCCCGGTCCCAGTACCGCTGCACCTCCTTGTACAGCGTCCACACCTGCGGGGTCTCCGCCGCCGGCCGGCCCGTCACCTCCTCGATGATCTGGCGCTGGGCCGCGATGATCTCCCGCATCAACTCGATGCCGTCGCCGTCCGGGAGGCTCGTGTCGCCGTTCCCGCGCATGCCGAGCGTGACGACGCCTTCGAAGCCCTGGTCGACCATGCGTTGCACTCCGGCGCGCCAATAGGCCCGGATCGCCTGGGAGTTGAGCCGGTACGACCACTCGCCCGTGCCGCCGTACGGATCGTGTCCCGGTGTCACGATCGCGCCGGAGGAGTCGCGGACGGCGGCCACCGCGTGCCGGTTCCACTCCTCGATGCCGCGCATCATCGGCGCCTCATGCGACGTGCCCATGACAATCCCGTACTCCGACGCCCGCCGGTGGTTCTCCGGGTCGTCCTCCGCGAAGGCCCGCCCCCACACCGCCGGCCAGAGGTAGTTCCCCTTCAGGCGGAGCAGCACCTCGAAGACCCGGCCGTAGAAGTCCGCGGTGAAGCCGCCCGGATACCCCGGCGCCTTGCCCGGCCCGAAGTACGCCGGTGCCCAGGTCCCCAGCGCCGGGTTCTCGTCGTTGATGAAGAAGCCGCGGTACTTCACCGCCGGCGTCCCCTGCGAGTACCGCCCCGGCAGCACCCACACCTCGCCCCGCCGCGTCGGCGGTACGTCGTCCCACCAGTGCCAGGGCGAGATCCCGATGCCGTACGACACGTCGTAGACACCGAAGATCGTGCCGCGCGGGTCGCTCCCCGCGACGACGAACGCCCGCTCCACACCCGGCATCGGTCGCTCGACCACTGTCTGGAGAGAGGTCTCCCACCGGCCCCGCACCCCGGACACGTCCAGCTTCCCGGCGGCCACCAACCCGTCGATCAGCGCGCTACGGCCGATCGTGCCGACCAGCACCACCTCACGTGCGAACACGCTCCCGGGGCGTACGCCGGTGACGCGTTCGATGTCGTCGCGTAGAGCCCCTGCTACCCGTACGACTCCGGGGTGATCGTCGGGGTCCACCACGACCGGGGCGCCGACCAGGGGGAAGGCGCCCGTCGCGCGCGAGAAGGAGATGTACGCACCCGCCTCCATGGACCGCGGGACCCCCGACGACAGCACCGGCACCGCGGCAAGTCCCGCACCCAGAACGGCTCTTCGGCTCACGCGCTCGCCCATGACTCATCCCTCCGAAGCGAATTTGCTCAGCGGCATGACAAATGGTGGGACGAGTGGGGGGAGGGAACAACGGGTCGTACGCGCCGAATAGTTTCGTAACAGCAAAGCGGGAGCGGCGGGGACGACAAAGGGGCCCGTACGACCGAAGTCGTACGGGCCCCTCTGGAAACTGCTACCAGATCAGATCGGAACTACTTGTTGATCTTGATGACCTGGCCGGCGCCCACCGTGCGGCCACCCTCACGGATGGCGAACTTCAGGCCCTCTTCCATGGCGACGGGCTGGATGAGCGTAACCGTCATCTCGGTGTTGTCGCCCGGCATGACCATCTCGGTGCCCTCGGGGAGGGTCACGACGCCGGTCACGTCCGTGGTGCGGAAGTAGAACTGGGGACGGTAGTTGTTGAAGAACGG